>Ga0209491_10005410_pt1 | contig 18722 bp, 22 predicted proteins | sample BON02_FD_187213 | JGI IMG/M metagenome (GOLD analysis project Ga0209491, IMG submission 187213) | Freshwater microbial communities from Lake Bonney liftoff mats and glacier meltwater in Antarctica - BON-02 (SPAdes) (version 2) | ecosystem: Environmental > Aquatic > Freshwater > Ice > Glacier... | reverse complement strand
CTGCAACGCGCCCCAGAAATGCAGTGGCGTTGTTGTACCATAGACGCAAAGACAGGGTTGGTTGATGTCGCGCCGCTCGTTCGACCCGTCCCGGTTGGCATATTCCGCGCCGAGGAAGATGCCACCCGCCGCCGTGTAGAGCTCTGTCATGTTGTCGAGGATCTCGGTGATGTGGCGCGGACTGCGTTTACGGTCTGCGGCTGCCGCGAGAAACATGCCGAACTCATCAATCTGGAACAGGATGGCCGGCTGGCGGTGCAGCGCGGTCAAAAGCCCTGCACCGGAGGCAATCTTGTTGCCGCCAAGGTGATGGGCAAGGCCCGCCTCGAAGAAGGTCTCGTTGATGATTTCGCGGGCATGGTTCTTGCCCGATCCACTGTCGGCAATGCCGACGATATACAGGTTTGAGCGCAGATTGCTTGTCGTGCGGTATTGCCGCCCCATCAGCGCACCGATGGCACATAAGCTGGCGCCGAGCGACAAAAGCGGCTGTGGGCGCCGGGCTGTCGTGAGCATGTATTCCGTCAGATCACCCACAAGCCCGTTCGGCATGACCAGCGTGAATGGCGGGTTAGCCAGCGTCTCACCGCCCTCATCAGGCTGAACGCCCAATCGCGATAACAGCCACGCTGCTGGATGTACCATCTCTGGATCAGCGCTGCCGTCCAAGCGCAGATCGCCCCCGGGCTGCCAGCCGCGCTCCATGGCGAGGTGGTAGATCGTACCTGCGCCGATCCGGTCCGGCTTGAAGCTGGCCCAAGCCTTCATGGTCGTGGCGGGCACATCTTTGGCCGCCTGCGCCGACCAGTCAGCGAAGAGATCACCGCCAGCGTCACCAAGCGCGCCTTTGAGCGCCATACCAACGCGCATCCAGCTGTCATAATCCAGCTCGGCATTGGGCAGCCATGCGAGAGCAGCTTCAATGGCGGGCAATGTGCCAATCTGACTGTGGCTGCGCAGATGATCGGCGCTGGCCGTGGCGGTCGAAAGCCTGCGCTGCCGTAGCGCCTCGGGCAGCAGCGCATAGGCCTCCTCCAGAAACCCCGCCGCGGCCTCCGCGGTGATTTCCGGCAGCTCTGTGATATCGAGATCAGCCAGCCCTTCCTCGGGCCAGACATAGGGTGCGCCAGTGTCGGGATGGGTTGCATACGCCAGGAACTGCTGGCCGAGGCAGAGCACCTCCAGCGGATGATGCTTGATGCCCCGGAACGGCGCAGCCGTGCGATATATCAGCATGCGCTTCGGTGCCTTTCCGATCCGCAGGGCGGGCGTATCGCCCAACCGGTCGCGCGCCAGGCGCTCGATATGCAGGGCCAGTTCAGCGTCCTCGACGATGTCGATGTCGACCGCAGCAACCGCGCCACCAACGATCCCAATGCCGCAATCGGGCCAAGCTGACCATGTCGCGACCTCGACCTCGGTCGTGGCCCGCTCAGCATGCCGGTTCCATTCCGGGTAATCGGCCCAAGCACCGCGCTTGAATTGGCCGGGCTTTTTGGTGCCCGGGCTGATTGGCAAAATGGCATAGCCATTGGTGACAAGACGCGCGCCAAATCGCGCCATGTAGGATGTATCAGCCATCAGAAAGGCACCTCGGGGATCATGGCCTCGAGCCGTGTGCGGTCTTTGCCCGCAAGCTCACGCAGGTGGTCGCAATATCCGGTGATGACCACATCGAGAAAGCAGTCCCATTCGGTCTCGGTAAACGTGGCAAGATCGGACTTACCAATGCTTTCGAGGTATTCGCCGCCCTGTTGACCACCGACTGTCATTGCCTCGCTCTCGTTTGGGGTTGGATCGATCATGCCCTTCCTCCCGTGACAGATGTCCTGGCAGGTGCGAGAACAGAGGTGCTTGCGGCTTTTGTCCCGCCGCTGGTCCGAAACGGAGAAACTCGGGTTGAACCAGCCAAACCCGCAAGGTTGCCGGTGGCAGACGGCGCAGAGGCCGGGGTGGTTTTGGGGCATGGATCGAACCTGTAACCGGAGATTTCAAAATAGCGACCCGAGGAACGAACCGAGATGTCACTGGGGCGTGTAAGGCGGCTTGCCTGCGCAATGGCCTCATCGACGCTGAGAGGAATGGGGGCATCGGGTGCGCGCTTGCGCCACCAGTCTGCCGCCTTTTGGCGCGCATAGCCCTGATGCTCGATACAGACCCATTCGCTGTAGGACGTGAGCCCGCAGCTGTAGGTGACCTTCAGCGAGGGCCGACCGCCCAGCTTGTCGTGCCGACTGTAGGAGACACCATGGACCGGCAGCCATTGCGGCGATTTTGGCGACAAAACTGGCAGGGCAGCGGCCGTCGGTGCGATCTTCACCTCACGGGCTGGGAATTCGTACCCGCAGTCCGGACATTCGGTGGACGAAAGCGCTACGATGCTGTCGCACATCGGGCAGACCTTGGTGGGTGCGTCACCACCGCCCGCTTCACCGGGGCGTTTGGGCCGGACCAGATCAATCGGCCCGTGGCGGCGAACATTGCCTGCAAAGTCCAGAACGAGGCAGTTCTCTTTGTTTGGCGCGAGCCGCGTGCCCCTGCCGACCATTTGCACGTAGAGCCCAGCCGATTTGGTGGGGCGCAGGAGCGCAATCAGATCGACACCCGGCGCGTTGAACCCGGTGGTCAGCACGCCCATCGAGGCCAGCGCGCGTATTTCACCCCGCTTGAACGCGGCGATAATGGCATCGCGCTCGTCCTTTGGCGTATCTCCAAAGATCGTGAGGCAAGTGATACCCCGGCGCTGGAACTCCTCGGCAACGTGACGCGCGTGATCCACGCCTGAGCAGAAGGCCAGCCAGGATTTGCGATCCTTGCCGTAGTCGATGATCTCGGCGACCGCTGCGCGGGTGATGGCTTCCTGGTCGACTGCGGCCGCGAGATCGCGAGCAATGAAGTCACCAGCGCGGGTGCCGACTTTTGAGACATCAAGCTGGGTGGTGGGCTGTTTTGAGACCAGCGGGCTGAGATAGCCCTGATCGATCAGCTCGCGCACCGGGGCCTCAAAGGCGATGTCGGTGAACAGCGCCGATTTGCCCTCATGCAGCATGCCGCTATCCGTCCGGAACGGTGTGGCGGTCAGCCCGATCACCTTCAGCGCCGGGTTGATCTCGCTGAGCGCATCAAGGAAACGCCGATACATGGTGCTGGAGTTGCCCGGGATCAGATGGGCCTCGTCGATCAGCACCAGATCAGTGTGGCCGATTTCCCGCGCCCGGCGGTGGATCGACTGGATACCTGCAAACAAGATGCGCGCCTGCGCATCGCGTTTGCCCAGACCGGCGGAGTAGATGCCTGCAGGGGCATCGGGCCAAAGCCCGATCATCTCGGCATGGTTCTGCGCAATCAACTCGCGGACATGGGTCACGATCAGGATGCGCTGATCGGGCCAGGCTTTCAGGACGCCTTCGATGAAGGCGGCCATAACCAAAGACTTTCCTCCAGCGGTCGGGATCACAATGCAACAATTGCCAGATTTGTTCTCGTAATATTCGTAGACCGCGGCAATGGCAGCTTTTTGGTATGGGCGCAGGGTCAGCATAGCGCGGCCTCCGTGGTACGGGCATCATTTGACCAGGTGGAACCATCGGCCATGCGGTAGGTAACGATATCGTCGCCCGCATCGATGACTTCACCCGGGACGAGATCGGGAATGAAGAGATGTTTTGAGCAGGCGGCGCGCTGTTTTGCAGGCGCGAGCAGTCGATCATGGCGGGCGCAGTGCCATCCTCTCTCAATCGGAGTCGCGTGCAGGCAGGATCGGCAGGTCACGGCGGCCGCACCACCCTCGTGGCAGGCGGCATGGTGATCGCAGAACCGGCATTCGAACCAGGCTGGGTCCTCGCTGATCCGCGCGGGCGGATGCTGGGCGAAGATGATACGCCCGGCTTTTTCCAACAGGCGTTCAGCCATTGTGGGATCGGCCTCAATCCGCTCGACATGCAGGGCGTCGGTGTTCTTGCAGACCGCCATGTAGAACGCGCGAGGGATGCCGGTCAGGTGCATGTAGATCTGCATCTGCGCGGCATGCTGGGGCTTCGATGCCACGACGCCTTTGGCAGTCAAATCGGCAAAGCTCTTTGCGCCGTGTGTCTTGAACTCCAGCACATGCCAGGTCTTCGGCGCTTCCAGCAGCCCTATGGCGACCCCATCCAGCGAACCGCCGAAATGACCACCATGGACCTCAATGCGGATTTGCCGCCCTGTCTCTGGATCGACTTCCAGCACGGTCGCGCCAGTGGCGCGCAGGTTGCGGACCATACGGTCTTCCTCCTGTTGCCCGGTCTCAAACAAGCGCAGCAGGCGGCCGGAAAAGCGTGACGGCGTCACCCAGCGAAAATCATACCAGAGCGCACGGGCACAGGATTTACCAATGATCGACGCACCAAGGTGATCGCGGAAGCCATCGCCCTGGCGGGCCTCATAATCTGCGTAGATCGCCGCCAGCGTCGGCGTGGGTGGTGCGGGAAGATCAGCCATTACAAGCCCTCCCGTTCACTGCGGGCTTGGGCCTCGGAAAGAATGCCGTTCCAAGTCTCGGGGTCATGGCGCTCACGCAGCACGCCGATCAGGGCATCTTTCAGCTTTTCACGGCGACGGCGGCCGGTGCCTTTTGCGAGCAACTCGGCCCGTTCGCGGCTGAGATGCCGCAGCGCGGTGCGGGCCCGGTGGAACCAGTCGGGGTCGATGGGCTTGTGGCCGCGTTGGCGTGCCAGATCGGCGGTTGCGATCTGCGTGCGGATTTTGGCGATATCGTCGTCGAGGTCGATCAGCCGCCGCTGGTCATCAGGCAAGCCGGGGCTGATCACAGCCACAGGGGCTGTGTTTTTCAGGTCAGTCATGGGATTTTCCTTAGATGGGGTTGGGCGCTGCGCCGTCAGTAAGGGATGCGGAGCAGCGCGATTGGTCAGCCCTTCTTGTTCCAGGGCGCGGAGCCCATCTTGGGCGGGGCGGAAGCGGCCTGCGTTGAGGGCGGTGCTGCAGGGGCTGCGGCAGATTTTGCGGCAGATTTTGCGGCAGCGGCCGGAGCCCCCCCACCTTCGGGCGGCAAATAGGCGATGGCGTTGCTCTCGCCGTAGCCGTTCTTCGACGGCTTGATCTTCACCTGGATCGTCATCGGAATGAGGTGCAGTTCCTCGCTGTCACTGACATGCATCCTGCCTGTCGCATGGCAGATGGCCGAAAGCGTGCGCTGTGCGATCTCGACCGTGGTCGGGTTCGGGTTCACCAGGTTCAGCTGATCGAAGATCTTCCGGCCCTTATGCTGGCCGTCCAGAATATCCAGCATCAGCCAGAGGAACTGGCCCATGCCGTTACGGGTCACGCGCATCTCGCTCTCGACGATCTGGGCGCGGTATTTTCCAGTGGGCAACAGCTCGTAGGGGGTGGTGGGCTCAACGCTGGTGGCGTCAAATGACGTATCAAAACGTGCCATGGTCGTGTCCTTTCAGGTGTATCATTGAGATTGGGGCATGGCCGCCATGAACGCAGCCCAGCTGAGCTCGAGCGTGTCCGGCAGGCCGTACCGGTTCTTGGCGAGGAAGGCGGGGCGTTCTTCGGTGTGCATCACACGCGCACCGGACCCGAGCGCCCGGGTCACCTTTTTGTTGAACCCGACATCGGATTTGGCGACCGAGATCCGGTAGTTCGCAAAGAGCACAACATCGGAATGCTCCTGTAGCAGCGCCGAGGCGCGGGCCTGCAACTTGACGATATATCGGTCGTAAGGTTCATGCTCGGGGCTATCGAACCGCTTGATATCGGTGTGGGCAATCTGGATGACCACCATGCTCTTGCGGTCGCGCAGCGCGTTCAGCTTCTCGAGATATTCCCGCCAGACGATCAGCGCCTCGGCAAAGCCTTTGCCAAAGCCCGGTGTTTCGATCGACTGCCAACCATTGCGTTTGCACGCCTCTATCCAGATCAGCGGCTCAAGCCAGTCGACGCTGTCAATCACGACTGTGCCATAGTCGTGATCCTCGTCCAGCAAGGCATCCAGCGCTTCCGCCACTTCGACATAGCGGGTCGCAAGGGGGAAATGCGGGACCTGCAGCTTGCCAAGCCCGTCTTCGGTCATGATGAACACAGGCCGGTCAGCCTCCGCCGCAAAGGTGGATTTGCCAACACCGGCAACGCCGTGCATCAGAATCCGTGGCGGCGTCAGCGCCGTGTTGCTGCGCAGGGATGCGAGAGAAATAGCCATCAGTTTGGGTCTCCATCAGAATTTATGTTGAAATCAGGCTGCAGTCTGCCTGCCGGCGTGGAGGTCACAGCCCCGTAGAGCGCATCGAGCCGGTCGGCTTCAGCGAGGTATGCCAATGCCTCGCGCCGCATGGAGCGCCGCTTTTCTTCGAGCAGAGCGAGGTCAGCCATCGGAGTGCTGGGGTTGGAAGCAGGCGCGTTCATTGCACTGCCTCCCCACCGAGCGCGGTGCCGCCCTTTGCCAGGATGGCGTCAAGACAATCGCCAAAGCTCCAGTCCGGGTTCGCCGCCCAGAACTGATTGGCTTGACGCAGGGCCTCGCGCCATTCGCGCAAAGCAGCACTATCGTTGGCAATTTGCAGGTGGCGGATCTCGATGGCCCGCGCGAATTCTGCGCGCGTCAGCTGGCGTGTCGACACCAGCGTTGTGCCATCAAGGTCCATGGCAACGGCCGCTGGCAATGAAAACGGCAGTTCGGCCTGCGCTGGCGTGGTCGCCTGTTCTGCCCTGAGCTTCAGACGGCGCGCCCTCGTGTCAATGCGGGCGACAACACCATCGATACCGGCGAGATACTGGCCATCCGCGTCGATATCATCCCAGCGATTGACCGCCGCTTGCCGCTTGTTGATCGCGCGACCCGCAATCACCGCGCCGATGATCTCGGCGACAACATCATTCAGTCGCATATGTCCCATTTTGGACCTCCTGTTCATAAAGGGTGCTGAAGTCGGTGAGCCAAGCCGCCGCGCGCCGGATTGGCGCGGTATCGACGGCATGGCGCGAAGCGTGTGGAACGCGGCGTACAGCCTCTGCGGGATCCGGCTGTTCATCGATGCGCTCGATAATTTCTTCGATCCGGCCACAGATCGCGCGATCCTCTTGCGTCCCAAACACCGCAATCTGGCGCGCCCGCATCTGCGGCGTCATCGGTGGCGGGCGGTTTTCCTCGAGGCGCTGTACGCTTTCCTGAATGCGCTGCAGACGATCGAGAGAACGTTGCAGGCGATCCTCTGCCGCGCGGCGGACGGCGGAGCGCGTTGGTTCTTCACCGCGCGCGAGTTTTGCATCGAGGGTGCGGCGCACGATGCCGGGATCAGCGGCTTCCGCGTCACGTAGGCGACGCGCTTCATGGATCTGGTCGCGGCGCAATCCGAGGGTGTTGGACACAGCAACACCCTCTTCCCGATGCTGGTTAGTACCAATTCCTGCAAGCTCACCACGCGCCTGTGCCGCATCATATTCATCGGCAAGGCGCCGCTTGGCAGCAGCCTCAATCTCCAGAGCATCAGCTTGTGCGCGGTGCGCAGCGACGATGAGAACGTCATGGGCGGATTTAGCCCGGTGCAGACGCGAGGCGCGTTTGGACGCGTCATAGGCCAGCCCTGCGAATTCGCGGGCCTCGAGCACTTCGGCCGCCGTCTTGGCGCCCGCCAGCATGCTGGCCGCGCGGTCGATCAGCCCGGGCAGGCCTTCGATCGTATGGGGAATAGGAGCAAGCTCTGTCATTGCACCGCCTCATTCGGCTCGAGCGTGACTTTGAGCGTGCCGGTTTTCATCGTACGCGCGGGCTCGAACCCCTTGCGCCACGCCTCAGGCAGTGCCGTATACCTGCGCTCCGAAACAGACAGCTTGGTGTCAATAAACTCGGCCGGATTCTCACCGCTGTCGGCGATGTTGGCCGCAATCTGAGCGAGTTTCTTCTGGTCCCAGTCGATGCGTTTGGGCAGATCAGCGACCACGGTGTAATCGCCATCGACCAGGCGCACCGTGCCCGTGCCCTTGCCGCAGGCACGGCGGGCCTCCGCGGCGCGGATGGCGTAGCGCATGTCGAGCGCAGTGCTGAATTTGGCGCTGGCGGCCTTCAGCTGCTTCGTTGCATGGTCCAGCTCGCCTTGCAGTGCGGCCAACAGCTCGACCGGCAGCTGTGCCAGATCGCCCGTGGGCAGGTTCAGCATGTCATTGATGCAGGGGATATTCTCAGGATAGGGCATGAAGGGTGTCCTTTTCGGTTTGGGAATTGGTGGGGGTCTGAGCAAGGCGGCACTGGATCGCTGCCAGTAGCGCCTCAAACCGGTCGATCTCCGCTGCGAGTGCGACGGCGGTGGACTCGAGGGCTGCAGAGGGCATCGCTGCGATCATGACCGCGTCGAGCTTAAAAAGCGGGGCGTCAGTCATCACGCGCCCTCCCCTGCTTCAAGCAAAGCGGTCAGCGCCGGCGCCTTGTGCCGCGGCCTGGGCCGCACGATGGACAGATAGGCGAAGACATCCATCGCCACCCGGCGCTGGACGAGGTGCACAAGCCCTGCCCGCTCGGCCCGTGCGGCCACATCCGACAGCGCAAGCAGCCGCTTGCGATCGCCCGCATCGAGCTTCGAGACCAGTTCCGCGCAGTCCACGCAGAGAAAGCCGCAGTGGTATTCCAGCACCGCGCCCGGCTCGGCTGTGGTGATCCAGGCGAGGAAGTCGATGTCGGTGAGACTGGCGGCAGCAGAGGCACTCTGCCCGCTGTGAATGGCCCTGGTTGGGGTCAGACGCGCCATAATCATTGCGCCGCCCGCAAAAGCACTGTCTGCGTCGTGTTCTTGCAGCGCCGAGCGCTTTCAAAGGCCACGATATCTTCGTGCCGGTAAACAGCACGCCCGCAGATCTTGAGGAAGGCCGGCCCCTCGCCGGTCCAGCGCCAGCGTTCAAGGGTGCGCGGGCTGATGTTCAGCCGAGCTGCCAGATCGGCTTGATTGAAATGTGTGTGTGGCATCTGCCTCTCCTGTTCTGTCTTTGGAGAGGTGATGCCAGTTTCTTTGTATGCGTCCGTCCCACAACTGGGATGCACTGTGCGTTTTCTTAGTGGACTGATTTACAACGTAAATTCGCAGAAGCGCCGCCCGATGCAGACAAGCGCGTACAAGCGCAGACCAAATGCATCCCAAGTGCAGACATCGCGATGCACCGGATGCGGCTGCCACGAATCAAAAACCCGCCGAAGTGGCGGGCGGAGAAGAATCAGGGACGGTTGGGTCAGCCAGTGGTGCTGTGCCAGATGACGAAATCGGGATCGAGGTAATACCAGCCACGACGCCCCGAGGTCTTCTTAACCAGGCGCGTCCAGTAGGGCTTTCGACTGAAGAGGCTGCTTAGCCGCTGGCAGGAACTGCCGACAGCGTTCAAGATCTGGGTATAATGCTGATCCGGCGCACCACCTTGCGTTTGCTTCAGCACAAACCCCAAGGCGCGGGCCTGGGGAAAGGTGAAAGCAAACTCGGTCTCGTTATAGACAAAAAGTCGGAAATCAAACGCATCAGACAGCCGTGATGGAACCCCTATAACGTCGCGCTGCATCTGCTCGGCATGCTCATAGCGCACCAGTAAGTCGACATGGGATAGGGTGATGCCCTCACCGCCGCGCAACGTCACAAGCGTGGAACCCGGCAGAAAAAGATCCGCGACGCGCGCCTCGCCGGTGCGCACCAGCTTAAACGCGTCCTGCAACAGCAGATCTCCCAACCCAGAGAAGACCTTTTCCTCGGTTGGCACCCAGACTATTTCACCCTCCATGTTCTCGTCTTGCACGGACAAGAGCGCGGGCTGCGCGACGATCCGGACCGAGAGCGCCAGAATGCCCCTCCCCACCAGCGATCGAATATCGGCCGCGCTCAGGTTCCAGCGCTCTGCCAGTTCTGCAAGCTCATATGCATCCCGCCCTATCCGCATTCCCAATCCCCCTTGTGTTCACTTTATGTTCACCTTATGTTTTTATTCGATTGACACGATTCTCGCAATCCTGCTTTTTCCATAAGGCATCAACAGTGGGGAGTGGATATGTCTGTGCAATGCATAAACGCCTACGCTTGCGGATACGCCAGCTGGATATGAACGTTGCCACAGTAGCGCGCGAGGCACACGTGAACCGCTCGTTCGTCTTCAATATTCTGCGCGGGAAGTCGCGGGTCCCCAACCTCGATAAGTCCACGCAGATCGCCGCCGTGGTCAAGGTTGATCTGGAATGGCTGTTATCCGGCAAAGGCCAGGTCGATGGCGACGATCCCATCACCGAAGCTTATCACAACGACTTTGTGGCCATCCAATACGCCCATGCCCGCCCCTCCATGGGAGTGGCGCGGTCGCAGAGGACGAAGAACGTGTCGGACGGAACTTCTACTTCCGCCGCGCCTGGATCCGGGACCACCTCAAGGCCGCCCCTTCCATGCTACGGGTCATGACCGTTCAAGGCGAAAGCATGATCCAAACGCTGCAGGACGGCCGGAACGTGTCAACGACTTTGAGACAGTGGCCTTTGGAATTTAGACTTGGTTTTTTCAGTTGATTTTGGTGGGTTGATCCAAACGGCGGTCGGGATTTGAGGCGGTTTTGGTGGCCAGAGGCCGGTGGTCTTAATCTTTTAGGTGGAAAATCAAAAACGCCGGCTGAAGGTTTCGATGAGGAAGAACCGAAGCCGCGTCTCGTTCCTTTCAGGCCCCGCGGTTGGTGATCGCAGCGCAAAGCTCACGGATCCCCTTCAATCGGGCGGAATCCAGGAATGTCGGCAAAGACACCCAGCCGGCGCTTCCTACGTCGTCGTGCTATGCGATGGATGATCAGGACAAGCAGTGCTGTCACGACCGCACTCGCCGCCAAAAGGATCAACAGGTCCCTTTCATCGGTCAAAACCTGCCGATAAGGTAGTATGGTGCGCCCGGCGATCAGAACATGGTCAGACGCCCATGCCGTGAGCGGGCCGCAAGCAGCCTCTGGTTTGGCGAACATTGGATGACAGTCCATATTGCTGTAGCCGTAGTATAGCCACCCACTGGCCAGCACACCAAGAGCTGCAATCAGCAGAACAATCCAGCTGAAACCTATCAGAAACGCTCCCAGGACCCTTATCATCGCTTGCCTCTCCTGATCATGGACAGCCTCCTCAATCCCTCAGCGCCAATTCTTGGACCTTGGCCATGGGCTGCCAGATGTATTCCAGCACGGTCCGCTTGCCAGACAGTACATCAACCGTGGCTGTCATGCCTGGGATGAATGTGACCGCAACGCCAGTTTCCTCAAGGACGAGATCACCCTCGATCGCGACGTCCACCAAGAAATGGCTGGCACCTTGATTGCGCTCATCTACGACAGCGTCAGGACTGATCCGCAGCACACGACCATCAACTGAGCCGTATTTGGCGGAGTCGTAAGCTGAAAGTCTAATGCGCACATCGTCGTCCACCCGGATACGCGAAATATCCTTCGGCATTATCTTGGCCTCAATAATCAAAGCCTCGCCAGTTGGCACCAGCTCCAACATAACATCGCCGGTATTTACAAAGCCGCCTGGGGTACGGAAATTCAACCGGCTTACAATCCCCTCCATCGGGGCGCGGATCACTGTACGGCTCACGCGTTCTTCAAGCCGTGGCAAAGACTCAGCCAATTCACTTTGCTCCGCGACGACTGTATTTAGCTCATCCATTGCGCGCAGCCGGTAATTGGCACGCGCGTTCTCGACTTCAGCCTCAAGTTCGACCAAACTTGAGCGCGCTTGCTCAATCCCAACACTGCCACGATCGCGCTCACCGCGCGTCTGTTCAAGTTGACGCTGCAGTTCCAAAAGCCGTGTCGCCGGCGCAATATTGTCGCGCACCAGGGGTGTAACAACTGCGATTTCTTCTTCTAAAAAACCAGCCGTGCGCTCAGCGGTTCCGACGCTGTTTTCAGCGGCGCGCAAATCCTGCTGACGTTGCTGGAGCCGTTGCTCAAGTACCGCAAGCTGTCCAGCCAATTCCACACGACGCGCCGCAAACAGGCTTTGCTCAGTCAACGCCACCATCGGCGAGCGTGCATTCAGCTCTGCTGGCACTGAGAACTCTGAACCGTTGATCTCGGAGCGCAGGCGCAGCTCCTTGATATCCAGACCCGCAAGACGCTGTACCAGACGGTTGAACTCGCTGCTGGCATCGACCGGATCGATCTCAAACAGAACCTCATCCTCGGCCACAATCGTGTTTTCGGATACGTAGCGGCGCAGGATTACGCCGCCCTCGGAGGCTTGTACCATCTGGTTTTGTACCGAGGACACGATCCGCCCTTCCCCGCGCGTGACATTGTCCAACTCGGCCCAATTGGCCCAAACCAGCGCTAACCCAACAAGCGCGATGATCGTGAACATGATTGTGGATCCACCCAGACCTTCACGGCCAGCCATCTCACGCGAGAGCTTTTTGAAATCGATGTCAGACATTCTTTGTTACCTATCGCGCTTGCGCTTTGAGTTTCTCAGGGGTCGTGTCAGCAACAACTGCGCCCTGATCCATCACCAGAACCCTATCAGCAAGCTCCAGCAACGTGTTGCGATGCGTGACCATCACCAGCGTTCGCGCGCCTGCCCAGTCTTTCAATCGCCCAATGACAGACTTCTCGGTCGCTGTGTCCATCGAACTTGTGGGCTCGTCCAACACCAGCAGATTGGGATCATGTAGCAGCGCCCGCGCGAGGTTGATGGATTGGCGCTGCCCGCCAGACAGCCCCTCACCGCGTTCGCGCAATTCCATGTCATAGCCCTGCGGGTGGCTCGCCACGAAATCATCAACGCCTGATATCTTGGCAATGTTCAAAACATGTGCATCATCATATTCGTAAAAGCCCATCTGTAGGTTTTCTTTGACCGTCCCTGAAAACAGCCACGTGTCTTGCAACATCACCCCCACATTGCGGCGGACATCCGACTTGTCGATCTGGCGCAGGTCGACGCCGTCAATCAGCACCGCGCCCTCGCTCGGCTCGATCAGACCGGAAATCAGGCGGGACATGGTCGATTTACCCGATCCCATCCGCCCTACGATCGCAACCTTCTGTCCGGCAGGCATCTTGAGCGAGAGGTTCCGAATGATCGGACTGCTCGCTCCGGGAAAGGTGTAACTTACGTTTTTGAACTCCACCGCTCCGGAAAGATACGGACGACTTAGCCGAGACCGTACCTGTGCCTGCTGGTCAGCATCATCATTCATCACCGCCGAAAGCGCGCGATAAGCCTGACGCGCACCATTCGCGCGCGACATGGCCGAGGCAAGCTGCGACAGCGGCGCCAGTGTCCGGCCGCCCAAGATCACCGCGGCGATCATCGCCCCCATAGTTATCGTGCCATCCTGGATCAGGAACACACCGTAAAAGATGGTGGCAATCTGGGCCAATTGCTGGATGGAAGCGGCGGAATTGATCGCGAAATTTGACAGCATCCGGTTCTTCAGGCCGAGATCGGATTGCGCATCTGAAGCCTCTTCAAACCGCCGCCGCATCAGACGGCCAGAACCTGTGGCCTGAACCGTCTCAAGGCCGTTGAGCGTTTCCACCAAAACACTTTGCTTGGACATGTTGGTCTCCATCGAGCTTTCGGCGATGCGTGCCAAAAACGGCTGGATGACAAGACCGGACAGGATCACCAGCGGCACCGCGATCAGCGGCACCAGCGCCAGTGGTCCTGCAATCAGTGAAATCACCCAGATGAAAAGGAAGATAAACGGCAGGTCAACGACAGCCACCAGCGTCGCCGAGGTGAAAAACTCTCGCAAAGTGTCAAACTCGCGGACAATACTGGCCATCGCGCCCGATTTCTGACGCCGGTTGTCAAGACGCATGTTCAGTATCTTGTCAAAGATCAGCCGTGACATCCGCCCATCGGCCCGCTTGCCCGCTTTGTCGACGAATTGCGCGCGCAGCGTCTTGATGATGAAGTCAAACCCGAGTGCGATCAGCACACCGATCGTCAACGCAATCAGAGACTCGATCGCCTCATTGGGCACAACGCGGTCATAGACCACCATGATGAACAGCGAGGTGGACAGGCCCAAGAAGTTGGTGATCGCCGCGGCAACCAGGACCTGCCCGTAAAGCCATTTGCCCTGCAGCATCGAGCCCCAGAACCAGTCGTTCTTACCCTTGGCCTTGGCCGCGGCGTGCACCCGGCGCGCCAGGACAAAATAGGGCTCGAGATGCGTATCAAGCTCTTTGAGCGGCAGGAGCTGCTCATCAAATTGGTCTTCTGCGCCGAAGCGGCGCAGGTGCACTGTGCTGTCTTCATCGATGGCATGGACCACCACCGCCTCGCCGCCTTTGAGAAACCCGATGGCAGGGCAATGGGTGGCGCGCAGCTTTTTAAGCTTCATCTCGCCGTATGTGGCTTCAAAGCCCACATGGCGCAGCGCAGAGACAGCAGATCTGGGATCAAAGGTCTCGCTGGTCAGCTCTGGCAAATCGCGCACAGCACCTGGCGAAAACGCCATGCCTGACAGCGCCAGAATATGCTGAACGCTAAAGATCAAGCCTTGCTCTACAGCATCAACGCCGGCCGTCTCAGGCTGCACTGTGGCCGGATCATCCGCCTCATAGGCCGGCGCTTCGACGCGTCCGCCCTCAACGTGACGCTCACCATCGTGCACCACAGCTCCAGTTGCATCCGCACCATGGGCCATGGTCCCGTTCAGGGTCACTGGTTCTTGTCCAGCTTCTTGGTTTTGCGAGGTGTTAGGTTCCTCGAATGATTTTACGGCCATAACTCTTAGGGCATCCTTTGCCTGGGGCACGGCTTGAGCCGTGCGCCTTAATCCTCTAATCCAACAAGCCGGCTCAACGCGCCTGTGCGCGATGCAATTGTCAGCAGCAGGGTCTGCCGCTCGGCCTGCATGGCGATCTGTTGATCCTGTGCGCGGTAGATCTCAATTTCCGCTTCCACCAACTGACGCAGGTTGGACTGACCCGTCAGCATTTGAGAGCGCAATGTTTCTGCTTCGGATCGGCTCAAACGCAGCTTGTCTGCCAACAGCGGCATCGCGCGTTCGATCGAGGCCAGCCGTGTCAGTCCAGCTTGCAGCTCGGCCTCCAACCCACGTTGCGCGTCACTCAGCTGTGCATCCGTTGCCGCAACCCGCGCCTCGGCCGCTTCCAGTTGCCTAGTCCGACGTCCACCGTCGCTGAAACTGTATTCCAGCGACAGCCCGACCGTCAGATCAGTAGACTCGCCGCTTTCCAACGGTGAACGCGCTCCAGCTTGCAACCGCGCGCGTGGCTTGAAGGCAGATTGCGCCTCGCCGACAGCGGCTTGAGCGGCCAGTACCTCTGCCGCCTGCCGCTGCAGGCCAGGTGCTGTCTGCCAGTCCTGCGCCAAAGACCGCGCTTGCGCTGCACTCACCAGCTCCGACGGCCGCGGCACAGATGCTGGTTTTGCGTTGAAAAACCTCTGAAACAGCACCTGCGCCTCGGCCTGTCCCGCGATCAGCCGCGACTCTTCCAGTTTGATATCCACGATCTGGCCTTGTGCGTTTTCCAGCGAGGCTTTGTCCAGCATCCCGTTGCTGGCCATCCGCTCGATTTGCGCCACAAGCGTGTCCATTTCCGATGTTCGCGCCTGCATCAGACGCAAACGCTCGGAATACTGCCACAAGTCGATCCAAGCTCGGGCCGCACTTAAGGCAATCTCATTCCCCTGCGCCACACGCCCGGCTTGTGCTGATAACGCCAGCGCTGTTGTCCGGTTCATCGCCGACGCCGAGGCACCGCCGTCATAGACCAGTTGCGACAGGTTCACGCCACCGGCCATACCGGTTGTCGTATCAGCATTTGTACCCGTTTCACGAATACCGCCGATATTGGCGTTGCCTGTGAACTGTGGACGGCGTGCACTTGCCACCACGCCCACCTGCCCCAACGCCTCGGCCTCCAGCGCCAGCGCGCCAAGGTAGCCCTCATTTGTTGACACGGCTGCACGTAAAGCAGGCACCAGCCCTTGGGTCAGGACGATAGGGGCCACCTCTGCCCCAGGTACCTCCGAGGCATAAGTCGTCAGACGCTCTTCTACTGTCGTGCGCATATCCGACATCTCTGTCGGCGCGTCGCAACTTGCCAGAAACACCAGAGCTGCGGCGATCGTGTAGGGTTTTGCATGCATCATCTGTCCTGACATCTTAACGCTCGAGAGCCGTCTTGTGCCCTCTTAGCTCATTCTTGACAATGCTGGCTTTACTTTGCCAATCTAAACCACCAGTTATTCTGAGGCAATTTTTGACTTCAAAGGCTCAAGTCCCGCCTTGGCAATCTCCGCTTTCAGCGCTTGCGCATAGGCCACTTGCGCGGTTTGATACACCGCCATTTCTCGTCTGATTTTCTGCATCTGGCCCTCCAGAAACTGCAGGCTGGCCAATTGCGCCTGCCCGTTCTCGGTCAGGTCCTCAGTGTGGTAATCAATGTCGTCAATAGTGATTTTTGGCATGTCGTCTTCCTTCTTCTCAATCGTCGCTGAACAAGGCGCCAAGATCGACACCAGTCCGGCCTTGGACTATTTCTGACTTTAAATCAGCGATGTAGGCATTCTTTGCTTTGGTCAGCAGTGCCTTTTGGTTCGACAAGGCTTGAACCTGCAAATGGGCAAAGCTCAGGCGTTCAACCAGCGATCTGCCTTCAGGTGACAGCGCCTCCACGTCATACTCAGCACCGTCCAAGCGAAACCGTTTCGTCATGGCGATGGCATGGTAGATGAAACTGTACCAGGCGTCTGCTGCTCAAGCTCGGCCTTCAAGGCACGCGCATAGGCAACATGGGCCGTCTGAGATACCGCAAGCTCGCCTTGAAGCTGCTGCAACCTCGCCTCGACGAACCGGATCGACTGCAGCGCTTCATGCGCAGTCTGCGTCAAGTCAGATACCGCGTAGCTCATGCCATCCAGCGTGATGGTGGGTTTTGTTTCGTCAGTCATCGGGTCCTCCGAAGTGAAAGAAGCGGCGGAGGCCGCCGCTTCTTGGGATTTAGTTCTTGAACAATCTATTAGGCGATGATCGCGAACTCAGAGCTGAGCAGATCTGGCAAACCGGTAAAGGTTGCAATCTGGACTGCCGCATCGCCACCTGCACCATCCGCATCGTAATACAGCGCACCAGATGTTGTATCATAGACGATACGATCAGTCCCGTCAGCAGCAGCAGTCAGACCAGCTCCGGAGACAAATTCGTCAGATGACAACGCTCCTATATCGCCAAGCCCAGTGAAAATAGCCTTCGAGAGTTGGATGCTGTCGTCCGCTACAGTGTAGTCAGCGATAGTGTCTGCACCGCTAACGCTGTTGAAAACAAACGTATCAGAACCAGCCCCACCTGTGATTGTATCAGAGCCTGCACCAGCAGTGATCACATCAGTCCCATTGCCACCAGTGATGATATCGGCAAAGCCTGTGCCAGTTATCACGTCTGCGCCACTCCCACCATTGAGCGTCAAGCCCTTAGACCCGTCGCCAGTAAAGGAAGAGGCGTTTAGGGTATCACCAAAACCTGTCCCCGTAACGATAAGATCTCCAGATGTTGAACTGGCCACCGCATTGTACATGTTGATCAGTGAAGCATCGATACCAAAAGCTCCTGTAATCGACACATCATAGTCGCTGTTTGGATAAGTGACTGTGTCGGTTGTAAGTGCAGTTGTGACGTCAGCTTGCGCACCAGTCAAAACTGCTCCGGACGAAACTTCAACACTCGCGACCACTCCAGCAAGTGTATTCAAGTTTGCAGCGGCTATAGAACTCCCCGCCACGTCGTCTAGTTGGACAACCGCATTTACAGCTGAAACCAAAGTGCCGGCAGTTACAAAGGCTGCAGTTGCTTCCGCCAGCGTACCAGATACGACGATCGCGTTTGTTACCGTGACAACGCTGGCAGTCTTTCCGCCAATTCCACTAAGCGTTGTTGCATCAACTGCTGCAGCGGCACCGTCAGTGACTGTTATCACCACCTCATCCGTGGCGCTGGATGCAAGCGAAGCAAGTTCTGTGCTCGTCGCCTGGAGCGTCGCACTCGCCTTACCCGTTGTAGCCGCCGAAACAGTATTTACCACGGTTACCCCAGCGGCATTTGTAAGTGTTCCCGAGACAGTGAGGTTGCCCACGTAGCCATCGGTGATACCTGCAAATGCAGCAGCCATATCAGCCGAAGAACCAGACAATGCTTGCGACGTAACATCCAAGGTAATGGTACCATCAGCGGCATTGTTGATCGTTACAAGCTGCGGAAGCGTGGCCTGATCGGTCACAGTGATGTTGCCTGTATAGCTGGTTATTCCCGTCAGAGCTGCCACTAGGTCGGCGGCAGAGCCTGAGAGCGCAGCCGTACTGTCATCAAGGGTGATGGCTCCACTCGTGGCATCGTTAATCGCCTTGAGCTGTGCAAGGATCGCTTGGTCAGTGATCTGTACGTTTACGGAGCCAGTTATCGAAGCAAGCAGGTTTGTCCCGTCTGCGTCGACAATATCTGCAGCGATATCTTTAACCGTTACAGTAACGCCTGTTAGAACGCCAGTGGCTCCTCCAGCGACTTTTGCTATGGCCGCTTGTTCGGCGGTGACGGTGTAAATTTGGCCGGCGGTTAAAATGATGACATCCGCATCCGTCAGATCAAGCGCAGAGGCATCAACCGCACCATCCGTCACATCAACAGACACCGTCAGCGTCGCACCGTCAGACTTCGTCACAAAACCCGCAACCGCATCCGCCTGAGCCTGCG
>Ga0209491_10005407_pt1 | contig 18729 bp, 17 predicted proteins | sample BON02_FD_187213 | JGI IMG/M metagenome (GOLD analysis project Ga0209491, IMG submission 187213) | Freshwater microbial communities from Lake Bonney liftoff mats and glacier meltwater in Antarctica - BON-02 (SPAdes) (version 2) | ecosystem: Environmental > Aquatic > Freshwater > Ice > Glacier... | reverse complement strand
AGGGCAACGATGGACCATCCCAAACGCCCAGAACGTACTCAACCTGAGGGCTTGTAATCTCAGCGGCCAATGGGACAACGTGGTCAACAAGATTAGAACGGCTGCTTGACAAAACTGAAATACACCCCCCGGAAGTCACTAGGTTTGCTTTCGTTTAAAGGGTTTTCGGAAGTAGTAGGAAAAGAGTACGAAGCTAAAACGGTCATGTTGCGTGCTCCAGCCCCGGAGCCCTGGCCTGACCGCTTTTTTTACAACCTCCAACCGGAAGCGGCCCAGAAGGATTGTATATCTTTTGAGCGTGTAAGGTTAGTCAATGAAGACCCCGTGCTGCTCGAATACGGATATTTACCCATTAGCCACGTACAAGGTTTTTGCAATAATTCTTTACTTGATGGCTTACTTTTTAAAACATTGAGCGTTCGTTACGGCATTGAAATTGAAAATTTCGAACAGGATATCCGGGCCATCCTGGCCGATGAAGCCATTGGTGCTTTATTGAAAGTGAAACCAATGACCCCATTGGTACAGTTATACCGCCGGTACCATACTTCTGTTCCTGGCTACCACATATACAGCCTGATCTATTGTAACACTGAAAAGTACACGATTAGTAATTATCAGTAAAAAATAATGATCCCTGACGCAGTAAAGGTGCCAGGGGTCATTATTTTAAGAGTGCTTGGGGAACTGATCAAAGTCGGGCTTACGCTTTTCGAGAAAAGCATCTCTACCTTCCCTTGCTTCATCGGTCATGTAGCCAAGGCGGGTAGCCTCTCCGGCAAAAATCTGCTGGCCTACCATGCCGTCATCTACCATATTGAAGGCAAATTTGAGCATCCGGATCGCCATCGGGCTTTTCTCCAAAATTTCCTGTGCCCATTGATAGGCGGTAGCTTCCAGTTCGTCGTGGGGCACTACGGCATTCACCATCCCCATTTCAAACGCTTCTTGCGCCGAATAGCTGCGACCCAGAAAAAAGATCTCACGAGCCCGCTTTTGTCCGATTTGCCGAGCGAGGTAGGCTGAGCCGTAACCTGCGTCGTAGCTTGCTACGTTGGCGTCGGTCTGCTTGAAAATGGCGTGCTCTTTACTTGCGAGGGTTAAGTCACACACCACATGCAGGCTATGTCCGCCACCAACGGCCCAGCCGGGTACTACCGCAATGACGGGCTTCGTCATGAAACGAATCTGACGCTGAACTTCCAGAATATTCAGCCGATCCAGACCGTCATTACCTTTATAGCCGGCCTTATCGCGGAAGCGTTGATCGCCGCCCGAGCAAAACGAGTAAATACCATCTTTGGCCGGGCCTTCGCCCGATAGTAGCACCACGCCAATGGTACCGTCGTTGCGTGCATCGTCAAAGGCATTGAGCAATTCGAACACCGTGCCGGGCCGGAAAGCATTGCGCACATCGGGACGATTGAAGGCAATTCGGGCCACGCCGTTTAGTTTCTTATAAGTTATGTCTTCGTACTCTTTGGCTATTTGCCATTGCAGATCACTCATAGTAGTAGATGGCTTCTTAGTATCATTTGAAAAGCTAAAAGTAAATAACCCTTGCCACATGAGCGAATGTTTGGGGTCAGGAGTAGTTTATTAAAATAAAAACTCCCGTTGATCGCATCTTTTAAGCTGCTACCGGCGGAAGGGGCAACATATATTTCACTCTTTAATTCACGTAATTCATCCCTACTATACCCGTACTTCGTCGGAAATTGCGTGCGCAGCTAGTGGTAGGCGGCTAGTTTTGTTTTATAAAAACTGTAAAACAGCGAGTAGCCATGAAAAATAGTTATCTGTTGATACTGGTACTACTACATGCTTCCTTATCGGCTCAGACTATAGTACAGGGTACGGTCAGAGATAAAAAAGGGCACGCTCTGCCCGGAGCTAACGTGCTGCTGAAAGGTACCTACGATGGTAACACCGTCGATACCCTGGGACGGTTTTCGTTCAAAACCTTCGAGAAAGATTCGGCTACTCTACTGGTGAGCTACATGGGTTACGAGCCCTTCGAGCGGCGTGTCGTACTTGATAAAGCTCCTCAACTTTTTAGTATTAAACTGGAAGAAGTAGCCAACGAGTTAAACACCGTGGTTATTACGGCAGGTTCGTTTGAGGCTTCGGATGAAAAACGTATGACGATGCTAAAACCCCTGGACATCGTGACCACCGCCGGAGCTGCGGCCGACATCACCAGCGTGATGCAACTCTTGCCCGGTGCTCAGCGCGTGGGCGAACAGGCCGGCTTATTTGTGCGCGGCGGTTCTGGGTTGGAAACCAAAGTGGTTATTGACGGCATGATTGTCCAGAACCCATTTCTCAGTTCCGTGCCCGACGTACAGCAGCGGGGGAGGTTCAATCCGTTCATGTTTAAGGGTACAGCATTCAGTACGGGCGGATACTCGGCCCAGTACGGACAGGCGTTGTCGTCGGTACTGCTGCTGAATACCATTGATCAAACCTCCAACAACGGCCTGGGCGTAAGCCTGAACTTGGCCAATGTGGGGCTAAATTATGACGTTTCCGACGAAAAGCAATCGCTTTCGGTGGTGGGCTATTACGGAAATCTAAGACCCCTTTTTGCGCTGGTGAAGCAGAATATCGAATGGTCGCAGGTACCAGAGTTTACTGGTTCGTCGCTGACGTACCGGCTGAAAACTTCTAAAACCGGATTGCTGAAAGTCTATGGTATGTTTTCCGATAACCGTTTAGGTATGGCCACTCAGGCCCCGCTTAATGAAGCCACCCGCACGCAGATTTGCCTGCATAATCGCAATGCCTTTACTACCAGTACTTATACGGATAGCTGGTCCGAAGGAAAGTGGCTGCTCAATGCGGGGTTTTCGTACAGCCTCAATAGCGACGATATGGCCTTTGACGGAGCTGATTTTGACCGCTTTGACGAGCGGATTCAGGGTCGGGTAGTGTTGACGCGCCTGTTTGCTGGCAACAGCAACGTGCTTTTTGGTGCGGAGGCCCATCAGATCAATTTAAAAAATACAGCTAACGGCAAAACCTATGCCTTGTACGATACCTACGCTGCTTCTTTTGCCGAGTCGGAGATCTACATAACCCGCAAATTGGCCGGGCGCGTTGGAGTGCGGACTGAGTACTCGTCCTGGCTGAACCGCTTCAATGTAGCCCCTCGGCTGTCGTTTGCTTATAAAACCGGCGCGTACAGCCAGGTATCGCTGGGGGCAGGTCAGTTTTATCAAAATCCCAACTATCAATATCTCTACACCAATCCTGACCTGAATTTTGAACGGGCTGACCACCTAATTGTCAACTATCAGATCATTAAAAACAAGCGGACGTTCCGGGTGGAGGGCTTTTACAAAAACTATGCGCAATTGGTGCGAGAAAATACCGGACAGCCTTTTGATGCCAATCCTTACCGTTTTCCTTGGGGACAAACCACCAATGGCGGCGATGGCTATGCGCGGGGAGTAGACTTCTTCTGGCGGGACCAGAAAAGTATGAAGTACCTGGATTACTGGGTTACGTACAGTTATGTGGATACCAAACGGTTATTCGAGCAGTTTCAGGTAGCCGCTACACCAACCTTCGTATCCAAGCATAATGCTAGCTTGATTGTGAAAAGGTGGTTTGAGAAAATTTTTACGAGCGCGGGCCTGACCTACGCCTACACGAGTGGCCGCCCTTACTACAATCCCAATCGCGAGTCCTTTCTGACCGACCGCACTCCGCAGGTACATATTTTAAGCTTGTCTGCCAGTAAAATCATGACGATCAAGGGCAACTTTGTCGTCCTGTACATGGCCGTAGATAATGTTCTTAATACCCGCAACGTGTTCACATACCGCTATACACCCGACGGTAAAACCCGCTATGCAATCGGGCCACAGAGCTACCGTAGCTTTTTCGTAGGTACGCAGGTTATGCTTTCCAGGAAAGCTAAGGTGACCAGGAATGATCTATGAATACTGTTTTCCTGCAAAACGACAAAACAACAAGAGGAGAGACGACTGGCCGAATCTTTAAGATTAAACAAGTAAAACAATGTACAATTTAATTACAACCAACATGAAAAATCTATTAATTATCGTTGCACTACTTTTTTCAACAAACTTGCTTTTTGCCCAGAGCGAAAAGTACAGGCAAGCCATGAGCACTTCCATTGAGGCTTTCAACAGTGCTATGAATAAAGAGCCGGATCCGACGGAGCTCACCGAAATTACCAACCGCTTTGAGCGGATAGCCTCGGCTGAACCCAAGGAATGGCTACCGCGTTACTACGCCGCCTACCTATATAGCATAATGGCTTTTGATGGAAAAAATGCTACCCAGAAAGGGGAACTATGCGATGAGGCCGACGCACTTTTGAAAGAGGCAGTAGCCCTGACAGGCGAAAACTCCGAACTGATGGTTGTAGATGCGCAGATTAAGCAGGCCCGAATGTTGATTGATCCTGTAGCAGGCTGGCAAACTTACGGCCCCATGTTTGAAGCCAGTTTGGCCAAAGCGGAAGCCCTGAATAAGGACAATCCGCGGACTTACGTCGTCAGGGGTACCAGCCTTCTTTATACACCCGAGCAGTTTGGTGGTGGCAAAAAAGTAGCGAAACCTGTTCTTGAAAAAGCACTTGAAAAATTTGCTAACTTTAAAGCTGATAGCGTGCTACATCCCGGCTGGGGGAAGTCACAAGCTACCTGGATGCTGAGCCAGTGCGATTAGTAATGAAAAAAAGTAAGGAAAGTAAAGACTCCACGGCAAAGGCTGGGAGTCTTTACCCCTAATTTAAAAAGACCCTCCATGAACCAGAAAAAAATTATCGAGGAGATACAAAGCCGCAAAGGTATTCCGGTCCGGATGCGCGCATCTTCCCTCAAAGGATTTGATTTTAGTGGGATGGACCTGTCCGATGCCGATTTAAGTTACTCTAACCTGAGTGAGGCCAACTTTGACGGCGCTAACCTACGGAACGTACGCATTACGGCGGCCAACCTGGCGCGCGCTACTTTTCGGAACGCTGACCTCACCAATGCCGATCTTAGCTATAGTAATCTCAGCGACACCGACATGACCGGTGCCAGGTTGGATGGCGTCAATCTCAGTTTCTCCTCCAAAGGAACCGCCTTCCAGTGGAGTGACCTCAATCTGGTGGCCCTCATCCAAAGCCAAAGCTGGGTGGGAATGGTGGTAGCGATGCTGATTGGGGCCATTTTTGTCTACGGCGTAAGCGGGATCATGTACTTTACGAACCAAATAGCTTCCGCGTCTGACCCGGTCATGATGCAGGTCAATCAGTACATAGTAGTAAGTAATGTACTGGCGGGAATTCTCACCGTGCTGTTTACCTCTTGGCTCACCCCGTTATTGGATCGCTACGGAAGCAGAGTCTGGGTACGCCACCTCGCACTTTCGGGGGTTATAGCTGTTGGCTATCTCCTATTTTCCTACCTTCTATATTTTTCATGGGGGTGGTCAATTTTCGATAGGCAGGCCGTCGAGGCTGTTGGTAATGCCAGCGTAGAGCGGCTTTCGGTCCCTTGGTATTACTACACTATCGGACCATTGCTGATATCCAACTTGTTTTACTACCTCATTCGGCAGGGACGACAGCTAACGCGAAAGATCTCCGAGCAGGAGTACGAGCTGCTTTCGCTCGAAAAACTGAAAACTCGGGCTGAATTGAATGCCTTACAGGCAAGGATAAATCCTCATTTTCTGTATAATTCTCTCAATAGTATCGCTAGCCTGGTACATGATGATCCCGATAAGGCTGAGCAGATGACGGTATTACTATCCAAGCTATTTAGATACACCACCGGGCGTACCAACGATGACTATTTTGATACAGTAGCCAACGAGCTGGAAATGGTACGTACTTACCTCCAAGTAGAACAGGTACGGTTTGGCGACCGGTTGAAGTTTGAAGTCGAAGTATCCGATCCGATTTTACAGCAACTTTCCATTCCGAAGTTCTTGCTGCAACCCATTGTTGAAAACGCCGTAAAGCATGGTATCAGTAAACTTTCTGAGCAGGGGTGTATTCAAATCCGCATCTACGAGGAAGAAGGGTGGCTGCTTCTTTGCGTACACGATAATGGCCCGGCCTTCAAGGAAGACGTACCTGTCGGATATGGAATTCGTAGTATTCAGGAAAAGCTCAAACTTCTGTATCAGCGGGACGCCTGCGTGGAGTTGCGCAATATCCCAAAGAAACATGTGTGTGTTAAAGTTAAAAAGGAACGACTAACTACACCCAAGAGTGCGAACAAGATATACGCTGCCTGATGTAGTACAGCGATCATAATTGCGGGTTGATTGACCTTCAATTATCTATTTTAATTGGAAATTTAGCCCCCAAACTGTTATGAACTTACCACTTAAAACAATACTGATTGATGATGAGCAGCTAGCCTTGAACCGCCTGAAACGGCTACTTCGTGACTACGAGGATACATTTGAAATCGTGGCGGAAGGGCATAACGGGCAGGAGGGGTTGGAATTAATTGAGGAGTATACCCCGGATCTTATTTTTCTGGATATCGAAATGCCGCTGCTCAATGGTTTTGAAGTCTTGGCCAAAGTAAGTACCATGCCGATGGTGGTATTTGCTACGGCCTATGATCAGTATGCGATCCGGGCCTTTGAGGAAAACTCCCTCGATTATTTATTGAAGCCGATAGAGAACGAGCGCTTGCAGAAGACCATTGAAAAAATACGTACCCGTGTGGAGGTGGCTCAGAAGGAAAACATCCGCAACCCTGGCTCGGAAGATCTGATGCGACTGCTCGAAAAAATGCAACCCAAACCGGAGATGCACTCCCTCTCCGTAAAGTCCGGAGACCGTATTTTGTTGATACCCCTGACCGATATTTCTTACTTTGAGGCTGAAGATAAGTACGTCTTTCTGAACACCCTCGAAGGGCAGCAATATTTGATACAGCATACCCTCACGGCTCTGGAAGAAAAGCTACCTCCTCATTTTTTACGAATTAGTCGCTCCGCCATCGTCAACACCCACCAAATTGGCGAAATACAGCGCTACTTTAATGGTAAATATATCCTTGTGGTTCGTGACCGAAAGGCCACCTCGCTGCAAAGTGGTAGTACCTATGGCGAAGCCATACGTGTGCTGCTAAACCTATGATCGTACTAAATCCCCAAGCTATTGATTTTGAAGAGGTCATACTTATTCCTAAATTGCCCCCTGTTTATAGAAAAAGCTTTGAATAAGATCTTACAGCGTACATAGATTAGACACTCATTCTAAGACTTTGTGTGGCTCAGAAGCCCTCCGAACGACGATTTTTATTGTTAAAAAAAGTTAAAATCATTCCTGCGAAATGAAAGAACTCATTGACCTGAGCAATCTGCCAAAGCATATTGCCGTTATCATGGACGGTAATGGCCGGTGGGCTCAGAAGCAGGGCGCTGCGCGGGTTTTTGGCCATAGAAACGCCATTAAGGCAGTCCGGGAAGTAACAGAAAGTTGTGCTGAGCTAGGGGTACAGTACTTAACACTCTATGCTTTTTCAACCGAAAACTGGGGTCGACCCCGGATCGAGGTGCAGGCATTGATGGAATTATTGGTGGCGACAATCCGGGATGAAGTCCCTACCTTGCAGAAAAATAATGTGCGTTTGGATTCCATTGGTGATCTAAATAGTTTGCCCGGTAATTGTCGACGTCAGCTAGCGGAAGCTATTGATAAAACGAAAACTAATACCGGATTAAACCTCATTCTGGCGCTGGGATACAGTGGTAAGTGGGACATTATTCAGGCCACCCAGCAGCTGGCACAAGAAGTTAAAGAAGGTACGTTACAACCCGAAAGCATTACGGAGGGTCTATTAAATGAACGCCTTGCTACCAAGGGCCGTCCTGACGTGGACCTGATGCTTCGGACCGGTGGAGATCACCGGATTAGCAACTTTCTTCTGTGGCAGCTGGCGTACGCCGAGTTGTATATATATGATGAAGTATACTGGCCGGATTTCCGGAGAGAGCACTTGTACGAGGCAATTTTGTCTTATCAGAAGCGGGAGCGACGATTTGGAAAAACAAGCGAGCAGATAAAAGTGGGGGGGTAAAAGATATTTTGTATATGAGAATGAGAAAAACGTTTACACCAATCAAATCGATAGGTATTGTTCTGATGGTGCTGTGTTCAATGGTAACGCAAGCGCAACGGATTGGTTTGGGTAGTAGTACCAAATCTCCCGTTGATAAAATCAGCCAGGCAATTGACTATGCCGATCCAAAAGAATACGAAATCGCAGAGGTTACCGTATCAGGAACTCAATTTTTGGACCCCAATTCAATGGTGTCTATTTCTGGTTTGAAGGTGGGTGATAAAGTCCGGGTGCCGGGCCCGGCTATTTCTTCGTCCATTAAACGTATGATGGACTTTGGTACACTCGATGACGTGGAGATCTTGGCTACCAAAGTGGAGGGAACCAAAATATGGCTTAATGTTGACATCAAAGAGCGACCCCGTCTTTACAAGGTAACTTTTGCGGGACTCCGCAAAGGCGAAAGAGAAACCCTGAACGATAAAGTAAAACTGATTAAAGGCCGGGTTATTACTCCTACTATTATTAAAAATACCCAGCTGTTGATTAAAAAGCACTTTATGGACAAAGGCTTCTTCAACACTTCCGTAAAAGCGGTTCAGATTCCGGATACTACCCGCGGGCAGGCCACTCTGAACTTTACCGTTGATAAAGGGAATAAGGTAAAAATCGACGAAATTATCATTGAAGGAAACGTAGCGATTGACGATAAGAAATTGAAGCGTAAGCTGAAAAAGACAAAGGAAAAGAAAATTTGGCACTTGTTTACCCCTTCTAAGTACGTGCCTAAAACCTACGATGAGGATAAGGGAAAGCTGATTGCTTACTACCGCAAAAACGGTTACCGCGACGCCACCATCGAGTTTGATACCATTAAGAATGCCGGCGAAGAATCTATCAAGATTCTGATGCGGATTGAAGAAGGCCCTAAGTATTACTATCGTTCCATTACCTGGACCGGTAACTACCTCCATACCTCAGACCGCCTCAATACTATTCTGGGGTTGAGTAAAGGAAATGTCTATAATCCCGAAGAACTTGACAAGAAGATCAACGGAATCCCCGGAGGTGACGTAAGTTCACTCTATATGGACGACGGTTATCTGTATTTTCGTGCAACCCCGATTGAGACTTCCGTTTTACAAGATTCCATTGATATCGAGATCCGTATTATGGAAGGCAAGCAAGCTACGATCAACCGGATTATCCTGAATGGTAACACCAAAACCAGCGACCGGGTAGTACTTCGCGAATTATTTACTCTCCCTGGGCAAAAATTCAGTAAGACAGAGTTAATCAACACCCAGCGGCAGTTGTCGCAGATGGGCTATTTTGACCCTGAGAAGATCCAGATCAACCCGATTCCGAATCAGGGAGACGGGACGGTGGATATTGAGTATACCGTAGAAGAAAAACCTTCCGATCAGATTGAACTCTCCGGTGGTTGGGGTGGATACATTGGCTTCGTGGGAACACTCGGTCTTGTATTCAACAACTTCTCGATCCGTAACATACCTAACCGCTCTACTTGGCGCCCGCTTCCTTCGGGTGATGGGCAGAAGCTATCGGTTCGTTTCCAGGCCAACGGCCGTCAGTTCCAAACGTATTCACTTTCATTTAGTGAACCCTGGTTTGGAGGTAAAAAGCCCATTAACTTTGGGGTAGCTCTGACCCGCACGGTGTACCGTATCGCTGATTTTAATTCGCAGTATACGCGGGTTTCGGCGGGTAGTCAAAAGTTTATTGGGTCTTACTACAACAACGGAATTACGTTCTCTTTGGGACGCCGTCTCAAAGAGCCGGACCGCTTCCTTGTATTGAGCCACTCGCTATCATTGCAGCGTTACCGCCTCGATAGTCTTGACTTTTTCAACATCGGTTATAACAATGGTATTTCTAATAATATTACATTCAATACCACACTATCACGAAATACGCTGAGTGATTTTCAATATCCCCGTTCCGGATCTTCATTTTCGTTAGCTGTTACTCTTACACCTCCTTATTCAGCATTCCGTAAAAAAGATTTTACCGATGTTAAGGACAGATTTAAGTTGGTGGAGTACAATAAGTGGATGTTCGATGCCAGTTGGTATGCTACTATTACCGGTAAATTGGTGCTAAGCGCGAGGGCCCACATGGGATTCCTGGGTAGCTACGGAGATAAGGTTGGACTAAGTCCTTTTGGCCGCTTTATTGTGGGAGGTTCTGGTTTGGCCGGACAGGGTTCTTTTGCCTTGGCTGATCAGGATATTATTGGCTTGCGTGGCTACGGCGACCGTAAGGTAGGGCCTCTGAACCCGAATGGTCAGTTGGCCGCCGGAGGTGGAGTGGTGTACAATAAGTACGTGATGGAGCTTCGCTACCCGGTATCGTTGAACCCACAGGCTACCATCTTCCTTTTGACCTTCCTCGAAGGAGGAAACAACTGGGGCAATTACCGTGACTTCAACCCGTTTGATGTCAAACGTTCGGCGGGGGGGGGAGCCCGGATATTTATGCCAGCTTTTGGTTTGCTCGGTATCGACTGGGGCTATGGATTTGATAAGATTCAGGGACAGAATACCCGTAGTGGTGGTCAGTTCCACTTTACCATCGGACAGCAGATACGATAATATGGATGTAGATGATTCGTTATAGGAGTGCAAAAAATTAGGTACTTCCCATGAAGAAGATTGTATTTTTAGTAGTTTTGTCGTTCACTGTATCGTTAATGGCCCAGGCTCAGAAGTTTGGCTACGTTGATATGGAGTATATTACTAGTAAGCTCCCCGAATACCAGAAAGCACAGGTAGAGATTAATCAGTTTTCTGAAAAGTGGGCTAAGGAAATACAAGAGAAATTTGCTGACATCGATCGTCTCCAAAGAGCTTATATGGCAGAAGAAGTACTGCTGACGGACGAACTAAAGAGAAAACGTCAGAACGAAATTAAAGAGAAAGAACTCGAAGCCCGCGAATACAATAATAAGGTATTTGGCATGGACGGAATGATGTTCCAAAAAAAGAAGGATCTGATGAAGCCTGTCTTGGAGCGGGTTCAGAGAGCACTAGAAAAAGTATGTGCCCAACGAAGACTCGAATTTCTTTTTGATAAATCAAGTGACTTTGTGATGGTGTATACCAATCCGCGTCATGATTACACCGACTATATTTTGGAAGAATTGGGGGTTGATATAAAACCGGCAGCCGCCGCCCCAGCCACCAACGCGACCAATCAAAATAGTATAACCAAAAAACCTAAATAAAAACGTACCAATGAAAAAACAAGTGATTGCCATTATGGCGGTTTTGGCAGTAGCATGCCCCCCTCTATTTGCTCAAACAACAACTCCGGCAGCAGCTCCTAGCAAAATAGGATATACAAACGTTGACTTCGTCTTGGGGAAACTTCCCGAGAGTAAGAAGATCTCAAACGAGCTTGAAATTACGAAAGCCCAACTCGACAAGGCGCTTCAAGATAAGTATAAGGAGTTTCAGGAAAAGTTAGATAATTACAATAAGAATGCGGCTGGTATGGCTGATGTTTTGAAAACTGACAAAGAGAAGGAGCTTCAGAACCTACAGACCTCTATTCAGGATCTTCAGCGTAACTCTGAGTCTTCTTTACAGACCAAGTACCAGCAGTTGATCGAGCCAGTACTCGGAAAAATCAATACAGCTATTCAGGAAGTAGGAAAGGCTAACAACTTTCTGTACATCCTGAACTCAGATGCTGGTGCAAATACTACCCCTATCTTACTTTATGTAGGTTCGGAGGACAACAACGTAACGGATCTGGTATTGAAGCAACTAGGAGTAGATCCTAAGGCGGTTGAACCAGCGAAGCCTGCTACTATTCCGGCCCCTGCGCCCAAGAAGTAATCGGAACGAAGTACTTCCAATAGAAAAGCGAGGCCGCAAGCCTCGCTTTTCTATTGGATAATGGTTGGAAATAACATCGGCACCTGCTTCTGATAGTTTCTGTACTCATTCCCAAACTCCCGGATGAGTTTCCTCTCCTCGAAATAAATACCTATTCGAATATAGCCGCTTAGAAAAAGAGCCATAATAAAACTACTTAGGGTAGAGTCGTAGAACCAGAACCCCCATAGTACCAATAGCATACCGGTATAGAGTGGATGGCGTACCCGTCCTGAAAGTCCGTGAATCGCAAGTTTTCCTCCTTTACCTTCACGCTTCCGGAACGCATCAAGTCCGCTAAACTCTGCAAGGTTATACTGCCGAAGGGCAAGCAGGATAATTAAGAGGCCAAGCCCCACCACAATTATACCAGTCCAGCTCAGCGCAGGGTTTGACTCTACGAGCACTAACCGTTGAATTTGAGATTGGAGGTAAAGAAGTAAGAATAAAGAGAGGATAGCGAAAATATTATAGCCAAGCCGGTAGTAGGGAGCCAGTCCCAATATCCAGTTTTGAAGAGTACTCTTACTACGGTGCGAGGCCAGAAGACTGTGCAGTACACCGTAGGTTACCCATCCTATTATAAGCAGAAGGTAGTCCATCGTATTTTTTAGTGGTATATTTGCAAGATAGAAAAACCCTCATGAATTCGGAAGGTATACGGATTTACCTCGATAAAAGGCTGGGGTATCCTACCCTTTTGCATACGCTAACTGTTATTTTTGCGTTTAAATCATTGAATTTCACCACCAGTTATTTACCCAAGATTAATGTCTATGAATAGTATCAAGAGACTAAGCTTTTTGTTAATTACTCTTCTTGAAATAGTTATAAACCCAACTTTTGCCCAAGACCAAACCCAGGAATCTGATCCTTTTCAGTTCATTCTTCCAACTCAATTCAGTTGGAATATCGTAGAAGAAGGTCAGGAGCTCATCTTTCAAGTCAAAACCAGGGGAGGGAAATCTGATATCGTGTACTTATCACTGGCCGAAGGGCAAATGAAAGGAATGCGGTTCGACTCACTCGGTCGCTTCGTGTGGACACCTGCGTATGACGTCGCTGATCGGATCAATACGCTGCGGTCGGTATTGATAGTACTGGAAGCCAGAAACAATGCCGGGGAGAGTATAAAACAGCAGGTATCCCTGAAAGTGATACACGTAAATCGCCCGCCGGAGGTAGACGAACTACGGCCATTTTATGTACAGTATAAAACCCAGAATACCTACCAGATTGATATCAATGCCGTCCGCGATGCCGACGGTGATCCATTAGTGTTTATACCCGTAGCCGAGCAGATGCCCGAAGGAATGCGGGTAGCTGCGAGCGGTGAAGTAACCTGGGAGCCCTCGCTTACTCAGTTTAATTTCCTGAAAAGAGGGGCTCGGTACATCGATTTTTATGTAGAAGACCAGCCGGCTAAGGCGCGTACCAAAGGGCGAATTAAGCTAGAAGCTACTCAAATGGATTTGCCACCGGAGATTACAGTAGTACCTAAAATGAGTCGCATAAAAAATAAGGAGAACAGTACCATTAATATTAAGTTCTTTTTGTCGGATCCCAACGGCGATGATGACATTACGACCTTCGACTTTATATCAGACAACCGGGATATCCCCAAAGGTGCCCTCGTGAAAAATGCTCCTACCCAGTATGAGTTCATCTGGACACCCAGTTACGACTTTGTTCGTGACCCGTTTGATTCGCTATCATTTGATATTATCTTCTATGTCTTGGATAAAGCTCAGAATCGGGAGGAACGTAAAATTCATTTTAGCATCGAAAATGCGATCAATGAGGCGGCTCGTGATGAATATTTGTACGGCTTGTATCGGGGTGCTCTGGTGAATGCCTGGGGCTTGCTGGAACAAATGAAAGAGAAAGAAGAGCAGCTTAAAACTGCCTACCGGAGAGCCAAGAAGGGGAAGCAGAACCGATCAGTCTTGAATGCTTCTTTGGGTGCTACTACGGGCTTGGCTCCGGTTATTGCCGGAAGTACGCGTCCTGGCCTTAAAAACAGCATTACGACAGTGGGTGGTACTACCGTGATGACCATTGGTACTCTGGAAGCCACGGAGGTAATTGGTCGCTCAACCAAGGATTTGCTTGATCGCTTCAATTACGTGATGGAAAAGAAGAATGAATTGCAGAATAAGGGCGATATTTTTGCCAGAGAGTATTCCTTAAAATCAACCCGGAGGACCAACGACCTTATCCGTAAACTGGACGAGTTTCGGGCCTTAATGAACCTGAGAGGCTTGGTTGCGTTGGAATTGGACGCTAATTGGGAAAACAAGAAGGAAGCCACTGACAAGGCGATCAAGCGAGCCTTTAAGGACTTCTCAACGCTGGACTAAAAAGCCATAGTATTCAGGGATATAGAAAGAGGGATAGCTTCTCTGGGCTATCCCTCTTTCTATATCCCTGAATTGTAAAACGAAGGTGAGATTAGTCAATTGAACCAGTCTCGTCGTTTTTCCTACGCTCAGGAAGTATTGAGTTTTCTAAGTCATTATTTTCTTCCGTGGTACTCTCTGGTAGTATCTCATCCACAATAGGAGTATCTCCCAAGGTAGTAAATGGGGCTCCTCCATCGATCGGGGTAGAAATCTTCTCAGTAGATAGTCCTTCCGCTTCTTCATCTTCGAGGTCTTCCTGGGCAACCGTAAAAAAGTGGCTCTGAAAAATAAGAATAGTACAGACACCCACAAAAATACAGGCATCCGCTATATTGAAAATAGGAGTAGAGTAGTACTGACCTCCCCAGACCGGTACCCAATCGGGAACAAATCCTTCCCAGAAATCAACAAAAACCATGTCGATTACTTGTCCGTGAAACCAGGGGGTGGGTGATCCATAAGGAGCATTACCTAACCAAACCCCGTAAAATGTACTATCAATAACATTACCTACGGCGCCCGCCAGTATCATGGATAAAGCCCACAACAGACCAGGAGCTGCGCCGCGCTTGGCTAGTCCGATCATGTACCAAGCAATGGCCCCCATGGCTACTAACCGGAACAGGGTCAGGAAAAGCTTACCGTACTCGTGCCCAAGCTGCATACCAAAGGCCATGCCGGGGTTGAGCACGTAGTGTAGTTTGAACCAGTCGCCGACGAGTGCGATTTGTCCGGAAAATCCCGGATCCATATACTTGTGAACCAGTAATTTGGAGGTCTGATCAATGCCAATCAGGAGAAAGCTGAATAGTAGGTATTTGGTTGGATTTTTTGGTTGGTTCATTCCTTAAATTAGTTGGAGGATACGATACCCGACGGATCATACCCTCATTTTTCTGCGATTCACGATGAGATACTAAGAAACGCAAAATTAAACCTTTTTCCGAGCCTTACACAACACTGAGGTTTCTACGTTTCATTTCACGCTTCACTAACAGGAACTCTCTGCTACTTTGTCCGGCAATAGATTTATTTTCTTCCGCTCTTCTGAAAAGGTAAGGCATTACCGAGTCGATAGGGCCGTAGGGAACATATTTGGCAACATTTAACCCTACCGAAGATAAATTGTAAGAGATGTTGTCGCTCATGCCCAGGAGTTGGGAAAACCACACACGTGAGTCATTGCGACTTAACCCACGCTTCTCCATTTTTTCGACGCAGTGGCGGCAACTATATTCATTGTGCGTACCAAGGCATACTTCAATAAACTCGATGTGATCAAGGGCAAAATCTACCGCGGTATCAAAGTCGTGGTCGGTATTTTCTTTTGAAGTATGGATAGGGCTGCGGTAGTTATTTTCGCGGGCTCTGATACGCTCCTTCTCCATGTAGGCACCCCGCACGAGCTTTCCACCCAGAAAGTATCCCTGCTCGCGGGCTTGGAGGTAGGCATTGCGAAATGCTTCCAGTGTTTCGTGCCTGTACAGCTGATAGGTGTTGAATACAATGGTGCGTTCGGTATTGTAGCGTGCCATCATTTTGTAGGCTATACTATCAATGATATCCTGCATCCAGCTTTCTTCCGCATCAATAAAAATACGTATCTTTTTTTGGTGGGCGAGTTGGCACAGGCGGTTCACCCGATCCTCGATCAGTGAGTAGGCCACTTGCTCCTCTACCAACAGTTCGTCTTTTCGTTGTACTTTTTCAAGAAGATCGGGTGAGCCAACTCCCGAAATCTTGAACACCGTAAATGGGATGTCCCGACTGATACTTGCCCGTTCGACGGTATGAAGTAATTCAAGCGTAGTTGCCTCAAACACCGCTTCGTCATCTTCGCCCTCGATGGAGTAGTCCAGGATAGTACCTACACCGGAGCAGGCCAAACGATGAATAGTTTTTTCACATTCCGTAATGGTTTCGCCACCGCAGAATTGCTCGAAAATAGTGCTCCTAATAAGTTTTTTAATTGGTAAATGTAGTCTTAGGCCTAACTTTATAAAAAAAGTGCCTAAATTTACAAGCCATGTTCGATTCATCATGCCAAAGAGCCAATATGCCTTTCGAAGCTGGAAGTCGGACTTGGAGGAGAAAGCCACTGAGGTATCCTCAAAAATAGAAGGAGGAACTTCTTGTTGTGCTACCGGAGCCATTTTAAAAAATTGAATAGGTAAAGTAAATATACTCCCTTAGATCTAATTAACGAAATCTTATAAGGGTATATTTTAACTAGGAATACAACGGTTTGTTTAGACTTTGGTTGTATGATTTTTTTTAGATTTATACTAACAATTATCTCCCTATCAATTGTTGAGGCAACAAAAGTAGTCAAACATCAGAAATACGCATAGCAAGGAATAGAGAATTAAGTAGTAATTATTTTTTTACAAGGTTTAAGTTGTTGAATATGAATGCTTCGTTAGACATCCTGCCCCTGAATAGCTGGATTAATACCGACGGTAAACCCTTGGTAATTGCCGGGCCATGTAGTGCCGAAACTGAGGAACAAATGATAGAGTCTGCTACCCAGATTAAAAAAGAAGGGTTTGCGCACGTAATTCGGGCGGGGGTGTGGAAGCCACGCACGCGTCCCGGAAGCTTTGAGGGAATGGGAGAAGCCGCTTTACCGTGGCTTCAGGAAGTCAAAAAGCAGACCGGTCTTCCCGTTGCGGTTGAGGTAGCTACCCCACAGCATATCGAGTTAGCATTAAAGTATGGCGTTGATATTTTGTGGATAGGTGCTCGTACTACCGTAAACCCCTTCAATGTACAGGAACTTGCCGATGCACTGAAAGGGGTGGATGTGCCAGTATTGGTAAAGAACCCAGTAAATCCTGACTTGCAGTTGTGGATTGGCGCTTTGGAGCGTTTTAATCAGGCCGGTGTAAAGAAACTTGGCGCTATTCACCGTGGATTCTCCAACGCCCAGGAAAATAAATTCCGTAATTCGCCGATGTGGCCGATTGCAATCGAACTCAAAACGCTTTTCCCTGATCTGCCTGTAATTGGTGATCCTAGCCACATGGCGGGTAAGCGTGCTTTCTTGTTCGAATTAGCGCAGCGCGCACTTGATTTGAATTATGATGGATTGATTATCGAGTCGCACCGTGATCCGGATAAGGCGTGGTCGGATGCTGCTCAGCAGTTAACTCCCGCCGCTCTTGGCGAAATGCTGCACGAACTGCACGTACGTAAAGAGTCGTACGGCGACGATTATCAGACCCAACTGGAAATTATACGTGGTAAATTGGACCACCTGGATCGCGAACTGCTGGAAACTCTGGCGGCTCGTATGTCATTGGTGGAGAAAATTGCCGAATACAAGCGTGACAACAACGTTGCGGCTTATCAGTTAGATCGTTTCCGTGAAATCCTGAACACTCGTGCAGAATGGGGAAATAGCCTGAATCTATTCCCGAATCTGGTTGACGAGTTGTTTAAGCTGGTACACATGGAGTCGATCCGTAAGCAAACCGAGGTGATGAATCAGGTGAATGCTTAGAATACAAATTTATGTTTAAAGCAAGAGGCCACCCGCGAGTGGCCTCTTTTTGGTTAAATGACATTTATTTATCAAATGGTTTGGAGGTACTCAAAATTAGTATGAGATTAAGGAAGTTTTTCTACCTAACTCTACTCCCCATGGCTAACTACCCCCCCCCAATTAAGTAACTTTCGATTAATTGTTTCAAAAATCATTTTAGCCGGTATTCTTATGGCATTGCCGCTTGGTTGTCAGCAACCATCCGATGCCCCCTTGCCTCAGGAAGTGATTGACCCTTCCATCAGTGTTGAAGAAGCCAAAGCCTGGTTTGAGGAGAACCTTGCTGCGTCAAACACCTCCAATGCCCGCACTACAAAATCTTCAAAGAAAACACCGCTGTGGGACTTGGCCAAGGAAAGTAAATTCAAAAAAGGGCATCCGATTATAGTGATTCCCATGGCCTACGAAGGGGAAGAATCGAAATTGACGGCTGCACTGGATGGCACCGACAACCCCGCTCCCGAACCCTGGGAAAGTGAGCATACCCTGATCAGGAAACTGATTGTGTTCAAAAATAAGAAAGCGGAAAAGCAGGCCGTCGTGATGTATGTGATTCCCACAAAGTATTAGAGTTGTTTCTTTACTGTAAATCAGCTTATTAGGTAAAAATTCCACAGGCCAGCACATATACCCAGAATGTCGTTATATTTTTCAAAATTGTGCATCCTCAATCGGTCCGACAGTACTCTATATCGTTTCAATCTGCCTATATTATGCTCAATAACAACGCGTTGTCTCGCCATTTCTTGATTCGAGAGCTTCTGTTCTTTGGTGAGTGGACGGCTGGCGTAATTCTTTGCTGGCAGGAAAAGCTCTTCGAATTCATAGTCCTT
>Ga0209491_10005404_pt1 | contig 18731 bp, 14 predicted proteins | sample BON02_FD_187213 | JGI IMG/M metagenome (GOLD analysis project Ga0209491, IMG submission 187213) | Freshwater microbial communities from Lake Bonney liftoff mats and glacier meltwater in Antarctica - BON-02 (SPAdes) (version 2) | ecosystem: Environmental > Aquatic > Freshwater > Ice > Glacier... | reverse complement strand
GAGGCTGCGCGCTGGCCGCGGGGAGGCTGCGCGCTGGCCGCGGGGAGGCTGCGCGCTGGCCGCGGGGAGGCTGCGCGCTGGCCGCGGGGAGGCTGCGCGCTGGCCGCGGGGAGGCTGCGCGCTGGCCGCGGGGAGGCTGCGCGCTGGCCGCGGGGAGGCTGCGCGCTGGCCGCGGGGAGGCTGCGCGCTGGCCACGGGGAGGCTACGCGCTGGCCGCGGGGAGGCTGCGCGCTGGCCGCGGGGAGGCGGCGCGGGGCGCGCGCTGGCTGCGAGTCTGCGCGGAGGCCGGGCGCTGGCAATCGGGGCCATGGGGGGGGTTTAAAAACCCTTCGAGGCACGCCCTGCCGACAGTCGTCTTGCGCGGGGCGCAGGCGCGCGCGACTCCCAACACGCGCACGTGCTCGCCCTGTGAACCCCCCGACCCGGCACGCGGAACGCCGTCGCGCTGCAACCGGGGTGGCCATTACGGGCACTTGAGTTGCAGTTGGGTCAACATGGCCATGACCTGCTCCCCGGCCGTGGTCGGTGGGTAGCCCGACGCCTCTGTACACGTGGCAAACTTCGATAGTGGCGCGAGCGTTGCACTCGAGGCGACGTGGGCGAAGAGGGTGGACGAGATGCGCCACGGGGGGCGCCCGTCGAGTGCGGCCTGCCCGGCGGCAGCAAGCGCCGTCTCAGTAACGACCACCTCGTGCATCCCCGCCTGGATGTGCCCCGCGGTGAGGTGCTCGAGCTGCTGACCAGCCTGTACCAGCAAACAGCCAGTCGACACGGCCACCGCCACCTTGCTGCCGTCCCGAAGCCACACGTACAGCCCAGGGTACCTCGACCTGCCATGGATCGTGAGCAGGTTCAGGTCGCTGTGCCAACCGGCGAGGGGCTGTCCCACCCGCGAATGCTTCAAGAGGTCGGAAGCGGTCGGGGCGAGGAGATGCGGCCCTTGCCGCATCAGGCTGGAGATGGCGTCTCGGGGGAGGCCGAGGCCGAGGGCGGCCATTTCCGCGCACGTCGTGACCGCCTCGAGCAAGAGGCCGCCCCAGCGGTCCATTGTGTTTGACCAGGCGGGGAACCCGGCGGGGACGACCGGCGCCGCGTTCAGGTCCTCGAATGTGGCATCGTCTGGCCGTTCCTCGACCCTCCAAAAATAGCGCCACTTTGGATCGGGTCCGGTGACGTTGCTTGGCCGGTGCTGCACGGGCATTGCGGCGGTTCGCGCGACGCATCCAGCCGACCGTTGGAGTGGAACTTCCACCCCCTCTCGAGTGGTGCCCACCTGGTAGTGGAGCCCCGGCCGCTCGTCGGCCAGCTTGAGCGCGTCGTCCTGTGCAACGTAGTCTTCGAGCATGTCTAGGAAGACCGACGAGGCGGCCGTGGAGACGCGGGGGTCGCGCAGGAGGACGATGCCCGTCTCCCTGAGCGAGCGCGCCACTTCAGCGCACACCGCCAGCGCCTCGGGCGACGCGCCATCTGCCAAGAATGGCGCGAGGTCGACACAGGCGACCCGGTCCATGGGGGGAGATGGGCCTCGCATGTGGGGGGGCGAGTCTGACGCTCCATCCATGCGCGTGTGTTTGCTCGGAGAGGTGGCACGTCCTGCAGAAAGTAGTTTCGGCTGACGCTTCATCCCTGAGAAAGTGTTTGCTTGGAGAGGTGGCACGTCCTGCAGAACGTAGTTTCGGGGGTGACGCTCCATCCCCGAGAGGGTGCTTGCTCGGAGATGTGGCACGTCCTGCAGAACGTAGTTTCGGGGGTGACGCTCTGTCCCGACAAAGAATCTCCTCAGGGAGGTGGCACGTCCTGAAGAAAGTAGTTCCGGGGCTGACGCTCCGTCTCCGCCAAAGTATTTCCACGAGGAGGTGGCATGTCCTGCAGAAAGTAGTTCCGGGGCTGACGCTCTGTCCCCGACAAAGCATTTCCTCCGGGACGTGGGACGTCCTGCAGAAAGTAGTTCCGAGGCTGACGCTCCGTCTCCGCCAACGTATTTCTTCGGGGACGTGGGACGTCCTGCAGAACGTAGTTCCGAGGCTGACGCTCCGTCTCCACCAACGTATTTCCTCGGGGAGGTGACACGTCCTGCAGAAAGTAGTTCCGGGGGTGACGCTCTGTCCCCGACAAAGTATTTCCTCGGGGAGGTGGAACGTCCTGCCGAAAGTAGTTCCGGGGCTGATGCTCCGTCTCCGCCAAAGTATTTCCTCGGGGATGTAGGACGTCCTGCCGAAAGTAGTTCCGTGGCTGACGCTCCGTCTCCGCCAAAGTATTTCCTCGGGGAGATGGGACGTCCTGCCGAAAGTAGTTCCAGGGCTGGCGCTAGTATTTCCTCGGGGAGGTGGGACGTCCTGCAGAGAGTAGTTCCGGGGCTGACGCTCCGTCTCCACCAAAGTATTTCATCGGGGAGGTGGGACGTCCTGCAGAAAGTAGTTCCGGGGCTGACGCTCCGTCTCCACCAAAGTGTTTCCTCGGGGAGGTGGGACGTCCTGCAGAAAGTAGTTCCGGGGCTGACGCTCCATCTCCGCCAAAGTATTTCCTCGGGGATGTGGGACGTCGTGCAGAAAGTAGTTCCGGGGCTGCCGCTCCGTCTCCGCCAAAGTATTTCCTCGGGGATGTGGGACGTCCTGCAGAAAGTAGTTCCGGGGCTGACGCTCCGTCTCCGCCAAAGTATTTCCTCGGGGAGGTAGGACGTCCTGCAGAAAGTAGTTCCGGGTCTGACGCTCCGTCTCCGCCAAAGTATTTCCTCGGGGAGGTTGGACGTCCTGCAGAAAGTAGTTCCGGGGCTGACGCTCCGTCTCCGCCAAAGTATTTCCTCGGGGAGGTGGGACGTCCTGCGGCTGACGCTCCGTCTCCGCCAACGTAGTTCTGGGGCTGACGCTCCGTCTCCGCCAGTCATCCTGCAAAAAGTAGTTCCGGGGCTGACGCTTCGTCTCCGCCAACGTATTTCCTCCGGGAGGTGGGACGTCCTGCAGAAAGTAGTTCCGGGACTGACGCTCCGTCTCCGCCAATGTAGTTCCGGGGCTGACGCTCTGTCTTCGCCAAAGTAAATCCGGGGCTCTCCGTCTCCGCCAAAGTATTTCATCGGGGAGGAGACACATCCTGCAGAAAGTAGTTCGGGGGCTGACGCTCCGTCTCCGCCAAAGTATTTCCTCATGGAAGTGGGACGTTCTGCAGAAAGTAGTTCGCGGGCTGACGCTCCGTCTCCGCCAAAGCATTTCCTCGGGGAGGTGACACGTCCTGCAGAAAGTAGTTCGGGGGCTGACGCTCCGTCTCCGCCAAAGTATTTCCTCGGGGAGTTAGGATGTCCTGCAGAAAGTAGTTCGGGGACTGACGCTCCGTCTCCGCCAAAGTATTTCCTGGAGGATGTGGGACGTCCTGCAGAAAGTAGTTCCGATGCTGACGCTCCATCTCAGCCAACGTATTTCCTCGGGGAGATTGGACGTCCTGCAGAAAGTAGTTCCGGGGCTGACGCTTCGTATCCGCCAAAGTATTTCCTCAGGGAGGTGGGACGCCCTGCAGAAAGTAGTTCGGGGGCTGACGCTCCGTCTTCGCCAAAGTAATTCCTCGGGGAGGTGACACGTCCTGCAGAAAGTAGTTTGGGGGTTGACGCTCCGTCACCGCCAAAGTATTTCCTCGGGGAGGTGACACGTCCTGCAGAAGGTAGTTCGGGGGCTGACGCTCCGTCTCCGCCAAAGTATTTCCTCGGGGAGGTGGGACGTCCTGCAGAAAGTAGTTCGGGGGCTGACGCTCCATCTCCGCCAAAGTATTTCCTCGGGGATGTGGGACGTCCTGCAGAAAGTAGTTTGGGGGCTGACGATCCGTCTCCGCCAAAGTATTTCCTCGGGGATGTGGGACGTCCTGCAGAAAGTAGTTCCGGGGCTGACGCTCCGTCTCAGCCAAAGTATTTCCTCGGGGAGGTTGGACGTCCTGCAGAAAGTAGTTCCGGGGCTGACGCTTCGTCTCCGCCAAAGTATTTCATCGGGGAGGTGGGACGCCCTGCAGAAAGTAGTTCCGGGACTGACGCTCCGTCTCCGCCAACGTAGTTCCGGGGCTGACGCTCCGCCTCCGCCAACGTAGTTCCGTGGCTGACGCTCCGTCTCAGCCAAAGTAAATCCGGGGCTCTCCGTCTCCGCCAACGTATTTCCTCGGGGAGGGGACACGTCCTGCAGAAAGTAGTTCGGGGAGCTGACGCTCCGTCCCTGACAGAGTATTTCACCGGGGAGGTGGGACGTCCTGCGGAAAGAAGTTCCGGGGCTGACGCTCCGTCTCCGCCAACGTAGTTCTGGGGCTGACGCTCCGTCTCCGCCAAAGTAAATCCGGGGCTCTCCGTCTTCGCCAAAGTATTTCCTCGGGAAGGTGACACGTCCTGCAGAAAGCAGTTCGGGGGCTGACGCTCCGTCGCCGACAGATTATTTCTTCGGGGAGGTGGGACGTCCTGCAGAAAGTAGTTCCGGGGCTGACAATCCGTCCCCGACAAGTTATTTCCTCAGGGAGGTAGATCGAACTGCAGAAAGTAGTTCCGGTGGTGACGCTCCATCCCCGACAGAGTATTTCCGTGGGGAGGTGGGACGTTCCGCAGGAAGTAGTTCCGGGGGTGACGCTCCGTCTCCGCCAACGTATTTCCTCGGGGAGGTGGCGCGTCCTGCCGAAAGTAGTTCCGGGGCTGACGCGCTGTCCCCGACAACGTATTTTCCGCGGGGAGGTGGCACGTCCTGCAGAAAGTAGTTCCGGGGCTGACGCACTGTCCCCAACAACGTGTTTTCCGCGGGGAGGTGGGACGTCCTGCAGAAAGTAGTTCCGGTGCTGACGCTCCGTCCCCGACAGAGTATTACCTCGGGGAGGTGGGACGTCCTGCAGAAAGTAGTTCCGGGGCTGACAATCCGTCCCCAACAAATTATTTCCTCAGGGAGGTGGATCGTCCTGCAGAAAGTAGTTCCGGTGGTGACGCTCCGTCCCCGACAGAGTACTTCCGCGGGGAGGTGGGACGTCCTGCAGGAAGTAGTTCCGGGGGTGACGTTCCGTCTCCGCCAACGTATTTTCTCAGGGAGGTGGCACGTCCTGCAGAAAGTAGTTCCGGGGCTAACGCGCTGTCCCCGACAACGTATTTTCCGCGGGGAGGTGGGACGTCCTGCAGAAAGTAGTTCCGGTGCTGACACTCCGTCCCCGACAGTGTATTTCCTCGGGGAGGTGGGACGTCCTGCAGAAAGTAGTTCCGGGGCTGACAATCCGTCCCCGACAAATTATTTCCTCGGGGAGGTGGGACGTCCTGCAGAAAGTAGTTCCGGGGCTGAGGCGCTGTCCCTGACAGGGTATTTCCTCGGGGAGGTAGGACGTCCTGCAGAAAGTAGTTCTGGGGCTGACGCGCTGTCCCCGACAGAGTATTTCCGCGGGGAGGTGGGACGTTCTGCCGGAAGTAGTTCCGGGGCCGACGCTCCGTCCCCGACAACGTATTTTCTCAGGGAGGTGGCAGGTCCTGCAGAAAGTAGTTCCGGTGGTGACGCTCCGTCCCCGACAGAGTATTTCCGCGGGGAGGTGGGACGTCCTGCAGGAAGTAGTTCCGGGGGTGACGCTCCATCTCCGCCAACGTATTTCCTCGGGGAGGTGGCACGTCCTGCAGAAAGTAATTCCGGGGGTGATGCTCCGTCTCCGCCAACGTATTTCCTCCGGGAGGTGGCACGTCCTGCAGCAAGTAGTTCCGGGGGTGACGCTCCTTCTCCGCCAAAGTATATCCTCGGGGACGTGGCACGTCCTGCAGAAAGTAGTTTTGGGGGTGACGCTCCGTCCCCGACAAAGTATTTCCTCGGGGTGGTGGGACGTCCTGCAAAAAGTAGTTCCGGGGCTGACGCTCCGTCTCCGCAAAAGTATTGCGTCGGGGAGGTGGGACGTCCAGCAGAAAATAGTTATGGAGGTGACACTCCGCCTCCGCCAACGTATTTCCTCGGGGATGTGGCACGTCCTGCAGAAAGTTGTTTCGGGGGTGACGCTCCGCCCCCGACAAAGTATTTTCTCGGGGAGGTGGCAGGTCCTGCAAAAAGTAGTTCCGGTGGTGACGCTCCGTCCCCAACAAAGTATTTTCTCGGGGAGGTGGCAGGTCCTGCAGAAAGTAATTCCAGGGCTGACGCTCCGTCCCCGACAAAGTATTTTTTCGGGGAGGTGGCAGGTCCTGCAGAAAGTAGTTCCAGGGGTGACGCTCCGCCCCCGACAATGGAGTTTCTCGGGGATGTGGTAGGTCCTGCAGAAAGTAGTTCCGGTGGTGACGCTCTGTCCCGACAAAGTATTTTATCGGGGAGGTGGCAGGTCCTGCATAAAGTAGTTTCCCAAATCTGACACTCCGTCCCCGACAACGTATTTTCTCGGGGAGGTGGCAGGTCCTGCGGAAAGTAGTTCCGGTGGTGACGCTCCGTCCCCGACAAAGTATTTTCTCAGGGAGGTGGCAGGTCCTGCAGAAAGTAGTTCCGGGTGTGACGCTCCGCCCCCGAAAAAGTAATTTCTCGGGGATGTGGTAGGTCCTGCAGAACGTAGTTCCGGTGGTGACGCTCCATCCCGACAAAGTATTTTATCGGGGAGGTGGCAGGTCCTGCAGAAAGTAGTTTCCCAAATCTGACACTCCGTCCCCGACAACGTATTTTCTCGAGGAGGTGGCAGGTCCTGCGGAAAGTAGTTCCGGTAGTGACGCTCCGTCTCCTACAAAATATTTTCTCGGGGAGATGGCAGGTCCTGCAAAAAGTAGTTCCGGGGCTGACGCTCTGTCCCCGACAAAGTATTTTCTCGGGGAGGTGGCAGGTCCTGCAGAAAGAAGTTCCGGTGTTGACGCTCCGCCCCCGACAAAGTAATTTCTCGGGGATGTGGTGGGTCCTGCAGAAAGTAGTTCCGGTGGTGACGCTCCGTCCCCGACAAAGTATTCTCTCGGGGAGGTGGCAGGTCCTGCAGAAAGTAGTTCCGGGGCTGACGCTCCGTCCCCGACAAAGTATTTTTTTGGGGAGGTGGCAGGTCCTGCAGAAAGTAGTTCCGGTGTTAACGCTCCGCCCCCGGCAAAGTAATTTCTCGGGGATGTGGTAGGTTCTGCAGAAATTAGTTCCGGTGGTGACGCTCCGTCCCCAACAACGTATTTTCTCAGGGAGGTGGCAGGTCCTGCAGAAAGTAGAATCAGGGCTGGCGCTCCGTCCCCGACAATGTATTTTTTCGGGGAGGAGGCAGGTCCTGCAGAAAGTAGTTTCCAAGATCTGACACTCCGTCCCCGACAACGTATATTTCTCAGGGAAGTGGCAGGTCCTCCAAAAAGTAGTTCCGGTTGTGACGCTCCGCCCCCGACAAATTAACTTCTCGGGGATGTGGTAGGTCCTGCAGAAAGTAGTTCCGGTGGTGCACTCCGTCCCTGACAAAGTATTTTATCGGGGAGGTGCAGGTCCTGCAGAAAGTAATTTCCGAAATCTGACACTCCGTCCCCAACAACGTATTTTCTCGGGGAGGTGGCAGGTCCTGCAGAAAGTAGTTCCGGTGGTGACGCTCCGTCCCTGACAACTCTTTTTCTCGGGGAGGTGATAGGTCCTGCAGTAAGTAGTTCCGGTGGTGACGCTCCGTCCCCGACAGAGTATTTCCGCGGGGAGGTGGGACGTCCTGCAGGAAGTAGTTCCGGGGATGACGCTCCGTCTCCGCCAATGTATTTCCTCGGGGACGTGGCACGTCTTGCAGAACGTAGTTCTGGGGGTGACGCTCCGTCTCCGCCAACGTATTTCCTCGGGGAGGTGGCACGTCCTGCAGCAAGTAGTTCCGGGGGTGACGCCCCGTCTCCGCCAGCGTATTTCCTCGGGGAGGTGGCATGTCCTGCCAAAAGTAGTTCCGGGGGTGACGCTCCGTCTCCGCCAAAGTATTTCCTCGGGGAGGTGGGACGTCCTGCAGAAAGTAGTTCCGGGGCTGATGCTCCGTCCCCGACAAAGTATTTCCTCAGGGAGGTGGCACGTCCTGCAGAAAGTAGTTCCGGGGCTGACGCTCTGTCTCCACCAAAGTATTTCTTCGGGGAGGTGGCATGTCATGCAGAAAGAAGTCCCGGGGCTGACGCTCCGTCCCCGCCAAAGTATATTTCCTCGGGGACGTGGCACGTCCTGCAGAAAGTAGTTTCGGGGGTGACGCTCCGTCCCCGACAACGTATTTTCTCGAGGAGGTGGCAGGTCCTGCGGAAAGTAGTTCCGGTGGTGACGCTCCGTCCCCGACAACGTATTTCCTCGGGGAGGTGGCAGGTCCTGCAGAAAGTAGTTCCGGTGGTGACGCTCCGTCCCGACAAAGTATTTTCGCGGGGAGGTGGCAGGTCCTGCAGAAATTAGTTCTAGGGCTGGCGCTCCGTCCCCGACAAAGTATTTTATCGGGGAGGTGGCACGTCCTGCAGAAAGTAGTTTCCAAAATCTGACACTCCGTCCCCGACAACGTATATTTCTCGGGGAGGTGGCAGGTCCTGCAGAAAGTAGTTCCGGTGGTGACGCTCCGCCCCCGACAAAGTAATTTATCGGGGATGTGGTAGGTCCTGCAGAAAGTATTTCCGGTGGTGCACTCCGTCCCTGACAAAGTATTTTATCGGGGATGTAGCAGGTCCTGCAGAAAGTAGTTTCTAAAATCTGACACTCCGTCCCCGACAACGTATTTTCTCGGGGAGGTGGCAGGTCCTGCAGAAAGAAGTTCCGGTGGTGACGCTCCGTCCCCGCCAACGTATTTTTTCGGGGAGGTGGCAGGTCCTGCAGAAAGTAGTTCTGGTGGTGACGCTCCGTCCCCGACAACGTATTTTCTCGGGGAGGTGGCAGGTCCTGCAGAAAGTAGTTCCGGTGTTGACGCTCCGTCCCTGACAACGTATTTTCTCGGGGAGGTGGCACGTCCTGCAAAAAGTAGTTCCGGTGGTGATGCTCCGTTCCCGACAGAGTATTTCCGCGGGGAGGTGGGACGTCCTGCAGGAGGTAGTTCCGGGGATGACGCTCCGTCTCCGCCGATGTATTTCCTCGGGGACGTGGCACGTCTTGCAGAACGTAGTTCTGGGGGTGACGCTCCGTCTCCGCCAACGTATTTCCTCGGGGAGGTGGCACGTCCTGCAGCAAGTAGTTCCGGGGGTGACGCTCCGTCTCCGCCAACGTATTTCCTCGGGGAGGTGGCACGTCCTGCAGCAAGTAGTTCCGGGGGTGACGCTCCGTCTCCGCCAAAGTATTTCATCGGGGATGTGGCACGTCCTGCAGAAAGTAGTTTCGGGGGTGGCGCTCCATCCCCGACAACGTATTTCCTTGGGGTGGTGGGACGTCCTGCAGAAAGCAGTTCCGGGGCTGATGCTCCGTCTCCGCCAAAGTATTGCCTCGGGGAGGTGGCACGTCCTGCAGAAAGTAGTTCCGGGGGTGAAGCTTGGTCCCCGCCAACGTAATTCCTCGGGAGGTGGGACGTCCTGCACAAAGTAGTTATGGGGTTGACGCTCCGCCTCTGCCAACGTATTCGGGTTAAGGGGGTTAACCCTTAACCCTTTTTTTTCGGGGCGGGACCAGACTGGGCGCGCGCGCCATTCCACGCGGTGCGATGACAGCGACAACCCCCCAAGCTGTGAGGTGCGTTCACGTTCGGTATACGCGAAAGACCCCTTTCGCAAAAAATCACGCGCATCCCAACCCCGCGTTGGGATGTCGGACGGACGCGCCGTGATACTCGAAGACGCGCTTGCTGTTATTGCCGCGGCACGGGCGTCGGCCTCGCACGGCCACGAACGGGGCACGGGCGGTGTATCTGCGCGCGCCTACCTGCGGGTGGTCGACACTCTGTGTGAGTTCACGGGGGCGCTGCGCGGGGTCGCAGCAATGGCCACGGCAGATGTCGCCGGCAACGCGCGCAAACTCACAGCGCACCTGGCCCCCGGTTATGCGATGGTATGGGAGCTCTGCGTCCGCGAGCTAGATGCGCCAGGCGCGGAGAGACTGCGCGCCCCCAATTGCACTGATGGCATCGCTTGCACGTCGGTACTGTGGCTACAGCGCGCACTGCGTTTCGTCGTGCAGGGGATACGCGGCGTGGTCAACGGGGACCCCTCGCTCTCGGCTGTGATTGCATCGGCGTACAACGCGACCCTCGGGCGCCACCACGGCCTACTGACGCGCAGCGCCTTTCACCTCGCGACGCTCGCGACCCCCTCGAGGGACAAGTTTCTCCGCTGCATGGTCATCGCCCCCGGTGTCGTCGTCGGAGAGATGCAGCTGACACGGGAACTCGCACGGGTCGCCAAGGAAGCCGGCGCGCTCCTCGGTGCGGTTGACAAGTTTCTCATCCGCGAGGGAGTCGAAGAACCGTGGGTAGCCTAACGGTCTGTCCGTAAACTATTCCAACATGGAATAGTCCGGCACTCGGGTTTGAAATCCCCGCACTGTTATTAGAAACTAGGAATCGGTCAAGTGTCCATGAGCGCGTCGGTCCTTTGCCGCCCAGCGGGCTGGCGGAGATGAGAAGGTCGAGAGGAGCGTGGGGCGAGTCCACTGGCCATGCATCGGAGGATGTTTATGCAGGCGAGTTCGTCACGGTCGGTCTCCCTGCCCAGATCTGAAAAGGGTTGAATCGCGCAGCACAGGTTGATCGACTTGCGGTGCCCGATGTGTCGCCGGGGGCGGCGGCTTGCGTCAAGTGGCTGCGGACGGCCCGCATCGGGCACGTCCTCGAGTTTGCACGTGCCACATGGGCACATCATTGAAGTATAGAACTCGCTGATGATGAGCGTCGGGCCGCGCATCGCGAGCTCGCGTGCAAACGTCTTCTTGGGGAACCCGCCGCTGAAAATGCCGTCGCCGAGCGCGACGATGCGTTTCAACCTGACGGGGGGCGCGACGCCCTCGGCAATGGAGGCCTTGGAGGTGGCGCGATGGCGCCGGTTGTCCACCGCCCGCGTCGACCAGATCTTGGCGCAGTTGGTAGAATCACGCAGCCCAGCTTGTCCGACCCACGGTGACCGATGTGGTGTCCGGGGCGAGGCAGGAGTGACGCCGCATTGGCACAGTCGCCTCCCCGTCGAGGATCGGCCGTCGGCATGGGTGGCACGGGGGAAGGGGGTCGCTGCGTGCCACGGGGTTGCTGCGAGTGCGTATCAAAGCACGCTTGCATGCACCACTTCCCAATGGGACGACGCGCCTACGTGCGCGAAACTGCGGGCCCCACGGGCGAGGTCGACCGCGCACATCAACAGGGCGCGGGTGCATTCCACCGAGGCCGCTTCATGTGCGCCGACGATCGGGGCACCCTTGTGTAACCCTGTCCCCGGTGCCCCGGTCGTCGCCTCGCCCGCCTCGGCCTCCTCCGCCCCGTCCTCGGCCGCGGCCCGTCCATTGGCCTCGTCACCGGGCTCGGTCGCGATGGTGCCCGCCGACGCGGCCTCACCGGAGAACGAGCGCGACACAACGGGGGAACCTTCGATCTGCACGGTACAAACTGAAATGAGGTCCTTATGGACGGCACCCATGGTGAGCGTGATCGCAAACACGGCGCCGTCTGCACTGGCTGGCAATACGGCACACGTGGCGCCAGGGCCCGGAAAGAGCCGGGAGCATAGCTGCGCTACGCGGCCTAGGACGTCGTCCAGGCGCAAGTCTGGACGAGCGCGTTGACGCGCATAGCAGTCGACCCGGCGTCGGCCCATGGCACAAACGAGCTCGATGCACACGGTAGCGCCGTCCGGAGTCCGAGGAATGGGACCGTCGTCGTCCACATTGCCCGATGCTCCGAGCGTGACGGCCGAGGCGTCCCCGGGGGGATAGGAGAGCTCGCCCTGCGCCTGCATCAGGCCGCTTACGACTTGCGCAGCGTTGGCGTTATCGGCCAGCACGTTACTGACTCGTCCACGGCGAGCGACCTCGAGTGAGAGCACGCGGGCGGGGACCCCGAGTGCAATCGCCAGTGGCACGGGTGGGGTAGTGCTGCCAGCAGCCGGGGCCAGTTGCACGATTAGCCCTAGGCCCGTCACGATAGTGCGAACGTGCACAGGGACCACCCTCGCGGGCCGCAACGGCGCCGCCCCCCGCGACTCGACCAGAAAGATGATGACGTAGGGCAGCTGAGGCGGCGGACGAGCCTGTAGAGCAGCGGCAAGTTCGATCGCTCGGTCCAATGCCAGGCGAAATGCTGGCGTTGACATCGCGGGTCGGATTGGACCAGTTTCGCGTCGCTATGCCTCATACCGCACAAAAAAATTCGATCCGGACCGCGCGGTTGCCGGTTGTCAAGTTGGCCAACGGGCGGTGACCGCCGTATCATCAGACGAGGAAGTATGCGCAGGGGTCGTCGCGTTAACGGTCGTTACAAGAACATCGCGGTTGCTATTAGGGGGTTGCGATGTTGTACCACGCCGCGGGGGTCCTCCCGTACTGCGCCGGTCACGTTCTGCTCGGCCTCGAGGCGCGCGGATGGTCCGGGTTCGCTGGGACGGCATTGGCCGGGGAAGCCCCATGCGAGACCGCCTTGCGTGAATTTCACAAAGAGACGGCACAGCTGTTTGCGCCATGCGAGGGTAGCCCCGACCTTGATTTGACCACTGCAACGTGCATCGTGACTACGACGCCCAAGAGTCGTGTATTTCACCTATTTCTACAGCCGTTTACGAGCACGGGTCTGGGCCCAGGGAATATACTTGGCACGGGGAATCGACTCGGCCCATGCCGCCACGTGGACGATGCCTTTCAATTCAAGCGGCACCGAACATCGATGCGAACTGAGCGCGAAAAGCTCAGGCTGAGGTGGGTGCCCGTGGATGAAATAGCTCCCCTGCATTTATCGCCTTCCTTTCGGGCCGACATGCCGGAGATCGTGCGCGCGCTTCGTGCCGAGGCGGCCGTCACGGGTGCACATTGGACGGGGGAGACGCCCGCAAAGCCCGTCGAAGTCGACCGCGTCCTCACGCGCGCGCGCGCAGGGTCCACCGCGCGAGACTAGCCCGCTACGCGCATGTCAGTTTTACGGCCGGGTCCGTATTATGCGCAGCACACTGGCGTGCGATGCGACTTGACGCTGTGAACTACGCGGACGACGCGTGCTCCTTCCGTTTGCTCGGTGCATCGGACGCACAGGCCAATGCGATTCGCCGCTCGATGCTTGTGGACGTCGCCGCCGTGGCAGTGTCCAGCGTACGGATCAATGTGAACAATACCGCATTTCCGGATGATATGCTGGCACACCGCATCGGCCTGGTTCCAGTTGTGGCGACCATGCAGTCGCCCGACGGTTCAACGACCCAGGCTAGCACCGAGTGCGGATCCACGGCCGGCGCCACGGCCGGCGCCACGGCCGGCGCCACGGCCGGCGCCACGGCCGGGGCCACGGCCGGGGCCATGGCCGGTGCCACGGCCGGTGCCACGGCCGGGGCCACGGCCGGCGCCACGGCCGGCGCCACGGCCGGCGCCACGGCCGGCGCCACGGCCGGTGCCATGGCCGGGGCCACGGCCGGTGCCACGGCCGGTGCCACGGCCGGTGCCACGGCCGGTGCCACGGCCGGGGCCACCGCCGGGGGCACCAACGGAGCCATCGACGGAGCCACCGACGGAGCCACCGACGGAGCCACCGACGGAGCAAGCATCAGTGGCGATGCAGAACCGAGTTTTAAATTGGACGCATCCGGGCCGCGCGATGTCTACTCGGAGGACTTTGTGGCAACGCAGGCTGCCTCCCCCGGTTGCCACTCAAGCGGATCCACTGCGACCCCCGGCCTCCGGCTCCACTTTGTTTCGGGTGTGTTCATCTGCCCACTCGCGGCGAGGCAGCGCCTTTGCCTAGAGGCCTTTTGCGAACTTGGCCGGAGTGCTGACCACGCCCGGTTCACCGCGTGCGTTGCTCCCCGGTACGCGACGCGCCACGTCGGGGTGGATGCACCCGAGTGCCTCTGCGCGTCGACTCCGCCCGACTCCGCGTGCGCGCGATGTGGGCTCTATAAGCCGTCACTAGCGACATGCGACCAGCCCCTCTGTCATATCTTCTCGTTCGAAATGACCGGCGGGGTGTCCGCACTCGTCCTACTACGCCGCGCGCTGCTGACGCTTCGGTCCAAGCTGGAGCTCGTGCGCGATGCCACGTGAACCACCGCCGCATCCTCGAGGCGCGTGTGCGCGGTTTTTGATCACCCGATAATATATTTTATCACGAAGGTGAAAGAGCATGGCATGGCTCAGAAAGTTTAAGAAGGCGATTGATGTGGATGTAAGCAATGGAGCGACGGCGTCCATTACCGATCTGAAGGTTAAGGGTAGGGCCGAGACATCGAACTTCTCTGAAATCGTCAAAAAAGACACAGCTACGGCCACGGCCATTACCGATTCTCCCCGCCGATCTGCCATTGACAAAAAGGGCGAACCCCCTGGCAAAACTGGCGAACCCCCTGGCAAAACTGGCGAAGCCCCTGGCAAAACTGGCGAATCCCCCGCGGGTGATGCCGCTTCCTCGAAACCCGGCAAACTCCGCAAACTCTTCTCATACACACCGGAAGGCAAGAACAACTACTACTATAACCCGGACGGAAGCGTGAAATGCTCAAGCATCGCCCCTGGGATGGTTCATTAAAGTTACAAGAATAAATACAAATGTGCTCTCTTAACGCTTCCGGTCACGGCCCCCCTCATTGGGATCACCATGAGCAACTTTGGCAAGTGTGGGTCGTTATCTCCCATCGCGGATGCGTGCGCTGAGAAGAATGACGCTGACAAAAACTCCATCCACAACCAGTGCGCGAGTGACTTCAGCGCATGCTATGCAGCGTGTCTTCCAGTCAATTTTGATCCCCTGCAGAGCACAAACCCGGCAACTCCCCAGTACTGCACCCGGGGCTCGTACTCGAACGAGCTCATACGCAGATGCGGTGACATGGCGGACTGCACACTGACGAACGACGAGGTCGCCGCCATGACGTCCGACGGCCCGGACGGGTTGCTGTACAAACAGCCGTTCTGCAGTGCGACTCGGGAGGAGACATGCGAGAGCTACTGCACCAACGCGTGCCAGGCGTCGCTCATCTCATACGAGCAGATCTACCGTGCCGATTTGGCAGGGGAGGGTGACTGTGACTGCAACGCGTGTACATGCCCCGGGGGGTTCTACGACGAGTCTAACCCGGATGGGAACTCGGGTGGGAATTCGAGTGGGAACTCGGGCGGGGCGGACGGTAGTGGCGACGTGGACGATGACGAGGAAGAGGACAACTGGACAATGACAACGACGTTCCTCGCTATCGCCGTGGCGGTCACCCTTGCCGCCGCGGCCGCGGTGTACTTCATGCGCTCCCAACAAGGCAGCGCTATCCGAAGAAGATGAGTTGATGAGGCAAATTACAATCGGGTAGCGTTCGCAGGGCAGGCTATCCCCCCAGGGACGTCCCGTCTCCGACCCCGACCGCGATGGGCGCGAGGGGGGCCAGTGGGACCGGTACCGCCCCGACAGGCGAGGGGGGGACCGGTAGGACCGGTACCGCCCCGGCGGATAGACGAGGCGCCGGGCCGCAGCGTAGCAAATCCACACAAGAGGGGCGCGTTAGCCGCGCCTGCCGCTCATACTCGCCCCGCACGAAGGGCGCGGTGACGACGCTCGGAAAGGCGTCCGCAAGACGCGTGCCGAGACAGCAGATGTCGTCGTAGGCCGTGATCGCTGGCAGCACGGACAGCAAGTCGCGAAGGCGGTCCCCCGCCGGGGCGACCCAGTCGGGCACGGCCTCCCGTATGGCGTCGCGCGTCCCGGGGCCATGCATAAGCCATTGCTCGGCGGTCGGGGGCAAGAGCAGGTCCATTGCCAGCAACGTCTTCAAGTGGGCGAGGGTGCGCCACTCCAGGCCTCGCTCCCCCGTCGGGGTCACCCATGCCCCACCCCGGGGAAACCCGACCTCGGCCCCGGCCCCGGCCCCGGCCTCAGCATCGGCCCCGGCCCCGGCCTCGGCATCGGCCTCGGCATTGGCCTCGGCATCGGCCCCGGCCCCGGCCTCGTCCCCGGCGGAAGGCAAAGGGGCCGACCCGGCCCAGTCGCGCACGGAGAGTTCGGAGAGGGCGAACGCAGACCGCGCGGCCCACATGGCTTCCATCTGCAACGCGGCGGACTGCATGGCACTGGCCATGGACGCCACATGCGCCGCTGCCTCTGCCATCGACGACGCCCCCGCCGCGGCCGTGACCGACGCCAGCTCGCATGTCGGCGCGGCTTTGACTTCGACGGAGGCGCTCGCGGCGATCGGATCGGGTGCACTGGGCCCGATCAGATCATGGTAGTCGTAATGTCGCGTGGAGAGGTCTTTCAGCTCGAGGGCCGCCAGGGGCGCGCGGACCGCCGCGGCCGCCCCCGGGGCCGAGGCCGCCTCACTGGGCACGCACTGCAACCGCGAGAGCTCGAACTCGGTCACCGCGTCAAAGTTGCAGAGGGCGCGGTCGCATGCTCCCAATGCTTCGCATGCGCTCGCCGATTGCGCCGGGTCGCCGTCGCACTGCTGTCGATGGAAGCAGCGCAGGTAGTCGAGTCGGCGGTCATCGGGGACGCAGCGGTGGCCGAGCTCGAGCTCACCGGGCGCACACTTGCCAGTGTCGGGCAATGCGCACCCACTAAGCAGGATGTTCTTGTATACTTTGGCATTGCACGTGAACGGCATCCGTGTGTTTCAACTAGCCCCTATTTTTGGGGCGTCAGTGACGACGACGTGGGTCATATCGGGCGTGCGGCCCGATAGCGGGTTTGTCTCGCATACTCAGAAATTGCCACGAGTTGCATCGACGTGAGGGTGCAAACGGCAATCCTGTGCGCGGTGAATACGGGTACGTGGACCGCATCTCAGCACGCGGGCGGAGGACGCATCGCGGCGTCAACCGTCGGCGCAATGTGGTCGAGCGCACCTTCGCGTGTTTGGATTCCGTTTTCTATTTCTCAATCACGACGACCGTTCCAACATTAATAAACATACTACAAATTTGCTAACGACCTGTCACGAAAGTTTTTTTTCGGTAGAGCTATTCCTGCATAATGAAGTTGTCTACCGTATTCGAAAACCTCATATTGGCCAGAGCTCAAGCGGCCGCGCCCGCATCCTGCACAGATCGCACCTGTCGATGTGCGCGCTCCTCTTGCCCTCTCCCTCGTCTGCGCTGTCGCCCCCGCCTCCTCCGCCGCTACCACCGCATCCGCCGCCAAAAGAAACTGCGGCGCTTGACCACGAGGCGCGGTGATCCCCACCCAGGGGGCGCGGCCATCAGTTTCGCGCGCGTCGTCACACCCTGCACCCCGGGGATGACCCTCCCCATTCCGGAGGCCGCAGCCTCGGCGCCTGAGCCCCTCGCCCTGGCGGCAGGGGCAACGAGCTCGGCGCGCGGCGACTACGGCCTGCGCCGTGGCGACCCAGGCGGCGACCCGTCCGCCCTGGCGTTCCAAATCATCGCGGTGGTGGTGCAGGACCGGCGGCCCGTCGCCATGTACTACACGCCAGCGGCGGCCGTGGGCCCGTCCTTCATGGAGACGCTGCCACATGGCGACCCCGCGGGCGACGAAGCGTGCACAGTCTGCATATTTGCGACCGAGCAGTCGGGGGCGACCGCCGTGATCAAGGTCTTGGGGTTCCGCCCACACCTGACGTACGAGGTGCCCCCCGGGAGCCGCGCGCGCTTCACCCGCTCCATCGAAGAAGCGCTGGCATGCCGCGTCACGTGCGAGCCGCTGATGCGCACTCGCCTGTACGGGTGGGTCCCCGCCGACCCGTCGCCCACCGGGGCCGGGGCCCTGGACCCGTCCACCCCGCGCTCCTTTGCCTGCCTGCGCGTCTCCTCCCCATGGTGCGCGCGTTTTGCGCGGCGGTGCGACTGGGCCCCGTGCTCGGGGCAGTGCCATGGGAGTCCAAGGTGGACCCGGTGATGATGTTCTTCGACCAGACCAGCACCGTGCCATGCGGCTGGGTCGCCGTCGCCGGGGCGCGCCGCTGCGTGTCCGCGCGCAGCGCTCACACCGCCATCGAGCTCGAGTGCGAGCTCGCGTGCCTAGCGCCACTGGACCGCATGGACGTGGCCCTGCTGCTGATTGCGTCCGTGGACATCGAGTGCGTGAGCGCCACCGGCGGCTTCCCGGACATGGACCTGCCCGCCGATCGGATCGGGATCATCGGCACATCCTTCTGGCGGGTCGGCGAGCCCGTCGAGCGCGCGGTGACTGTGCTGCTATGCGTCGGGGACGCGTGCGACTCCGTCCCCGGCGCCCACGTCGAGGTGTACCCCACCGAGCTCGAGATGCTCGCCGCCTGGCGCGACCTCATCGCCGTGCGCGCCGACCCCGACCTCGTCCTCGGCTACAACACCTTTGGGTTTGACTACAAGTACATGGCGACGCGGGCGCGGCTGAGCGCGCGCTTCTGGTACAACAGCCGGCTCATTGCGCGGCGCTCCACCGTGCGCGTGCAGGAGCTCGAGTCGAGCGCCCTTGGCCAGAACGAGCTCACCACGCTCGGCTGGGCCGGCCGCGTCGACCTGGACCTGTACAACTACATCAAGGCCGAGCACAAGCTCCCCCAGTACAAGCTCGATGCCGTGGCCGAGCACTTCCTGGGCGAACGCAAGGTCGACCTGCCCTACAAGGAGCTCTTCGCGTGCATGCTGAGCGGCTCGCCCGCCGACCCCGCGCAGGCGTGCACGTACTGCGCCGAGGACTGCCGGCTGCCGCTCAAACTGTGCAAGCGCCTCGAGGTCATCACCGCGATGGTGGAGATGAGCCGCGTGACGCGCACCATGCTCTCGCAGCTCGTCTTCCGC
>Ga0209491_10005402_pt1 | contig 18734 bp, 15 predicted proteins | sample BON02_FD_187213 | JGI IMG/M metagenome (GOLD analysis project Ga0209491, IMG submission 187213) | Freshwater microbial communities from Lake Bonney liftoff mats and glacier meltwater in Antarctica - BON-02 (SPAdes) (version 2) | ecosystem: Environmental > Aquatic > Freshwater > Ice > Glacier... | reverse complement strand
TTAAATGTCTCGTAATGGTGAGCCAAGCAGATCTCAGGTCAATTAGACATTAAGAGTTAAGACTGATTGCTACTGGTTTTTCATCGAAGCAAATTATAAATTCTGTTCCTTTTCCGAGTTCGCTGGTGACTTTGATATTTGCACCGATACTTTGCGCAAAATCACGCGAAAGCATAAATCCGATTCCGGTCCCGCTTTCTCCCTCTGTACCTGAAGTAGAATATTGATTTGCTCCATAGAGGTGCTCAATTTGTGCTTGATTCATTCCTATTCCATTGTCCTGAATAATCAGACAGTCATCTGTGCCGGATAGTCTTATCGCCCCACCTTTTGGAGTAAATTTGATAGCGTTTTTAAGAATATTTCTTACGATGAAATTCAATCGATCTCGGTCTGTGTTCCAAGAAATATCTTCAGTCATCTTATTTTCTAAAAGCAGATTTTTCGTATTAGCCTCAAACTGGAAAAGAGAGAAATTTTCTTGGACTAATTTCTCCAATTTAAACGATTTAATATTCAATTGATCAGAGCCGATTTGCACTCTTGCCCAGCCCAAAAGATTGTGAAGCATAGTATGGGAATTGAGTACTTCCTTATTGATAAGTATGACTATTTTATCCATTTCTTGTCTGGACAAGTCACCCTCTGACCAGAGAGACATGGAGCTTTGCAGCGCGTTGAATGGGGATCGGAGATCGTGTGAAATAATGGAAAAGAGTTTTTCACGAAATTTATTAGCCTTCTTCAATTTACTATTCCGTTCTTTCAAAGTTGTGCTTTGAGTTTGAATCTTCGATTTTTGCTCTTCCAGTTTAAGGTGAGAGTCTGAAATTTTTTGGTTGGCTGTTTGTAGCTTGTTATTGCTTCTGCGAAGTGCTATGACAAATAGCATAAGAATCACAGTTATCACGGCCAAAACAATTGCTATTTCATTTCGTCGTTGAATAGAAAGTTCAGTTAGCTGCTGTTTTTGAAGAAGTTTTTCGTTTTCTATTTCTTTTTTCTCGGTTTCAAATTGTATAAATAATTCATCTCTGATTTTTTGCCTTGACTCATTGAAAAGTGCATCAACATTGGCTAAATGAATCTCCAAAAACTCATAAGCCTGCTGATAATTATTCATCACCTTTGCCAGTTGGCTGATGTTTTTTGTTGTTACTTTAATCTGATACGCAGACTTAATTTTGATAGCTAAGAGATATGCTTCTTTGCCATATTTCATTGCCTCTTTGTAATTTTTTCGATTTTTATTGAACAGTGACAAACTCGATAAAACAGAAATTCTTGATTCGACGTCTTGTTGCTTGTCGCTTATAGCAAGTGCCTTTAGAAGCATGGCTTCCCCTTTTTCAGTTTTGCCTTTTTCTATAAATAAATCCCCCAGCACTGCATAAGTATTTATAATAGTGGTTAAATCGCCAAGCTTTTCTTTGATAATCCGTGATTTTTCCAAATAGTCAAATGCTTCATTGAAATCCGCTTCGCCCTTGTCCTTTCGCCACTCATCTAAGTAATAGTTTCCGAGATTATTGAAAAGGAGACTCATGCCTAGCTCGTGATTGATGATTTCAGCCACATTCAGGGAAGTTTTATAGCTAGCGGCTGCTTTGGTGCTTTCTCCACTGCGGTAGTAAATATTGCCTATGTTCAGATACGACTCCATTATACCGATCGAGTCAAGAATGGCCTCTCTGATTTTCAGTGCTTGAAGGTGGTTCTGAAGCGATTTCTCAAAGTCTGACTTGATCAACAGTGATACACCTGCAATATTGAGTGCGTTGGCGCGAAGCCGTGGATGTTTGTTATTGGATGTGATATTAAGCACTTGATCGGTGTAGTACAAAGCTGAATCTTGATCGAAGGCATAATAATACTTCGCGAGTTCGATCATCGTGGAGGCCCTGAGTGAATCAACCTTTAAAATTGTCAATTGAGATTTCAAACTATCTGGTCGTGATTCGGAGCTGATTTGAAAACTATTTATCAGCCAAACCAAAAGCAAAAGATGATTCATAATTGGATATAGTGTAGATTTTTTTTTGCGTAAAAGGTGAGTCTCCCATACCAATGTGGGCAAATGAATCCGAAATACGTGAGGACTTTTTATAAAAGTAGCTTCCCCAATCTGTTTACAATTTCTAAAAATAGATTATTGAGTGGTCCATGAGATTGAAAAGGGTCTTTAAATCATAAAATCAGTAGTTTAAATGATGATTAATGATTTTTATAGCTTTGTGCGAGTTCTGAATTTTTGTAGGCTATTTGTTGAATATCATTTAAATCTTTTTGAGATAATCGATATGAGTGGATTTTCATCAGCAAAAAAAATGGAGAACCCAATTAGAAGATTAAAAATATATATAAAAGCTAAATTTAAATTATTGGCGTCCGACAAAATTTCGTCCTAGGAAATTAAGCGGATAAGAAATGAGTATTTGGTAATTTCTCCGTACCTACCTAGATGCTGTACCCTTGACGGTTTAAAATGGGGGTGGTTTTCAGAAAGGCATAGAAATATTCATTTTAAGCTAACTGAAGCATGTTTTTTCAGGGTTTTAGTTTTACTCGGATGCCGGTAAATTTAAATTTCAAAAAAAATGTTTGTAAACTAAAAAAGATTGAAATTTATCCCTCTTTTTAAATAAGAGGAATTAATTTCAATCGAAGATTTTTGAAAATGGTAAGTGCAGTTACTAGAACTGAATATTAATGGATCAACCTCTTTTCAACCAGGATTTGCCTTTATTTTTGGAGTAAAAAGAGCCGTTGTCGGTGGCAGCAAGGAGTTCTTTTCCTCCGTCTTCCAAGTTGTTGAAACTCCCCGGTCCGGCTGGATTACCCATATATCTCAGTTTCCAAGTTTCGCCTGCATCGTCGGAACATTCTATTTTAAGCGTGTTGGTAGGGCAGATTCGTATCAGTTCTTTTCCCTTCTTTAGTACTTCTGGCATTTATTAATTTTTTAATCAACATGAATATGATAAAATCTATCAAAAAACAAACTACAATCGGTCTTTTTTATTTTGCAAAACCCATAAAACTTTAAACGGAAGGTAGAAAGTCGGTATTTTTTACTTATCCCGAGCAATGAAAAGTAAAAAAGTGTCAGTTTGGTTCGTTTCTGGATTTCTTATTTATGATCTATTTTATTTCATAGATGTTTTCAATGATAGGTTTGGTAGCATGTAAATTTAATCTTCACATGGTCTCTCAACCACTGAAAGGATTCAGTTTCGACGCTTATTTTTGAACTCGATATTAATCTAAGGATGTCTAGAGTTGATTTTAAAATTTATTAATTTTTCCATAGTCCTCTTCTCAGATCCATAGCTCTTTTCTGGTGATTTATGAATTGACTTTGATATTTGACGTTTGGAGGATAAGTAGCCACTCGAGCGTAGCCTTCCTGAAGCAACAGAGCATTGAAAAACATCCCATTTTCCAGATAGACATATGCAAGCGTGCGTTTGTAACGATCCGTGCGCTGTACATCATATTCCAGTCTAACCCGCTTACCAGTTAGCGTCTTTTTTGCAAAAGCAGTGGCTTCCTTACCGAAATACTCAATTTTGGTTCGTCCTGTATTTCTGGATTCTGGAGTATTGATCCCGATCAGGCGGATCTTTTCTTCTTGACCTCGACTGTTGATTACCCAGAAGGTATCGCCATCGATCACTTTGGAAACCGCCAAAAGTGGGGTTTTCTGCTGGGCCTCTGCCTGAAATAGAATGCAGAAAAAACAAAGGAAAAGAAAGGATCGAATCGCTGGGGACACAGGTTATTGGCTTGTTAAATAATGAGTTTTAGCGCTAAAGTAGCGCTAAATGGGATTAGGTGTCATAAGAGAATGGTTTTTGATATTAAGTGACTGGAATTATTCTATATAGCGTAGGTGTCAATGACAGTGATTGAACACATCAAAATCTACTCTAAAAAGGCCAGCTGCAAATGAATTCATTTGTTTGGGATTTGCGAACAGCTGCCGCAGATGTTAAACCTTACGATACCAACTTCTATAATCCGGATGTCATTATCTCAGCAGGCTACCGGGTCAAAAGTCTCCAAGGCACTAAGTTTAGAAAATAGTCCCCTGCCTAAAAAAGCTACCTATTATTTTCTTTTTTTAGTTTCAGAACGGAGTAATTCAAGTATTTTAAGCTTTCCGAGCAGGTCGCTTTGTAAATCGCTTTTGTCGGGCTGCTCAAAAAACTTCGGTGAATCAAAGACTCTACTTCCATCAACAACCTTGTGAAACTCGACAGATAATGAATCTAAGCAATGCAATGGCTGAACGCCTAAATGGCAAAATTCAAGAGCTTAAAACAGTAGCAAAAGGCTATCGAACCTTCGCCAACTTTAGAAGCGCAATACTGTTTTTCCATGGCGGCTTAGATCTATATCCCCACTAACTTAAGGGTAGAACCTTTTTTTTTAAAACCACAAAGAGCACAAAGACCACAAAGTTTTTTCTTCTTTTTCCTTCGTGTCCTTAGTGGTTTAACTCTTTTTTTTACTTTTGCTAACATAGGAGAACACAAAGAGTGATCAATGGCTTGGAATTGAACTTTTTATGGCGCGGTTTAACCACTGATGGCACTGAGAACGCCAAGAAATTTAGATTGGAAATTTTATCATTCAGTTTCAAATATTCTTTCGGAATGCAGCTCTTCGGACTAGAGCATTTTATGAAAGGTTCAACCACCAAGGACACTAAGAACACAAAGAGTGATCAATGGCTTGGAATTGAACTTTTTATGGCGCGGTTTAACCACTGATGGCACTGAGAACGTCAAGAAATTTAGATTGGAAATTTTATCATTCAGTTTCAAATAATCTTTCGGAATGCAGCTCTTCGGACTAGAGCATTTTATGAAAGGTTCAACCACCAAGGGCACAAAGGTGATACGGAGAACGCCAAGAAATTTGCACACATAAATTGCTTCACGTCTGGACCACCGCCAGCATGCCAACTATAAACTATATGATTGGGACTTTTTGCTAAACTTGGCTAGCTCTGAAAGGGAGAGTTATTTTTTTATTCCTTCAAGGATTACCGATAGATAATCATCCTTATTCGAAATTCAGATTTATATTCAATCCATGATCACCCAAAAAAACCTCCTTCGACTGCTTTTAGTAGTCACTTTTATTCCTATTCTAAGTTGCAACTCCTCCTATCCAGTTTCGGGCTGGGATACCAGCAAGGTAGAAATTGCCCGTGACGAATTTGGCGTTCCCCATATTTTTGGGAAAACCGATGCCGATGTCGCTTATGGTTTAGCTTGGGCCCATGCGGAGGATGATTTTGAAACTATTCAAAAAACACTGCTTGCCGGAAAGCGAATGGTCGGTCGGGTATATGGACAAGATGGAGCCGCAGTGGATTTCTTCGGCCACTTGCTCAAAACCACCGAAATTTCGGAAGCTAAATATGAATCCACCTATTCTGCCGAATTCAAAGCTGTACTGGAAGGCTATGCGGCTGGCATGAATGACTTTGCGCTGGCAAATCCAAACAAGGTCCTACTGGCAGCTGCTTTTCCTGTGACTCCAAAAGAAATCACAGCTGCTTACATTTTATCTCTCGCTCAAATGTCAGGCGCGGACGGAGCTCTAAAACAAATCGTATCCGGCAAAGTGGAAAAGATCCCGATTGATTCTGATCCCAAGGGTTCAAATGCTATTGCCGTGCATTCTTCCCGAACTGATACCGGTGAAAACTTCTTAGCCATCAATTCGCACCAACCGCTTGATGGTCCTGTCGCTTGGTATGAGGCACATCTGCACTCGGAGGAAGGTTGGAATATTGTTGGAGGATTATTTCCTGGCGGAGCCATGATTTTTCACGGCGTAAATGAAAATCTCGGCTGGGCACATACGGTAAATTTCCCTGACTTATTAGACTTATATCAACTGGAAGTTAATCCTGATAATGACGCCCAATACCGCATCGATGGCGAATGGCTAGAATTGGAAGAAGAGACCGTTTGGCTTCGGGTGAAACTTTGGGATTTGATTACCATCCCTTTTCCAAAGAAAATCTGGAGAAGCATCTACGGTCCTACTTTGGTCACTGAGCAAGGAGCGTTTTCGATCCGATTAGGTGCGCTGGAGCGAATCGGAGCACCGGAGCAATGGTGGCGAATGAACAAGGCGAGGAATTTCACCGAATTTCAGTCGGCTATGAACCGAATGGAATTGACGGGCTTCAATACTATCTATGCTGATCGATATGATACGATTTATTATGTGAGTAATGGTTTGATTCCTATTCGGAATGCTTCTTATAACTATACAGGAACCGTAGTTGGAAATACGAAAAAAACCTTGTGGACTGAATATTATGATTTCAAAAATCTCCCACAACAGCTTAATCCAGCTTCAGGTTACCTTTTCAACACAAACCACTCGCCCTTCAAAGCGAGTGCATTGGCAGACAATTTAAAGTCTGAGGATTATCCCAAATCGATGAATTACCTACTTCGGGATAACAATCGATCCACTCGATTTCGAGAGTTGATGCTGGATACTGGACGAATTTCTTATGAGCGATTCAAAGAAATCAAATACGATGGGAAATTGCCCGAGAAACTGGCTTTCCGTACCAATATGGAGACGCTTTTCAGCTTGGAGGACACAGTATATCCAGACATCGCAAAACAGATTGAGATCTTGAAAACCTGGGATAAAACCTCAGGAATCGAAAGTAAGGGCGCGGCAGTTTTTGCTTTTGTCTATTATTATTGGTGGGAAAAATTTGAGAAAACAGGTCGAAGCTGGGAAACCACGCTAACTGTAGAGGAATCGGTGGAAAGTTTGCGAGCTGCGAAAGCTCATTTTGAAACCCACTTTGGAAAAGAACTTGTCGAACTGGGCGAATATCAAAAGCTTGTACGAGGCAAAAAAGCCCTTCCACTTGCCGGAATCGATGATGTGATCACGGCCATGCGTTCACTTGCATGGGAAAATGGCATGAGAAGAGGTGCTCAAGGTGAATCTTACATTATGATGGTACGCTTTGGTGAAGGTCTTCCTAAGATCGAGACCATCAATGTCTATGGTGCAAGTAATGATCCAGAAAGTCCTCATTACGATGATCAGATGGATCTTTTTCTTGCAAAAAAGTTGAAGCCGATGAGCTTGGACAAAGCCGAAGTGATGAAAAATGCCAAGCGAGTTTATAATCCAGGAGGAAAAAAGTGAGTTTATTTCTTATCTTCATCATAGGTCAAAATATTAATTACCAAGAAATTCACCGTAAATATTCCTGAAGAGAAAGTCTCCTTTTTTCTTGATCTCTTAGAAAATTTGAATTTCTCTCCAATTCAAGAAAATGACACAAATAGCATTCCTGAGTGGCAAAAGGATACCGTCAGAAGAAGAATTTATTCATTAGATTCGGCAGGCGAGGAAGTGGAAAATTGGCAAGATGTAAAAAGAGAAATTTTCTTCAAAAAGTGAGCTATACCATTAAAATTTCTAAATCAGCAAAAGCCGATTTTAAAAATGCTTTTCTTTGGTATGAATAACAAGTGCCCGGATTGGGTGAAAGATTTGAAAAAAAGATATTTGATAGGATGGCTGTTTTAAAGATAAACCCTAAAATTTTTCAAAAACAAAACGATGAAATCCGTTTGTGTTTTTAAAAAAAAATTTCCTTTTGGCATACATAAATGTATTGACCTAAATAAACCAATTGTATTAATTATTGTATTTTTTCATACCTCCAGAGATCTATCGAATTGGAAAAGGAATTATGTATATGTGCAATGATGCCAGTAGCCTTATTTTCTTCGTTTTTTTTGGGCCGAAAACGCCTGCCGGTAGGCAGGGAAGACCGAAACGCCCAATTGTGGATTGTAAGCCAATTATATTCTTGCCTCTTCTACTGACTGGCAAAGTATCAGATAATCAAAAAAGGAATAAAAAATCCCCCTAAACCAAATTCAAATCATACGGCCGGAAGCTATCCAAAAGCGGATCGCTGGGATCTAACTCGGTGACTAACGTGTGTACCTGAGTAAGGTCACAAGTTTTATACTTTTGGGCAGAGTGCAACTTATCAGATACAGATAGAATAATAGTCTTTTTTGCAGCTCGCATCATGGCCTGCTTTACCTGAATCACTTCCCAGTCAAACTCGGTTAAGCCATAAACAGGATCTAAATAGCCAGTTCCGAGGATACACAAATCCACTCGTAATTGACTCAGCGTATTAACCACGGTGCCTCCCACAGCGAATTTGGATTCATGCAAGAGCTTTCCACCTAAGAAAATCACTTCCACATCATTGTGATCAAGCAGTGCCATCGCCACATGCAGACTGGGTGTAAATACAGTCAATCTCAACTTTTTTGGAATCATATTCGCAACCTCTTGATTGGTCGTCCCCCCACTCATCAGGATTACCTGTCCATCGGATAGCAACGAAACCGTCTTTTCGGCAATACGAATTTTCTTAGACTTCAAATAGATGTTCCCATCATCTTTGGTGAAAGTCATAAAACCAAACGAAGTAGCACCTCCATGGACTTTCTTGAGCTTATTCGCATGATCCAATTCTTTCACATCCCGTCTCACTGTATCTATCGATACATTCAGCGCATCGGAGAGATCGTTGAGCAGTACCCGATGATGCAAGTGAACTTGATCCAAAATATACTTTTGTCTTTCCTCTTTTAGCATTTCGAAAATTTTAAGGTGGGTGAAACTAGCAAAAACAGCAAGAACTTGCAAAAAAATCTACTTTATGAAATTTAATGGCAAAAAATTGCTTCCGATACCTCCCGAACTTGTGATTTTCTGCCTAGTTTAGCTGAGAATTCAAATAGGCCAATTCTTCAGGCTCGAATCAAAAACCCCGCACCGATGAATTCCAGACACTTATTTTCAAAAATTCTCCAATCAGGATTGATTTTGACTCTTATTTTTCAAATCTCCTGCAGCCCAAAACCTACTTTCCGAATCATAGACAAACCGATCACCTGGAATGCCGAGCGCGAAGCACTTTCGCTCCAATACCTGAAAGATCGCCACAGTCTGTATCAAAAAGAGGCCAGCATCTCTCCCCAAATGGTCGTGGTACATTGGACTGCCATCGACAATATCGAAGTGACTTTCGATGTCTTCAATCCGCCCACGCTGGGTGGAAGAGCAGATTTGACCTCTGCCAGCAATCTCAATGTTTCTTCCCAATTTCTGATCGACCGTGACGGCACGATTTTCCGCCTTTTGCCTGATACCACTTTTGCAAGGCATGTGATTGGCCTGAATTATTTGGCCATCGGGATTGAAAATATCGGTGGCTCTGATGATCCATTGACCAAGAATCAGCTCCAAGCCAACGAAGAATTAATTCGTTACCTCGCACGAAAATATCCGATCGAATATGTCATCGGTCACCACGAGTATCAGAAGTTTCAAAATACACCGCTTTGGAAAGAGGCTGATCCAGATTATCGGACTATAAAAACAGATCCCGGAGATAAATTCATGGAAAAGCTTCGCAAAAACCTCTCAGATCTAGGACTTAAACCTATGCCCACACCATGACGTCGACTCGACTATTTATGAAAAAACTCAATTCCGCTTTATTCTTTTTCCTGATTTTCACCTTGCTACTTGGAGCTTGTAAATCCCAGAAACCGATCCAGAGAAGCACTGCTCCAAAAGCTCCGCCGATCTCAAATCAAGGTTCAAGAATAGGTGAAACTTCACCAAATACACCACTTCCAAAGGCGACAGTTGCTCTTCAACCGCTTTCTTTTCAAATGCCTGAAATGCCCCGTGAGTTTCGAGGAGTGTGGATCGCCACAGTGGTAAATATCGACTGGCCCATCTCCGGAACTGATGCATATGAAAAGCAAAAGCGGGATTTTATAGGTATTCTGGATTATTACAAAGGCTTAAATTTCAATGCGGTAATTGTGCAAATTCGAACTGCCGGTGATGCTTTTTATCCAAGTAATCTTGCCCCTTGGTCCAAATACCTTACCGGAAAGCAGGGAAAAGCTCCAGCAACTACCGAAAATCCGCTGACTTGGATGATCAAAGAATCTCATTCCCGAGGACTGGAATTTCACGCATGGCTCAATCCCTATCGAGCCACAATGACCCTAAAAACCGATGACCTGAGTCCCGAGCACGACTTCAATGTGCATCGCAACTGGATGCTGAAATACAATACCAAATGGTATTACAATCCGGGTTTGCCTGAGGTAAAAGCACATCTTTTGGCGGTGATCAAAGAAGTTGTGGAGAATTATGACATCGATGCAATTCACTTCGACGACTATTTTTATCCTTATAAAGTAGCCAAGGAGGTTTTCCCAGACAAAGCCAGTTACGACAAATACAAAAAGCCCGGCCAATCCCAGGATGACTGGCGAAGACAGAACGTCAATGAATTGATTTTGGCTTTAAACCAAACTATAAAATCCAGTAAACCCTGGGTGCAGTTTGGCATCTCCCCTTTCGGAGTCTGGCGAAATCAAGACAAAGACCCAAAGGGCTCCCCGACTCGGGCTGGGCAGACGAACTACGATGATCTCTATGCGGATGTACTTCTTTGGATGAAAAACGGCTGGATCGATTACCTTATTCCGCAAATCTACTGGAGCATGGAGCATCCACTGGCTTCGCATCGGAAACTGAACGACTGGTGGTCCAATAATGCCAACGGCACCAATATCTACATCGGAAATGGACCTTACAAAATCCGGGGAGATTCGGATAAGGCATGGGAAAACCCAAAAGAAATCAATACGCAAGTTTCGTACACGCGGACACTTCCTCAGATTCAGGGCAATGCTTTTTTCTCAGCAAAATCCATGATGATGAAAAATCAGGATGTAGCGAGGTTGCTAAATTCAGAACTTTACAATGAGCCCACTTTGCCTCCGTCTTTTCAACCAAAATCAGTTTCAATCATCGATATCCCAAAAGTATTAGATGTAAAAACCAACGATCAGGTGACGCAAATCAATCTGGAAAAACCGCTTGACCCAGCCATCCGCTACGGAATGATCCAGGGAGCAAATGACCTTGATGGTCTCGCTGATGCGGAAATTCATCCGGTTTGGGTGGGCGGAAGTCGTACCCGCACGCTTGAAGTGACTAGCCTTAACACCAAGTACATTTCTGTTCGCTGGATTGACCACTTCGGAAGAATCGCCCAAACTCAAGTTTACCAAATCCCTTAATCTCCTTGCCATGAAAGATATGCTCGTTCGACTAATCGGTCTTCCGGATTGCTCAGAAAAGGAATCAGTTCTTTTAGAAAAGGAGAAAATCATCTTTCGACGTGCCATCGCACCAGAGAAGCATTTGGTATCAGAATGGATAATGGATCAATTCGGAGGGTATTGGAAATCAGAAGTAGAAGTGGCGTTTAGCAGACAGCCAGTTTCAGTTTGGCTGGCGCAAAGAGGAAATGAGATTCTTGGCTTTGCTTGCTATGAATCCACCGCCCGCAATTTCTTTGGGCCAACTGGTACTTTAGAGTCTGAGCGAGGAAAAGGGATTGGTAAAATCCTACTGATCAAAGCCTTGGAATCTCTTCGTGAAATGGGCTATGCCTATGCCATCATCGGAGGCGTAGGACCATCAGAGTTTTACGAAAAAGCAGTGGGTGCAAAAATCATTGAAGGCTCAGATATCAGTATCTACGAAAATCTAATCCGTAAATCATGACCCAGAAACCAGTCAAATCCCCATGGCTTTGGGTTCCCTCACTTTACCTCACCGAAGGCATACCCTATATAGTGATCATCGTAGTCTCCGTGGTGATGTACAAAAAACTTGGCGTGTCCAATGCAGATATTGGACTTTACACGAGCTTGCTCTATCTCCCTTGGGTGATCAAACCAATCTGGAGCCCGATTATTGATCTGATTGGGACTAAGCGGAAATGGTTTCTCAGCATGCAGTTTATTTTAGCTTTGGTCTTCTTGGGAGCAGGATTGACCACTCCGGCTAGCAATTTTTTCTTCTTGACCTTAGCCTTTTTCTGGATGGGCGCTTTTGCCTCGGCTACGAATGATATCGCCTCTGATGGCATGTATTTGATCGCATTGAAGCCCGAGCAGCAAAGTTTCTTCGTAGGACTTCGAGGCACATTTTATCGGATCGGGATGATCACAGGACAGGGCTTGATTGTCATCATCGCAGGATCTTTGGAAACGTCTCTCGGCGATAACACCCAAGCTTGGTCTTGGACCATGATTATCGTAGCGGGAATGATGTTAATTCTCACAGCAGTCAACTATTTCACCACTCCGGTGATCGAGGAAAACGAGGATATTCCTACTGAAAAGCGCAGCAAAGCTGAAGAGCGAGCTAATTTCTTCAAGGTATTTGAGACCTTTTTTATCAAGAAAAATATTGTGCTATCACTGACTTTTGTCTTGATTTATCGATTGGGTGAATCGCAATTGGTGAAGATGGCGTCCCCTTTTCTTTTGGATGATAAAGTGGACGGTGGACTGGCAATCTCCACGACTGATTATGGATTAATCTACGGAACAGTGGGCGTGATTGCCTTGCTTTTGGGAGGGATTTTAGGCGGAATTGCCATCTCTCGGGATGGACTTGGCAAGTGGATGATCCCTATGGCGCTTTCCCTGAATCTACCCAACCTGCTTTACATTGCATTGGCTTATTTCCAACCCGAAGGTTTGCTTTTCCCGGGTGCTGTGGTGATTATTGAGCAGTTGGGATATGGATTTGGATTCGCCGCCTATATGATTTTCTTGATTTATTTGGCAGAAGGTATTTTCAAAACTTCTCATTATGCCATCGCAACTGGCTTTATGGCCATGGGAATGATGATTCCGGGCATGCTTTCGGGCTACATTCAAGAGTGGCTTGGTTATACCGGATTCTTTGTATGGGTTGGGCTGGCGATGATTCCAGCATTGATCATAACTGCAAGCGTAAAGTATCCTAGGAATTTTGGGAAGAAGACAGAAAAATAGTCCGATGCCCGATGTCAGGTGAGTTGATTTAGGTAAAAGATAAACTAGAATCTTATCAGTAGCATTACTTCATTATTCAGCGTTGTTCATTCCACATTCGATATTATGGGTTTAATAATGAATGTGGAATTTTGGATTTTGAATAATGTTGTTGTCTACGCAACACTAGACAAAATAAAAAAATCAAACTTCCAGCTATCTAAAAATTTCGAATGCTGAACTCCGAATGTTGAATGACGAAGTTTGATTGACACTATACTAACTGAATGACAATGAATTCAAAACAAAAAACAGCGCAATTTTTTCTTCCGGCGGCTTTTGTACATGATACGGAGGAGAACTATCAGGCGCTGGAAGAGCTGATTCGGGAAGTAGGAATCGGTGGTTTGACTTTTTTCCATAGCCGTCATTCAGCCGCTGCCAACTTTGAAAAGCGGGCAGAAGTACTAGACTTCAGTGGTACGCTTGAAAAAATGATCGCTTTGATCAATCGCTATCAGGAGGCTTCTACAATTCCGCTTTTGATCAGCATTGATGGGGAATATGGCCTGGCGATGCGGATCGAAAAAACCCCTCAATATCCATTTTCGATTTCGCTTGGAGCCATGCAAAACGAGGCAGAATCATTCGTGGAAGAAGTGGGCTATCGAATGGGTTTGGATATGAAAAAGGCTGGTATCCATTTGAATCTAGCGCCTTGTGCAGATGTGAATACCAATCCCAATAATCCGGTTATTGGCTATCGATCCTTTGGAACAAATCCCGATCGAGTCGCAAAGCTAGCTTTAGCCAATTACAATGGCATGAAAAGAGCGGGAATTGGTGCTTGCCTCAAGCATTTTCCGGGACATGGCGATACGGCTGTGGATTCCCATCTAGGGCTGCCGATTATCCACAAATCAAAAGCTGAACTCCAAGCCGAAGAATTACTCCCTTTCCAATATGGAATTGATCGTGGCGTAGAACTCATCATGGTAGGACATTTGGCAGTTCCCGCACTCTCCAGTGGGAAAGACATCCCTGCGAGTATTTCGAAGGAAATTATTACTGACTTACTGAAGAGCGAAATGGGTTTCAAAGGCTTGGTGATCTCCGATGCTTTGAATATGAAAGCGGTAGCCAAACTTTTCCCCGAGCCCGGAAAGTTGGAATTGGAAGCATTCCAGGCAGGGAATGATTTGCTGTGTTTCTCGGATCATGTGAGGGAAGGAATTGAGAAGATTTCCGAAAACTGCTCAGAAGCCGAGATTGAAGTGGTTTTCGAAAAAGTTTGGAAGCTGAAAGAGAAGCTGGGTGTCTTTGATTTTGAAGCGTTGGAAGTTCCGGTTTTCAATTGGGAGGAACATAGTGAGTTGCAAACCGAGTTGGCCAAACAGTATATTCAACTTATACATGGGACACTTGAGCCTGTGGAGTTAAAAACCTTTGCAGCAAAAGAAAAGCTTGCGCATCGCACATTCTTTGAAGTAGGGAAATCAACTTTTGCCAAAAGGCTCAATAAGAATTTCGGCTACAAGCTCAAGAAACTAGCGATAGAAGAATCCGAGTTGATGCTCATCACCCTTTTTGTGCCGTCTCACAAGCCGCTCAACCAATTTGGGATGGACTTGGAAACCCTTGCTGAGATAAAGGCATTAATCGATTCGAAGCGATGCATTCTGATTCATTTTGGAAATCCACTGGCCCTACGGCATTTAGAGAATTTGAAGAAATGCGAGGCCGTGATCTGTGGTTATCAGGGATTTGAAGAAGTGCAGGAAGTAGCTGCTAAACTTTTTGAGTAAAGATTGAAATAGTTAGAAAAATTGATAGATTTATAAAAGTGCAGGTTGAGAAGATAGGTTCTACCCTTAAATTAGTAGTTCATGTAGTTAATATCAGCCAAAACCATTAATAGGAAGTTATCAGGAATCAGCTATATACTTGATAGGTAACTCTTTAAATAATTTATCCAGAAATTAACTATTATTTTAATGCTCTATTTCTATCAAATCCGCAGTAGGACTGGAAGATTAAATCAAATCGTCAATCCTTTGGAGTAATTGGAATCAGGCAAAAAGATAATTCAAATATACCCACAACCACCTTCGCAAAGCATCCAAATAGGCGTACATTGCCCAAGTTTTGCGCAAACACAGACGTTACCAGTAACCGTATGACAGACAACACAGCGACATATTACGTTTATGTTTACATAGACCCGAGAAACTTTGAAGAGTTCTATTATGGGAAAGGTACAGGCAGTAGAAAAACTGCTCATCTTTCCGATGACAGTGACACTGAAAAAGCAAAAAGAATAAAGGCAATAAAAAAAGAAGGACTTCAACCAATTATAAAAGTCATCGCAAAAGACCTGACAGAAAGAGAAGAGTTTTTAATTGAAAAGACATTAATATGGAAACTTGGAAAATCATTATTAAACATATCCTCTGAACAATTCGCAGACAAGTTTAGAAAGCACGACACTTTTCACATTGACCTTGCTGGCTTTGATTTTAATAACGGACTTTATTATGTAAACGTTGGACAAGGCAATCATAGATGTTGGCCTGACTGCAAGTAATTTGGATTTTTATCGGCTGGTCAGGACAAAAAATGGAGTGAGCCAATTAGAACACTTGAACCTGGCGACATTGTAGTAGCATATTTAAAAAAACACGGCTATGTTGGAATTGGTAAAGTTACTGAAAAAGCAGTTATAGTAAATGACTTTAAAATTAATGGAAAATCATTACATCTATATGACCTTAAATAATCAAATATTTTTGAAAATAGCGACAATGAAAAATCAGAATATACAGTAAAAATTGAATGGGTAAAATCAGTTGACAGTAAGGACGCAAAATGGAAAAGTGTGGCTGGACTTTTTACAATTCAAGCAATAAAAGCTTCATTACAAGGACAAAGACTAACGAGAGAGTTTTTGGAAAATGAGTTTAGCATTAAATTTAAAGACTTGTTATCAACTGAATGACAATGAACGAAAGAAAAACGGCTACTGGTAACAGCGGTTTAGCGTTAGTTTTTTTGAAGAAAAAAAACCAAACGTCAAGCTTCAAGCCATTATGGGCAAGTTTAAAAAACGACGCAACGGAATGACACAAACGAGAGAACCACCGACTTTTGACACTTCTTGAAAGTTTTTATAGAATGACGAAAAAATAATTATTGGAGTTCAGCTACCATTTAAAAAAACGGGGCACCACCAAAAAGCAATACGATTAGAAAAATTAAATTTCAAAAAAAATGAATAAAATTATCTTAACAACATTATTTTCAGTTTTTACTGCCTCTTTAGGTTTTTCACAAGACATAATTACGAAAAAATCGAGTGAAGACATTCAGGCAAAAGTAACAGAGGTAACAACCACAGAAATAAAGTATAAAAAATTTGACAATCAAAGCGGACCGACTTTTACAATACTTAAATCTGACGTCTTAATGATTCGCTATGAGAACGGCTCTAAAGACATCTTTACCGATTCCCCGAACACTTCACTCGCTAATAATTCATCAAGCGATATGCAATTAAAAGGGAAACAAGATGCTAATGCTAATTATAAAGGTAAAAAATCAGGTGCTGGATGGACAGCTGCCACAACAATTGTTCTCTCTCCTTTATTTGGATTAATTCCAGCCGTAGCTTGTGCGTCATCTGAACCTTCTGACGAAAACCTAAAGTATAAGGATGCTGAATTGATGAAGAATAATACCTACAATCAATCATATGCAGAACAGGCTCATAAAATAAAGAAGAAAAAAGTATGGACTAATTTCGGAATTGGTTCGGGAGCTTGGTTACTACTGATACTTTTATTTTAATTATTGAAAGTTTAGAAATCAGCCCATAATAGAGTAGACGGCCTCACCAGATTTCTCTAGCGAGGTGCGCCTCTCACACCATCCCGAAAGCTTTCGGGGTCGGGTCTTCCCGATAAAAATCGGGACAGGCTGTATACGGCGGTTCACTGGATTGTAGGTTGCGTTTTGAGGTAATAGGAAAGTATCGATTCATATTCTTTTCTTCGCAGGCTTGACAAGGTGATAGTAGGATTCAGAATTGGACTCTGATCCGCCGCCGCGGACGATCCACCTTTTCTGCCACCTAGAGCCTGTTCCCTTACTAAAAATGCCCAATGAACATTTTCTTTACGTCCAGTCCTGCTTAAGATAAGGCTTTACCGAAGCGGTATTCCCTATTGAATCTGCCTACGGTAGGCGGGTTTGGACATAATCCAATGTTCAGTACTTCACTACTTCTGTGAGACCATCATAGTTCTTATGGCTCGTTCCTCATAGCTACTATGACCACTGCTGACATCTCTTTGTTGTTCACGGCATCCAACCTTCGCCGCATCCTAGCTCCTCGCTAAAGACTTCCACTGGAAGTTTTCTTAACACTCGGCCCTCTCGGTAAGATGAATATCCCTGTCTGCGGCAGGCAGGCTTGTGTCTATTCCGTCTCTATCTATTATTTTGGCTTATCCTTGAAATTAAGAGCTTAGAACTTCGGCATGCTCTCAATACTCAGGACAGGTAGTCTTACCTTATCCGACTTAGAAAACCTCTGTATCCAGTTTCCCGCTTGAACGGGACAGGCTTTGTTCTTTGGATCCAAGGTTTACAGACTCGCTTCCTTCAATGCATGTGTCACAAAAACCATGTCGATAGCTATCAGTACACTTGCAAATGCTTCAGGGCGTCACTCCCGCACATTAGGAATGCCGAAGAAAATCGGCACAGGTATTTCACCCTCTGAAATAATTTGATATCGTCGATACCAGATGCCCATGCTGGGCACACACAATGCATAAAAGGAATTGAAGGGCTCGTTATACTAGACGTTAGGTACAATTAAGATATCGTACTATTTAAAAACTGCATTCACCTTAGATCTTATCAATTTCATTAATTTAGAACATTTTAATGAGCATCTTGTTCTATTTATATTGGTTTCATAAATATTACTACAACATTCACACTTTGAATCTTTTAGGTTAATATTAAATTTGTGTTTATGTATTAAGTAATCAATGATTAAAAGTGCCTAACAGTGGCTAAAGTTAAACGCCTACTTACTTGTTATAATTTTATGGTTAGTGATGAAAGAATACTAACCTTTGCTTTACAGTAAGTCGTCTGTTTAAAAAAAGTAATAACCCAAAATAAACAGAGTTAATAAATGGAAAAATGACTTTTGAAGAACTTGAAAAAGAAAGTTTGACCTGAAAAAACAACAAATTAATTTTATTGCAATAATAGTCTTTAATAAGATTTTCAAAACTACTCTACAACAAAGAATTTTCGGAAAAAAAATACAATGAAATTTCAGATAAAATTTATTAAATTGATGACCTAATAAAAGGTGTGAAAGCGAAAATTAGTGAGGTGTTATATGGATATTTTGTTAAGCGAGAACTACCTAGATATAACGGTGGCAATAATATATAGATTGACCATAAAACAATTATTTTAGGTAAGGAATATCCTGAAAAATTATCTGACAATGAACTTATCGATTTTATGATTTTTTTAAATATTAAAACAAGAGAATCAATAATAACTACAATGTGAATGAATGGATTATTAATATTGAAACTAAATAAAAACTGACCATAACCAAGAAGCAAAATTTACTGTTAATTTATATATTTGTCGAACTTTCTTATTGGTGAATTATAAGCAATGAAACTTGAAAACATCAATAGCAAACAGAAACTTAGAATCTTATCTTGATAGACTTGCAGATGAATGGGTTTG
>Ga0209491_10005401_pt1 | contig 18736 bp, 1 predicted proteins | sample BON02_FD_187213 | JGI IMG/M metagenome (GOLD analysis project Ga0209491, IMG submission 187213) | Freshwater microbial communities from Lake Bonney liftoff mats and glacier meltwater in Antarctica - BON-02 (SPAdes) (version 2) | ecosystem: Environmental > Aquatic > Freshwater > Ice > Glacier... | reverse complement strand
ACTTTCACACTCAAACAAACATAGATTGACTATCGCAAGCTGTTGCTCTGTTTGTAGTCTCTAGCCTTGTATAGTTTTGCAGCATCTGTTGCAGCATCTGTTGCAGCATCTGCTCTCATGACGTGCACAGGGGTGCTGGTTCTTGCATTTTCTTGATTTTATTTAGTTCTGTGTAGATTTTGCGCATGGGGTCGTGATGTAGGAAATAGCTGTACATGAAGAGAGATAGTATGTCATAGTGAAAATACGTCCGTGCTTCTCTTAATCCCATTATTTTTCATGAAGGAAACGTAGCAGTAGGATTTGGATGCAGCGATTGATGCTATCCTTTGTCTGTATGCTGGCATAGATATGTTGTTAGAAAGTGGCCAGCTCAGATGAACGAGGTGGGTTTAATCATTCGGATTCGCGCTGTATGCGAACCACAATGTGTGGTGCATACCTCAGTGACTCACGTCGCACTATCATCACAGCTGCCAAGCAAAAAGTGGGATTGGACCCATGTCAGGAAGCGCGAGTAAGATGTGGAGAAGGCCAGAGAAGTGCAGGGGGAAGCTGAAGGGAGGGAAACAAAGGGCGACACGGGCGTCAAAGGAAGATGTGAAGGCAAAACATGCACACACACACAGACATGTTTCGGGGGTGAAGAGATGCACGAGGAGAGTCTGAATTGCGCCGTCTTCAACGGACTATTCAATGGGCACAATGTGTAGTGTCTTATTTCTAGATTATGTAATACATCAAACGAATACCGCGCATCTGTCTGCGTTCTCTCTCTCCCCATTCTTCTCCTAGTCTCTCTCATTTTCATTCTCAGTACGGTCTGTCTCCCACTCTCTTTATTTCAGGCTGTGAGAAGCCATCTTCTCATTTCCTATTCTTCATTCTGATGTTTTCACCAGCTCTGCCCTAATCCTCTCGTTGTCTCTCATTTTCATTCTCAATACGTTCTCTCTCCCACTCTCTTTGTCTCAGGCTGTGACAAGCCCATGTCTCATTTTCCTTTCTTCATCCTGATGTATATACTAGCATGTCCAGTCCCTTTTACTTCATACACCCAGGCAACACCTTGACACTCAAGTAACAAGAGGCGGCGGGCGCCTCGGTCGCGCCAGCCGCTGGCTTTGATCGTTGGGAGGAAACGGTACAATTATCGAAGGCGATCTATGCTCCCCAGTTGCACGCGTCATTTAACGCGACCTTTGAGACGATGATGCTCCGGTGGCGCTTGTCAATGATGCTGTTTGTGCAGTGCGAGGCACCTGGGAGGCGTTGTCGGATTGTGGCGGGCGTCGGTTGACAAGGAGTTTGAGAAGCAAGGCCATGACTTGCTGGATCAGAAGCTCATGTGTAAGCGACACACTGCACGCTACTACCCATGCCCAGAAACGTTGCGAGCTGTCGCTCAGTGCAAGTCCGTGGAGTATGATGAGGTAAAGACACAGCGCCACCCATGCTAAGACAGCGACGTATGCCACTCTTGCAAGCCCTGGCTCCACCCATACCTGCCTCCTTGAAATCTGTTTACCGGACGAGCTCGACGTGCGCTTGTACAATGACGACGGAGTGGAGACAGAGGCAGATACAGCCAGGATTGGCGTGGTGGCCACTGCCATTCCCTTCCGGCCTGGAAGTCCTGGGGCCCTAGGAGTGCCATGCAGCGAGGGGGGTGAGGACGGACCCTCGTCGATCTCTGCGATGGGCAACAACCTGTCGGTCTGCAAAGTGAGGTCCCTGCGAGATTTGCGCCGCCCGCTGCTATCACGCCGAGAAGGTGCAGGTGGCGGAGGCACAGTGTCAAGACCACCTCTCATTCCAAAGAGCCTGCGCGGCAAGTATTCGCGAATTCCCCTCTCGCCGTCCGTGGGCTGCGGAGGGGGAGGCGCGCGATTAGCAGACGGTCGGCTTTGTTGAGCATAAGTGGGTTGAGTGCGCGGCTCAGGTGGCCTGACACTCCTCCTCTGGCTGCGAACATGATGTTTTGGCGTAGGTGTCGAGGCGGCAGGCAGCATCGCAGTGCGCATGCGCAGCGGCGCAAAAAATGCTGTCACTGTGTTCATACTCTTGAGCTTGGCAGAAAGAGAATATCTCACTGGCAGGCGCAGGCTAGCTCCGCGCACAGCCGACCCTCCTTCCGTTCCTCTCGAGCGAGGATTGGAGGCAGGAGGCGAAGGCGACACAGGACTCGCGGCAAGAGAGGGAGAGCGTCCTGCGGCCCGCCTTGTATATGTCGGCACACCGCCTGTCGGGGGCAGGGGGCTTTGTTTGGGACTGGCTTTCTGCTGCAGTCTGGGAGTTTTCCCCTGCGCTGCGTCACTTGCCAGCTGTTGTTGATGGGTCAAATCCATTGCCGCCTTCATGGCAACCGACTCCTGCACACGCTGTATTCTTCGGCGCTGCCGCATTTTGTGTGTAGCGGCGCTCTCAATACTGCGGAAGATTGAGGCAAGTAGCATGCCAGCCGGGAACACCAAAATCGCCGACAGCATTCCGACCGATACGTAGGAAGACAAAGACGCAGCGCCTTGACAGAAGAGCATGAGACTGACCGTCAAGTGTCCAATCACCACAAGCATCAGACATGAAATCCTGCGAGAACGGTTGAAGGAACTATAGATGGGTGTCCACACAATGCCAGCCAGCAGGTGGTCTACCTTGAGGACTTGCACAAAGCTTGAACTGAGAGGCTTGAGGCGCAGGGCGATTCGCATTCGCAACGCTGCCTTGAGCAAAATGTAGTCTCGCATGCGCTCGGCATTTTTGCCAGTTGGATCTGCATCCCCCTGTTTGTGCTCTTGAAGAGTGACTTCACGCACGAGCTCCTGCATACTGTGTTTGTCTGACCATGCACCGACGACTACCCCTACGATCCATACGCACAGGATAGCAGTACACAGCCCCACGGCAAGCACGCGTGAACCAGACTCTTGTTTCCACGAGTGGATGGTGGAAAGTGTTGCTGTGCCCTCAGTGTGCCATTCGCCCAATGTTATCTCTGACGCCGAGAAAAACTCTGTCAAGTGCATGGTCTCGCAAACCACATACTCACCCGTGACAGCATGCACGGTAGTGCCTTTTTTGGATGCAATATCGCTGCCTTGTTGCCTAGAGTAGCATTGATCTATGGTGTCATCAGCGAGTGCACCCACACGACCAAGAGTCACGTGGATGGGCTGCAGCGCCGCACTCATACGCTCCAGCTCTCCATTCTCTAACTCTGCAAGAACCTCGATGCTGCTGATGTGGGAGCTCAGTGCCAAGGTCGGAATACTGCGCACATCCTGATGCCATTGCACAAGGACAATGTGGTAGGTGCGCACCTGCCTTGACAACGAAGGCCAGAAGGTGTTTTCAGGGAAAGTAAGACCAAGACGATGGCCCGAAGGCAGTCGGATATCGACCGCACCATCTGAGACACGTGCTGCCAAGAAGATGAGATTCTGCGATTGGAAGACCTCGTGTGAATCGATGGTGGTAGTGGCTGCCACGTGCTGCGCCATGCTGATAGTTGCCTGCAGCAATTTCAAACGAACGTCTTGATCTGCAGCACCACGAGTTGCCTGGAGCAACGTACTAAAGATTTTAGTCAATGCTCCTACAGCTTGTCTTGGAAACACTACACCAGTAGTTGTATAGGTCGTGACCAAATTGGTGGAAACACGCAGTGATGCCTCAAGAGTCTCAACGTCCGAGTCATCCGAAACAAGGAGTTGGAGCGCAGTAGCTAGCATCCACGCATCTTGTTGCTGGCTCCCCTGGACACCCGGCAGTCTGATGTTGCTGAGGAGCGCAAGCCGCTTTAGCAAGAGGAGTCTCACTTGCCGAGCACTGCAGTCAGGCATCTGAACCGGGCACTCAATGTCGAGCCTTGAATGCATGATTTGATCTTGCTGGAAAGGCAGCAAAAGAGAATTCAACGAGTAGATCAGACAGACGATACGCGATACGTCCTTCTTCTCCTTCTTCTCCTCTATAGGAAGCATTTCTTTCCACAACTGACGGCTGGCCAGCAAGGGCCTGGCAGTGGGCAACAGTTTGACTTGACCTTGCTGCACTGAGACACTTCCAACCGAGTTGACAACTGAGAGGATGATGCTGTGAGTCACGGCCTGACGTTGGTGCTTGTTTGCAGTCAGGTCAGCTGTGAGCATGGGAAGTCTAGTGAGCATGGGTAGTCTAGTAGACATAGCAGTAGCCTTAGAACAGCCCAAGGGAGTGGCTGCAGCAGATTCGGAAGCAGAACTTGTTGCAGCCATACCCTCAACATCTAGAGTGAAACAGAAAGTCAAGGGCAGATAATCGGCATCTTCCTTCCAACCTGCTGCCTTCAAGGCAAAAACAGTTTCTGCCGCGTGGCCGATAGCTGGTTCCAGCAGCAGGCTGCCGCTTGAAGGCTTTGAGGGAGCATAGAACTTGAGTTGTGCAAGTCCACTCCAAGCCGCACTGGATTGCAAACGAAGCCGATATTCATACCCTGGGATAAGGAGATGGAGCGGAAGCTGTAACCTCGCCCGAAATCCATGTGAATGACTGCCAATTTGTGCACAGAGGCTTTGGGCCGAGACACAATTCCATGTCCATGCGCTATCATCACCTTGTGCAACCCCACCCCACACCTCAAGGTGAGGAGGAGCATGACCTCCGACCTGCAATGTTGGGCCTTGTACAAGGGTTTCACTGACGTCTGCCGCCAAAACCCAAAGCACTATAGTATCGTGATGCACAAACTTAGGCTGTGGCCACAACGCTGCCGAAATGCGATACGTGCCAGGGATGAGTGCATTGGCAGGGATGTGCAGGGATGGCGGCAGCGAGGGCTTGTTTCCAAATATCTCCATTGCGCCGGGGAAACATGGCGCGGGTTCACACATCCAAAGAAGACCATCGTGCTTGATAGCAGTCTCGCTGCCGACTTGCTTCACACGAGCGTTCAAGACGATTGCATTCTCAGGATTGACCGTGCGAGAGCCGCCCTCAATCACGACTTGCCGCGGGATGGATTTGCTGTGCAGATGCACTACATACGACTCGGGAGAAAACACTTTCGCTGCGAACCCAGGTCTTTCGACATCAAGTCGAATGACGTATTCTGCACCCTCCTCGAGCATGTCACCTGGAATGACGAGGTGCGATGCTGTGTTTTGCTTGAAAAAGGTGACTGTGCCAGTCTTGAGACTTGAGAGGGACCATAGAAATTCGATGGCATGCACGGGCACAGAGCAGCTTGGCATTGTAACGAGGGCATTCACAAGAGCGTCAACACCTGCCACAACTTGCATTTCCTGAGGAGTGTCGAGATACACAGAAGGCGTGGCAGATTCGACTATTGAGACCAGCTCATTTGCTGTCGAGCGTCGTCCGATTCTGTCGGTGACCACGACAGAGATGTTTAGGATTCCAGGAGCCAGGAAGTCTTCCCTAATGACAATGCTGCTCGAGGATTGTGACAAGGACATCAAGTGTGCAGCGATGTCACTGACTGCAAAGAGATCAAATTGCCCTACAGCTGACACCGACCACTCGAAACTTAGCGCACTGCCAACCCCGTGACTGTCAGCATGCAGCATTATCTTGTCGCACTGGCCAACAACTCGTGGACCTCTGAGGCTAATTTTTAGCGGTGGAAACTCATCTGACAGGGGGGCCTCCACGACTGCTTTACCAAAGCTCGGAGATGAGGTGCCACACGCACTGCGCACTCGGCTGGAGTGCAACGTGAGTACACTGCCCCTTCTAACACTTGCTTCGGCACCAAACTTTAGGAGCAGAAACTGCGAGTCAATCCATACAGCCTGGCAGTTTGTTCCAAGCACCTCACCGTCGGCATCTGGGAAATAGCGTCGGCAATGGAGAATAGCAGCCTGTTCGATGCCACGGTCGGTTGCTGCATCAAATCGCACTTTGATTGACTCAAGAGAAGCATCAAGACGGGCCTCCACAATCAGTGGTGTCAACGCGGGGGATACAGAAGACACATACGGACTCCCTGAAATGTGGGTTTGTCCCAATTTGATGTGAATGTGGATGGGAGCAGCTTCGCTGACTACCCAAGTGCCTGCACGTGCAGAGAGCCTAGGCGTGAAGAAAACAGTACACCCCTCGTTGTGCCGAAAGACATGTGGAATGATATCAAAATCATCGCAATTGTCAACACGGATCGAAACTTCAACAGATTGTTTCGCAGAATTTACGATTATTTTATCCGCATCTCTTAGCACGACTTCAAACTGCACTAGCTCAGCATTTTTTGCCGATGCAAGTCCGGGTCCAACAGCGTAGGAGGACTCAGCCACCGCGACTGCCGAATCGGTCTGCACTTGCTCTTCGATTTCTGGATTCAAAAACGTATTCAAAGACCCCGATGTAACAGACACTGTAAAGACAGATCCTGTGACTGGCACGTGCAGCCTGTAAATTCCTACAGCTGATGGAGTCCAGTCAATAGAGTATCGTGTGTTTGTTGCAAGTAGTTGTAGGTGAAGCCCCCCCCCCTCTGCGTCTTCGATAGTAATATCAAGGTCAATTTCAGAAAGTTTGGCAACATTTGCATATTTATCAGTGAAGACAAGCTGCCCAGCAAACGATTGTGCGACCTGTGATGACAGCATCTGGTCTTCACCACCTTCAATACGTGCACGTATAGGAGTGCTGGCAAGAAGCCTGAATGGTGCAGGACTGCCGGTGGCGTGTCGAGAATCGACTATAATGCTGAGTTCGTAGTTGCCAGCACAAGTCAAGGAAAAGTGGCGAAGAGATGATGAGAGTTGTTCAGGAAGAATGACTTTCTGGTCATCACTGTTGGTCAAAAAGACATTCGCAGTGTGCACGTTTTCTGGACACAGGTTGCTGTACTCATCCCACATTTCTACCTTGACTCCTAACACTTGGCCGGACTGAACATCAGGGATGCCGTTCTCAAGCGCAAGCGACTGGAAGGGCAAGACCCAGGCATTTGTTCTGACAACTCGTCCACACTGTATGTGCAGCTCGAATGGGGAGGAGGCCACGTGAATTCCAGACATACGTACTGCCAGCTGGAAAGAGCCAGCCACCGTTGATTTCCATGACACCTGCAATACACCATCTCTTTTCTCGGCATCGTATATAATCGCCGAGTCTGAGGCAGGGTCCGTAATACCAGACAGTGAAAGCTGCAGCTCAAGCCCCTCGAAATCATCAAGAGACGCAATGTTTCCAAAAGCATCAGCAACACGCACAAAGAATGTGGACTGATGATTAGCGATGGCCATGCGAAGTCCCATGCCAGAGGCCAGAAAGTTAGAAGGCGACGGGGCAGCAGGTGCAATCTTGATGACGTGCGGGGAATTGTCAATGTGCACACCATTCAAGAGGATTGACACCACATACTCCCCTGCAATGGTCGCAGTCCATACGAACTTGCCTGCCGTCATGTCACCATTGTCTCCAAGATAAGGAGCAAGAGAAATGGGAACAGGACCATCCACAAGCACACGGAGCTGCGCATGCGTAGAGGCGCTCGCATGCGTAGAGCCGCTGCCTTGGACACCATTGCCAAATCTGTCACACAGGTGAACCTGGATTGTAGGGGCGGAGCCGGCCTGGCTTGCTTGTGGGCAGTCAAAATGAGAGACCGTCGCATCTGGTCCTGCCGGCAATACCTTCATCCTCTTCAAGGGATTTTGATGCACGTACGACTGGCCTAGCATAATCTCAACAGCGTACCTGCCTGCGCACGTTGCAACGAATCGGCTGGAGTAAATGCCATTTTGATGATCATCGAGTTCAAGAGCAACACGATCTCTTCCTCCCTCGAGTGAGTCGTCAAAGTGGACTGCAAAGGCCTTGAATCTGTCGCCCCCTGAAGTCGCTTGTACCATGAGTTGATCTTGTGCCTCAACTTCAAATGGCACAATCTGCCCGGCAATCAGAGCATGGCCCTCCACACGATAGTCGATGCCCACGACCCTTGATGATGTAGACATGGTACCATGGTACATTTCAGACGTCTTGAACGCAAACGATGATATTCCATCATGCGTGCTGAGCGCTGTGCAGCACAGCAAGTCTTGGCAAGAGTTTCCTGCCTTACAGCCCACAAGGACGCTACATAACTGATCCTCGCAGCATTCTGGCTGGCAGAGCAGAATCTGATACATCATTTCTCCAGCAGAAACAGGAACAAATGTAATTGTAAATTGTCGAGTGCTGCTCAATTCCAATACTTGGTACCGCAATCCAGTGTCATCAACAGGCATCAAGTGCAAATGACCCTCCGAGACTTTTGCGGGTGCTAGCACTAAAAGATTATGCAGTTGCAAAGCTCCTTGCGCTGTCTTGGGGCTGCTGATGATGTTGCTCATTGCATCTCGCAGAGTCACAAGAAGACGCGCTTGCTGTCCAACTAGACCAGAGACTATGTGCGGGCTGTCAACCGAGGACAAGCTCTCAGATACATTCCCAGGCGACACATAAATATCAAGAGGCTCAACCCCAACGATAGCATTGTCGATGGTGGCTACGAGGGAGTAGGTCCCCTGCTGTGCAAGTGTATAGGTATACTCAAAGACACCAGTCATGGGTGCTGAAGAATCAAAGTGCATCCACTCGGTAATCCCGTTATCATACAACACCACCTGAATCGTAGATGAAGCTCGAGCAGGGTCGATGACTAGGTTTGCGTAGTCGTCTCGGAGAGTCAACATCGCGACCAGGCTTTCACCCGCAACATATGAGCGCCTCTTAAGCGACAACTCACTCTTTTTCGCAACAGCTTGTCCAGACACAACAACAAACACGAAGGAGCTAGGCCCAGCATCACACGAAGATGCCACACCGCTGGAAAAAGTATCTTGCACGAGATGACGTTCAAGATTGAGTTGGAGTCGATATGCTCCTGCTTTAGTAGGCAGATTGCCTGGAGCCAACTCATACCCATCAAGCTTCGACGGGCTGATGCATTGGCATTCAGACGGATCGAAGTAGGAGCAGTCATTGCACTCGGATAGTTCTAGCAGCCCCTGGAGTTGCTTTTGTGTCATCGCGACATTATTGCCAAATGAGTCGACCAGCCCAAATTTCACATTTGCCTCGCTCCCCGCAACAGTTGTGCTGATTCCTTGCTTGTTGACAGATCCCTTCGCTAATTGAAAGCCCGACAGTGCAAGTGTACTGCGCTTGCAGTCGGGCACGTTAGCAACCGCGTTGATTATAAACGCACGACTGGAAGGTAATCCTGGGGCTGCGATCGATACAACATATTGCCCGGGTGAAGTCGTCTCAAGCGATGCTTTGTACGCTCCGTTGCCAAGATCTTGCACATTACCACGCGACATCTGCGCCATATCAGTAGTGGAATGCATCTCAACAGTCAAGCCATCTCCTCCTGACGTGATGATAGAGCCAAGACGGTCTCGAGCCTGGATTGAGAATGTCACAGCATTTCCTGCTAAAATTCGAGAAATTGTACCCTGCACATCACACGCCGCCGGCCAGGCTCTGCCAGGACGAACAATGACGCTCTGAGCATCCGCACTATCGCTATCGTGCAGTGGAACAAGTGTGCCACCAAGTTTGACAATGATCGTATATTCACCAGCTAGCTGGGGCGTGAAGTCCAAGTAGTAGACTCCAGTACCCAGGTCTAAGGCGACCAGATGACGTGGGCTCGCTCCTGAGAGGAGTCCAGTCACAATGTCACCACCTGACGTCCTGGGATTTCCGTATCGATCGGACGCGTGCAGAACGAGTCTTCGCTGTTCGCCAGCGACAAGGTCCAAGCCCCCAGACAGGCGCGAACCCTTGGCGCTTGTGGGTCCCGGCGTGATAGCAAAGACATACGGGCTGCTCCCACTTGCCCATGGCAATGTTGTGCTCGTCGACTCACCGTGGACCTGCACATAAATGTTGTATTGACCAGCTTGTGTGAGCAAAAAGGCCACACACATATCTGATCCATATGCTGCAGAGCACTCAACGATTTGAGCAGTTGCTTGAACACCGACACATTTGCCGTCAACACTGCACGTTCCGTGGCCTCGGCAAGTAACCAAATCATCGCAGAACCTGTCGCAAAGTTTTCCAAAAAAGTTTTTGGCACAGTGACTGCAGGTCTCACCTGCCCAGTTGAGCATGCATTTACACATAGCGGCGGAACCTGGCGGACACCAGCCATTGCTATTACAAAGCTCGCACGGCCAAGAGAAATCCCTGCAGTCATTTCCGTAAAATCCACGCTTACAGATGTTGCACTGTTCACCGGCATAACCCGTCTGGCAGGAACACGTGCTCGAGGATAACGAGCATGCACCATGCCCTGTGCATTGGCACGATTCATTGCCGACACTGTGACTGACAGATTCCAGGCGGACACCAACTGACTTGTGCTGAGATACATCAACTATGTTGGCGTAAACATCTTTTAAGAGTATTCTCGCGAGACCATGACTTCCGGCAGGAACCTGGATAGCCTGACCACCGACAATGACAGAATGCACTAACGACACCTTGCTCGCAACGATCATTACAGGCAAAGGGCTTTGTGGAATTTCAAATCCGAGCACAAAGACAGTCAATTCATATGATCCAGATCTGGTAGAGCTCCAGGTCAAGACTTGATTGCCGTCCTGCAATTGGTTCAAGGCTGTAAAAGTGAAGGGCCCATTCACTATTGCCGACGCATCTGGGGAAATTTCCGAATACCTTTTACGATTACCATAAGCATCTGCAATTTGTACCATCAGCTTGCCTGCCGACCCAGCTAGGATGGACAGAGAATACGGCAAGACTGCGGTTGACGTAGACGCATTTGCTTCAGAAGGAAGCACGTGCACCACAAAAGGGCTACCAGGAATCTGCATAGAGTCAAGAGAAATATCCAGAAAGTAATCCCCAGAAATCGTGGCAAACAATTGGAAGTAGCCCGCAGCAGCATCAGACTCAAAAGAGGCCAATATTCTCGCGTCGTGCGGAGATATTGCGAAGTTCGGACGAGGAGTAGTTGGGATTCCAAGAATATCCCGCCCCAACACCTCGAAGGATTTTCCGATGCCTGCTGTTACAACAACTCCAGTGTTCGCACAGGCCTCACGACATTGCTGGGTATTTGCCACATCACAGTCTTTGGTGCATTTCAATACGCTACGATTTGCTATCGCGTGGCCTGCATGCGCAACCACATCCACTCCTTCAAATGGGCTTCCTGGAAGATGAACGCCATCATGCTGCACCCACACGGTGATTGACCCGACATTTGCAGCCTTGTACGACACCTTAACCTGCCCTCCATGGCGTTGCAGCACTGGGTTGATGGGTTGTTCATGTATAGTCACTTGGTAATGCTCTTCAGTTGCACCTGATGCACGCATGTTTCCGAAAGCATCCTGCTCCAGGATACTAAAAGTCATTTGCGAGTTGACTAGGCCGCCTACAAGACCATCACCCACAAGATATATCTTTTGGCGATCAAACGGACCCGGCGCAACATAGACGGGCAGGGGACCACCACTCGCACGTTGACCATCAGTCAAGACGTGTGCGGAATATGTGCCACTGCGCGTCAGTACTATACTACCAACATATGACCCCGTCTCTTCCTTGATCAACACCACGCCAAACTCGTGCTCACGTCCTGCTTCAGTCTCATCAATCAACAGCGCCATGGCAGAGAGCTGCGTCGGGGTACTTGTTTTGATATGGGCAGGAGGATCAACAGCCAGCCTCCATGTCTCACCCGCAACAACCTGGGTTTGCACCATGAAAGTGGATAGCATCATTGGGTTCGTCGTGATTTGGCGCACCTGAATTGATTTCAAGTTCATATCGTGCAGATGATGTGTTGTAGAGGTCGAACGGACCCCCTCCATAGCCCCTTCTTCTGCAGAAGTCTGGTCCTCAGAATCCCGAGATGTGATGAAGTCTGGAGTATTCTCGGCACTAGGCTCCTCGTCTCCACCCTCGTGCGTCCTGATCTGGATGCAGTTCTCAAGATTAGCAGCGGATACGCAAAAGGTAATCGGCTGCGAGTAATTCCCGAGCAGTGTAGCAACCCCACTATGAGCGTCTGCCTCGATTTTATCTGCCTTACTGCTGCTGAACTTGAATAGTCCTTCGAGCCCACCGCCGAGGTCTGTCACGTAGTCGCGGGTAATGCTGTAGTTGCACGCAACAGCATCGCGAAGGCGAACAACGGTCTCAGGTCCTGCATATGTGCAAGGCACACGTAGACGTTCCCCATCTTCAATTTTAGAAGAAACGTAACACGCAGTAGAGACACATTCATCGTTGACAAAAAGCTTGTAGGATGCTGGAAAAGTGTCTCCAGGAGTGCCATGTAGCACCTGCGGAAGGGCGACATCGATTTGTGCTAGCTTTGCTTGCTTTGCCGACACCTGTACTTGGTAAGGCGCGGATTCAACATGGAATTTCCAGTGCTCTGCAGCGTATTGTCCGTCATCAAAATGCTCTCCATAATCTTCGTCGGCAACAACAGCACTGTACGCAAGTCGTGCGGTTACTGTCACGACCTTTGGTGTGTCAGCCGTCGTGTTGTGTCCTAAATACCTGCCGTGGTCCAGCCTTGCTCTCCTGCCCAGCGCTAGTTTACCACAGGCGACGCTGGTCCTTCCGCTCTCATCAGCAACATTAAATTGCAAGACATACCAAGGGCAACCAGTTTCGACGCACTGTTGTTGAGGGGTACACAAATGCGAGAGATCGTGCTCAGTAGAAGCACTAGAGAGAGCCGTAGCGTTGAACTGCAAAGTCTGCATTCTACCATCTTCATCAAGGCGGAAAATAGTGTCCTTTTCTTTAGAAATATCCACGGGAACGGGCCATGGCAGTCCTCGCAGCTGCAGCGACACGAGTGACACCATTGTGATGGTACGGCAGCCCTCCACTTTGTGGTTCCCAAACGACGCCATGACACAGATTGTGATGTCTCCAGCCACGGAATGTTGCGAAGGTTTGATGATTTGTGTGCTTTCGATCTCCAGGCTTGTCCCTCGGACAGTTGCACTGACCAATGGATCCCGAGAGTCCATTGTGGAGACCAAGCCATCACCATCGTAGATACGTACAGGCGAAATCTTGACGCTGGTTGGAAGGGGCGGGTATGCAAGCCCCAAGAAGAGGCTTTTGTGATCAGAAATGTACGAAGTAGCCATCTGCGACTCGTTGTCAATAAGGTCAAATGAGAGTCTTAGTAATTTCCTGACAAAACGTTCGGCACGGACTACGGTTGCCACACGGGATATCTCTGCAGAACATGAGCTCCATGTTGCTGCCAGCATACCGGTTACGGGGACGTCGCTCTTCATATTTGGCAACACAGTTGAAAAGGCGCCCTGTGCCTCAATACGCAGACTTGGCGTAAGGCTCTGCAGCTCAAGGCCATCACCCACCTTGATTTCAAAACTTTTGCCATTGCTCAGTAGGGCATAAGCCATGAGCGTAGCCGACTCGAATTCACCTGAACTTGCGGCACTGTCCACCGAAATGGTCAGCTCAGGACTATCATCCCCAGTGATGACATCGGTATCGGACAGTGCCACGTTCAGCTTGGTAATCGTATACAGCTGCATTTCCAAGATCTGATCCATTCGAGTTGTGTCAATAAAGACGAGCAATGGAATGTTCTGAATATAGCGAGAGACAACCTTTGCAGCGATTTGAGTTGACTCGAATATTTCACCACGGATGTCACTTCGCGGGTACAAGATGCCATGAGCAATCTCGAATACAGAGCCTCCGATCTCTTCGACCACAACATCAGCTGGCGCTTGGATTGCAATGTTGCGACTATTAGGATCGTTCAATGAGAAATCAACAACTACCTTGTAAGACAGAGGAGGTAAACGACCTTGCTTTGTAGAGCAGTCGGCGTACCATCCTTCCACCGGCCGTAAAATAACGGGGGATTGCTGGTTCTCTGCCGATTTGACCTGAACCGCCTTCACAACATTCTTACTGGGATTCTTTTCTTCTACCCGTACACCGGCTGGGAACCACACCCTAAACGTGACTTGTGCGGACGCTGGTCGAGCAAAATGCTTCATATCTATACGAATCTGGAAGCTGCTAGAGCCCATCATTTCACGCCCATTGAAATACAGCTCGCATCCACTAGTCTTTCCTGTTTTCCCTCGGGTTTTTGTTCTTGCTTGCGCTACCAGCGTGTCTGTTGTCACACAGACCAGGTTCCCGTTGAGGATATGTTCTGCACTATCTGATATGAAATTTTCATCTACAATGAGAACATTAATTTTGATCGGAGAAGCGCGAGCTGCACCGTGGATGGCAGCCCAATTGAAGACATCCGTCTGTTCAGCATATGCAAGACAACCTCGAATATGACGACGGCTGCGCAAGGCTGGGTCGCGCTCAACAGAGTGCAACATGACATTGCCCAGGAGCACATCGCCTCCGAGCATCTCTACAAAAACCGACGCACTCGAGTCTTCACGTGTACCAACAAGCCAGGCGGCTGGCACTTCCATCTGACAATCGCGTGAGATGCCAGTAATAGGGTCCACGAGGCAAATGGACTTTTGTTCGGCCTCTGCTGTTTTGATCTTCCAAGAAATCAGTGTAGGCTGCACGTGAGAACGGCCATTACGATCTGAAAGCTGGCAAACAATGCCCACACGCCTTGCGTTGGTCCAGACATCGCCTGTCTGCAAGATCCCACGGAAATTTCTAGGATCAAACTTCTCTGCAGCCGTTTCTAAGAGAAGTCTATTCGAAACCAAATGAGCGATCGGACCTGCTGAACCAACGAGCGCCTCAAGCCATCCGGCACTACGTGGAGGTTGATTGAACAACGCTGTAATTCGATGGGTTCCACTCGTAGCAGCATCTCCTGCCGAAACAAAGCCAATTCCAAGGTCTGTGTCAATGCCAAGGTCTAGAAGATCGTTGCAACCTTCATCCTCCACCAGATCAAATCTTTTACACTCGCTGCACCCACCCGGGATGGAGAAGAAGTTGGCGGTGGCAGTTCTGGTGACACCTTTGTAAGTCAAGATGGTTGCAAAAATAGCCGCATCCATTGGTTCTGTAATAACAAGTGTAAATCCAACGTACTCACCATCTTTGCTCGATGCATCTTTGGAAAACTGAACCCAACCATCGCCTCCAGAGATTATGTTCCCGCGTATTCTCCTGCATCCCATGCGGCCTGTTGGGACAAAATCACTTTCGGCAGCGGTAACATTGTACTCGAACGGTACAGGCGATCCAGTGTATACATTCCCATTGTTGGATATATCCACCGCTACGATACCCACTTGAAGAGGCGGAGCATTGCAGATGATCAATGTGGTAGAATGAAATGCTGCTTTTGTGGTGACTTGTCCAAACTTGCAGCTAAGTGCTGAAGAAGATCGGAAATCATACCCTACAACCATTACGCGAGACAGATTCTGACTGTCGCTCGCCGGAGGAATGAGCCGTACCATAATAGGGTTGTTGTACGAAATAAAGGACGAATCAAAGAGCTCGTCTCCTTCATAGTCGACTCGCCCAGGAAAGATCTTTAGGCGGGTTGCTTCTGGTAATTCAGCAGGCACGGGGCAACGAGCAAACGTCCGATTCACAATGCTTGCGTTGACAAGCATAACATAACCTTTGTCCTCGCCAGTACCGTCAGTCACTGTCTGGAATCTACAGAGCAGGCCAGACTCAACCTCAAATCCAGATCCCAAGATGTTGATGTTGAAAACGCCAACGCGAGGGGCGCTGAGGGGAGAAACATGGAAGACCCGTGTATCATCAAAGAATTCTGATAGGAATTCGTCAAACTGAAGCTCTAGACGATCGAAGTGGCTCATGGTCGCTGATGTGTCATTGTCGTCACGCTGCGTACGCATGCACACAAGCCTGCCATCCACTTCAACCGCATCAACACGTTCTGTGCCAAACAAACACTTTTTGACGCCTTTGCTGTCAGCATGACCGTCAGCAGATATACTCAAAAGCCGCCTGCTGGCGCCAGATTGCGGAAGGGATGCTACAATGATTTCCTCTTGTGCGTATGTGAACTGCACACCATAGTTAGTATAGTCTGCTGCATTCGCAGAAACTTCCACAGTCACATTTCCACTCTGCCCTTCTGGTGCAATACACGCAATTTTTGTGGTTGACACAAAACGATAAATTGGCACAGTCTGTCGGCCAAATCGGCATGACATGTAGCTTTCTTCTGTAAATCCTCTGCCAACGATGTCAACACGTGTGCCAGTATCTGGTGACCCTCTCGTAGGCGTCAACGCATACACTTCTGGCCAATTAATGAACTTGAACGGTACAATAGCTTCTGCAAATTCCAACCCATTCACACTCAGTGAGAATGGCAAGGTGCCCTCTAGCGACAAGGGGCTCTTACATGATATTTCTTCAAGAGATTCCCATGTCACATTGACAATTACAGAACCAAACTTGCACCGCATATCAGACGAATATCGGAAATTCTCACCAAATACGGTGATTGTGGTGCCACCTTGAGTAGGGCCAATCGTAGGATGAAAGAATGAAATGCTTGCATCCACAAATGCGAAATATAGCAAGTCATCAAATTTGAGCTGAGGTTCTATATCACGGAGAACACGGAATAAAACAGTCCCCGGTTGATGTGCCGGAGTTTGGCATGCAACTACAGAGCTGGTAAGGGCAACGGCTGAGGTAGAAACATTGCGAAGGGCAGCCATATCTCGTAAGTCAGTATCTTCTTTCCCAAAAATACATGTATACTTTGAGCGCATGTCGATGTTCTGTCCAACAACCATAATATGCGTTCCTCCTTGAGTTGCTCCAAGGCCTGGATGCACTTGTCGGATTGAAGCACCTTCAATGTACTGAAAGGGTATTCCAATGTAGCGAGTATCCCCAGCAGACACCGTCAAGGTGACAAGTGCAGGTGGATGTGATGGAACCATGCACACCACAGCATTCAAAGATATCACTTGAGCTACCACCTGCGAATAGTCAAAACTGCAAACACACGGTTCCCTAAAATTCTGACCATATACAGTGACTTCCACACCACCATCACGGGGAGCCCACGGTGGATTGACGCGGAGGAGTTTGGTATCAGGCTCAATCGAGAAAATAGTGGGCTCAGACAGCACTTGCGTGCCCGGCGATGACAACTGGAGGGTCACGTTGCCTTGTGGAGCCCGGGGCACATGACATTCTACTAATCCTGAGCTAATCCTCGTTGCTGGGACAGACATGGTTCCAAAAAGGCACAGAAGTTCGTCCTTGTCAATGACACCCTCGGCATGAATTCGCACCGTGGTCCCACCCATTTCCGGTCCCCTGGAGGGAGATACCATCTTGATCCGTGCCTGGGAATAATAATGGAAATGAGGGCCACCAACTGAGTATTCTTGATGGTTTAGTGAGCATTCCACGACGACTACACCGAAACCTTGCGCTGGGCTGTTGACGCGCACTTCAGTTGAAGAGACAAACGCATGAACAGACGCCGATTCAGACCCAAATTTGATGTCCATAGACTGGTCAAAGTGAGTGCCGTACACAGGTATAACAGCATTGCCATTGGACATACCCATAGTGATTCCCAGACCATCGACGTGGCATGGTTTGAAATATAGGAATGTCGCACGTGATTCATCAATAATGGTCCTACCGCGATCAACAATGGTAAATCTTGCACTGCCCACGAACCCCGGCGGACTGACACATGAAATCGACGAGTTCGTGAGGGCAGTAACATCAACTGAGGTAAAGTTGAAGACGCAAATCCAGCCACTGAAATCCTGCTCAAGATTTGTAAGCACAGTGACGGTCGTTCCCCCATAGATAGACCCTGAAGTGGGACTAATGGCCTCTATTTGAATCGCAGCATAGTAATGGAATTCTAAGTTGAGGTGAGTGAAATCAGCACCATTATTGGTCATTTCCACTTGCACAATTCCATGTGCACGCGCTGGAAGCACTACCTGCACATAGGTAGAAGAAATGAAAATTCCTGATGTCAAAACAGACGGTCCAAAAAGGAACTGGAGGCCACTGGACTGATAAAAATTAGATCCAAACACTGAAATTAGTTCTATTCCAGATTGCGGCCCCCTTGTCGGAACGATGCGGTAGACTTCGAACGGATCTGCAAATTGAAATTGCATAAGATCTGAAGTGTAGTCGGCTCCATTGCAGGTAATTTCTAAGGGCAATATCAGCGGTCGATGGGCAGGTGAGATGCACTCTAGAAGAGTTGAGCTCTTGAAATCAGCAGGTGATTCAGTCTCACCAAATAAACAAAACACGAAGTCTGAATCAAAGAAAGATGACCCAACAATTGATACATATGTGCCACCTTCGCTGCTACCACTGGTCGGATGTATGGAGTGGATGACATGGCCACTTTTGAATTCAAAGGCAAATTTTTGAGGCAGACCAGGCCGATTGATGCTGGACACCACCACCTCTGTCATTGTTGTTGTCTTCGCGTACGGTAGTTGGCAGACAAGCTCTTCCTCAGAAATTACCTCAGCATCAGAAATTGAGCCCAAGCATTTGCACTGGAAGTGGGCTGCGGCAGAGAAATTCTGACCTTGAATGGTGACCAGCTGTGCACCAGCTTGTATAGGGCTCGCCGAAGGGAAGATACTGAGCACCCTGTAAGGGATCACAATTGAAACATTTGCCATGGTTTCAAACCAATCAATACCGTTGACACTTATTTCCATGACTACATTTCCAGTTTCTTGCGATGGGGTCTCAATGCTCATGATCG
>Ga0209491_10005395_pt1 | contig 18745 bp, 22 predicted proteins | sample BON02_FD_187213 | JGI IMG/M metagenome (GOLD analysis project Ga0209491, IMG submission 187213) | Freshwater microbial communities from Lake Bonney liftoff mats and glacier meltwater in Antarctica - BON-02 (SPAdes) (version 2) | ecosystem: Environmental > Aquatic > Freshwater > Ice > Glacier... | reverse complement strand
AATGCACCGAAAGACGGGTGTCAGTCTCAGGTTGTCGACTTATGTCTGATGGCGGACACAGGGTCTATGGATACAATGACAATTTACAATGCTTTACGCACGATGCTTGCCCCTGAAAACTCAACGCATGCGGCGAGTAGATCTCCTATCTTGTGTTCCAGCCACATTGACATGGCGCAAAGACTGCTATCACTAGCCTACCAATGTGACGAAAACAGAGAAATTCTGCATGTACTTCCAGGGGCACACAACTTAATGTTCCGGATCCGTTTTCGAAGTTCAGATTCGACGCATTCTTCGTACACGCTTTCTCGTCGGTGGCAGGACAACACTATCCATTTACTGAAACACGAAAAAGAAGACGAAACCAAGAAATGTACTGGTCCTAAGCGTGCTTTTTGCACTGTATCTGCAGAGGATACTGTGACGGACATGCGTCACGAGAAAAGAAGGGCCCTCGTTTGATTCTGTGTGTTTTGGATGCTTTTTGGAGACTTACAGGCACCGTTAATAATAAAAGCAATCTTCACTTCACTCCGTCTTCCTGACTCATATTCCCGTCTTCGAGGGCTTCGAGACTTGAATTACGGGGGTGACGACATTGTTCATCAAGACATGATTTTTTTTGTCTTCGTCTTGTCGCAGCTTAGTCATGTTATTACGGTCCGTGGTACTGGTGCGTGTAAAACGATGGTCGGGTCTCGAGTGCTTTGTGGTGGCGATTTCTGCCTTGAAACGATTGTCCGGGCCGTTTGACACGTCCTTCCGCATGGGGATGGAATATTTTTGTTTGTTCTTTGTGGTCATTTGCATAGAAACACCGGGTGACGGGTCAGATTTTTCAATTTGTGAATGTTTTGCTATATATACCAATCAGACGCGTCCTGGGAGAAACTCGCACAGGAATCGCCTGTAAAGTGTGCACTGCCTGAAAATTGTTAAATATGCACTGGCTACTCCGAATTTCACTTCAGAATATTTCAGACATTGTACTTTTCCTGTACTTTGTGTGCTTCGTAGTCGTGTTTCAATTTGTCCTCGGCATGCGAAATGTCGATGTAAAATACTGCCCGTCCTGACGGTGCTATTCACAGAGATTTCCACATGGTTCGGGCGAGCATGAAAACATTTTTGAAAAAAATTCTCAAGTATACATCATCTAAAAATCCACATTTATCGGCATTATCGACGGATTTCACTACATTTCAGCACATTTTGACCATTTGCATATCTATTCACAACCATCGCGAAAGTGGTCATAAACAGACAGAAAACTCTATATTTTGACATTTTCAGAGGCTTTTGTGAAATCGGAAAAATACAAAATCTGCGGAGGTACCGCAAAGAAAATTCAAAGATCTCAGAAACATTTCGGACAATCAAAACATTTCGGACAATCAATCTGAGACTCTCGATATAACTTTCCATCTCAAAATGTATAAATTCAAAAGACACGAATTCGTTGCATTTCTTCGCATATTTAGACGTATTTTGGCATATTTCGTTGATGTCGACCACCACAAGTAAGAATCTATATTGTTCCGAAAATCGACCAAAACCACCCAATAAATGGCATTTTCGCGCGATTTCATTGAAATCTGAACGAGGCATAATGTGGGGGGGTACTGGAAATAAAATACAAAGTTTTCGAAAATGTTGACACACAAGGATGCTGAGACAGTAGAAGCTTTGTTTATGATCAGGTATGGATTCTATTGTGTTTTCGGGACAGTATGGCCGGTGCTTCACCCCGCTGAGCTGCTGCACCCGCATGTGCACCACCCATGCCAGGCATACCGCCTCCCATGCCCATGTTCCCTGCCATACTCATCATCTTTTCCATCTGAGCGGGGTCCATATTTTTCATCATGTTCGCCGACATCTTGGCCATCTCCGGTGTTACTTTCATGCCCGTCATAGCCGATTGGGTATATATGTAAGGGGGGTCTCGGGACAATGATCCGTGAAGATGAAACGGCAGAAACCATATACGGAAATGGATGCCATGACGAAAAAACGGCAGAAGCAGCAGCAGGAAGAAAAGGATATGGGCCTGACATCTTTTGACAAGGAGATTCAATTCCTGGAAATAGCAATGATTCTAAACATCCACCGAGGTCTCCAACGTAGTGTAGAAATGCAGGTTCGACAAGGGTGTCTTGTGCGCATGGCGTATTTCATGGTTTTGTCGGCTTGCACGCAGATAAGCATGTGTGTTGATCCGGCGAGCCTTTTTGAAATGAAGCTTTTAACCAAGTCCGTGGAATACAAGACTGCCGTGTCTACAATGTATCAGTTGGTGGATCTCATCACTGCTCCTATCTACTCCACACAATATAAAATCCAGAAAATCGAGAGTGTTGCCATGCAGGCCTGTGCAGTATTGTGCCAAAAATTCCAGCAAGGTGAGCCAGGCGTCTGAAGACACAGAACAAAATTCAACAGACTCTACTCTCAGATGCGAAATGGAGGAAATGCAGAAAGATTGGTTTTCCAGAAATCGTTGCACAAATCATGATTTTCAATTGCTTGCACCTCTTTGTCTCAAGTTTTCGACAGACGAAAGCAACTTGAAAATCGGGGATGACGATGAAGAAAACAGAGATTTGCGCCCAACACGAGTGTCCCAAGCTAATATATCTCGGCTAGTATAACAACTGGCGAAAGCGAGACTCCACACGTCATGTCACACATATGAATCATTCATATGACTTGTGGAGTCACGAACACGGTTCTTGATGAGGGAACATAGTAAATAGGAGACATGACTGGTGGAGTCACGAACACGGTTCTTGATGAGGGAACATAGTAAATAGGAAACTAAGTGGTTGCAAATTGTTGACGTTGCAGGTGTTTGGTTCGTTTTATGTGGTTATTGGCGTCCCTTACTTCATCTACGTGTCCTCTTAATGGGTTGGGGGAGGCGCTGGATTCCTTGGCCATTTGTAGGTCATCTCGTGCTGCTTGAAGTCTGGACTGGGCATTCTTGATCTCGGGGTCATTGGAGGAGTATTTTGTTGTTTTTAAGGCCTCCTCAGAGTTCTGTTGTAGTGTTGAACATCAAACGGGTGTTGCGGCAACGGCCAGGCCGTGTGTGTATAGTGCTTCATTGAATTCGTTGCAAGAATGTGGACTTTTTGGTTTGCCAGTCACTCTGGGATGGCACAAGAACACTACGAGCAGAGTTGCCAGAAACGCAGCAAACATATACAGCATGATTTCGCGATCTATGACAATGAAAGCATCAGGGACTAGATATACTCGTGGTGAATGAAGCGAGTTCAAAATATGTGTCTGAAAGAAACATTGTAAGTTTGCGATTTTTTATTACAAGAAATTACAGTCTGATGACACTGTTTGTAGAGTGCTATGGGTGTTTTATTTGGCACACAGGACGTATTTTCGAGCGAAATCAGGGGGCGCTTTTGGTGTTGGGTGTCAATGACTCGAGCGAAAAGGTCAATTTCATGATCTCCGCCTCATTGGCCTTGAGCTTGCTTTCTGAACCGAGAGAACGCGAGGCAATCTGGATTTTCCGGAGCTCGAGACGGGATCGATTGATCTTGAGCTTGGCAATCTTGTCCTGGACCTCGTGCAGCGACGGAAAATTTTTCTTCTGGAGAGCCTTTTTCTGTCAAAGAAAACACAGTCAGCACAGGCATTCATCTACATATTTCTTATTCATTAAGGCAGGCGTTGGAGAAAAGAGGTAGTGTGTCCAACATTAGTTATCTTGGTCGTGCGCACTTCATCTTCTTCTTCCGTGTGGTTGATGTCAATTTCTGGGTCGCTCATGGAGTCGTAGGGCTCCACAGCAGCAGGGGCAGTCGCAGCGGCTGAGCCTTTCTTGGAGGTCATTTTCTATGAAGTTTTCAAGGCCAGGTCATACAAACACTAGACCCGATTTTTTTTTTAGGATTTTCGGCAATTTAGAGGCAAAACGTGAAATCCCCGAGAATTGCATTCATATGTCGCCAAATTCTCGGAAATGGGGGATTTTCGGGGCATTTCTCCGCATTCCGGTGTTGTTGAATGTAATGGACATTTTTGAGGTGCAGATTTATTTTTGTCACAAGAAAGAGGGTTTTTTATGCCACTGAAGAAGGGTGTTGTATGAAATTTTTCCGAAGCCAAATATGTATATAGACGGCAAACGAAGTGCTCTCTGCAGTTTTGTTTCGAACAAGACAGGCACTTTTGTGGCAGGCAACACATGGGAAAATACACTTTCAAGCCCGAAAAGATCGATTTCTCCTCATGCCTACCACTCGTGCTGGCAATTACCGCGATTTGCGTGGCATCGTCGTGTATGCTTGAAACACATCATGATTTGGTGCAAACTTTATCCAGCAGTTGTCTAACGATCCTTGTTTCCAATTTGTGGTATGCCCTATTGACCAGCGCCCAGTTTGCGAGGTTCTGGACACAGTCGCTTTGTCTAAAGTATACGATTCCCCGGTCGCGGTCTGAGAAGAATCAGAAGAAACGCGGGTCGGTCATGGACGACAGACGTGAATTGGACAGCGGGGAGGATTTAGCCCTAATTACAAGCCAATACAGTCTGAAAACAATTCTGTGTCACACAATCGACTTTCGTCACACCCCGCGTGAGGTGCGGTTGTTTGTGAGCCGAGAAGAGCTCTGGTACATTCTGTATCCCATGTCCCTGGGCGTTTTTGTACTCTTCTACAGCCTGCCGGTCTACGACGCATCATGCGTCATTTCGCTCTTCATGGGTCTTCTGACAAAGTCGACGTGTGACGAGGTGAGGCGAGGTTTTTTCTGGAAACGCACAACTGGCAGGAAATTCTTCTTGGTCACAATGACATTGTGCGGAGCGATCTGTGCCGTAGCGCTGTCGACCTTGACGGTTTCTCTGAATCGACACAAACACGTGTATGTGTCGCACAGCAATGCGTCCACACCGATGGACAACAACAACAACATGCTAGGAACTCTCCTGCACGAAAAAACGATACTCCGACAAAACGAAGATACACCAGAAGATGTATACGGCTACACAGACGTACCAACGGAATCAGACGAAGAAGTGTCTCAGACACAAAAGACTTACAATACAACTGATCTTGCTGCTTGGAATACTAGTGCCAATGGCTCGCTCTCGAACAATTCTCTCGAGGCTACCACTTTCTCAGAAGTCGGTGAAGCCGATTCTGTTGTGGGTGATGTCCTGGATTCCATGATGGACGCGGTGATCGAGAGCACAAGCTCGGTACAAAGCATCTCCATGCAGTACACGATTATGTTCTGGAGTTTGTGCTTTTACACTCCATTTTTCCTGTCTCGCGTCCCGGAATCCACCCGCTTGCCAGTCTTGCTGGAAATCCTACAGCCTTCTGTCTCGTGCCTGGCCGCCCTTGGGTTGTTTTTGTGCACGTTGATACACCCAGACGCCCGAAGCAGCATTCAGGGCTTATTTGAGAGCAGAGCCTTTGTATTTTACATTCTCTTCATCGCTGGGCCAATTTGGGTGGGCGTGTACTTTATGATGAAGGCGTTGAGAAACAAAACCAGCTCATACGCGTGCAGTCTACTCACAATCAGCATCTTTTTCAAGCTGCTATACACTGCACGTGCGGATGCACACAACAACCATACCGTCAAGAGTGTGATGGCTTTTGCAGGATGTGTATGCGCGTTATATACCGTCCTTACCGTGACATTTATCCGCATGGAAAATAAGTCGATTCAATTGGGCTGGGACACTGAGGCAGAAGAAGAAATGCTTGATCTGGAGTGCCTTTCTGATTCTGACGGAAGCGTACGTGAACACATTGTGTCTCCCAGATATTGTATCGAGGATGTGCTTGAGCGTGTGTCGAAAGACATACAAGCCACAGAAATCGTCCTGAGCACACAGACAAAAATTAATTCGTTACACCTTGCGAACAAAAAGGACAAACTGACTTCCGTACCTGAACAAGATACTATGCCTCAGGATGAACATCAGCATGAAAATGAGTCTCTTGGTGAACTCGACCCATTGCAGTCACACCAAGACACATCATTAACAGAGTCTGCGCCTCCTGTACTGAAAAAAACACAAGAAGCAAATTACGTGACCCTCCATTATGAACAACAATGATGAGAAACTGCCACCCCAGCCAGCGAGTTTCTACAAACCCCCCAGAAACCAAAGAAAATCAGAAAAATCAGAAAAATTATATGATTTTCCCTTATGATTTTTCCAATCTATGATATTTCAGAATTTTTCTATGATTTCTATAGAATAAAATATAAATCTGAAGTCAAGCACTATAAGGAAAACAAGTACACTGATGATGCAGAGTCAGTCGTGTTTTGCCAAAAAAAAATCCACATCCCTGTTTTCTCATGTCCGCCAACGCAGGTCTCTCTTCCACTCTCCCACTCGCTCTCACCTCAGACACGAACGCAAAGCAACACATAGACAGGTCTATTTTGGGGAGATATGTGTGTGTGTGTATCTCTCTCTCTCTTTCTCGGTTTCCTGAGACGCACCACTCACGAAGGAAATCACACTTCAAATATTTGGATCTCCAGATCTACAACCAAGCTTAAGTCGTCGAGGAGGCAAAATGCACACTATATAAACAACGCGTCGGAGGTGTAGATACGGTACAAATATGAACAAAAGGAAAGGCATAATATCCGCATCGCACCGTAGCAGTCTTGGTTGTTTGGCAGGGGTGATTGCCATCTTAATATGTATGCCCTGTGTCGACGGGAAGAATTACATTCTGCACTCGAAAAAATGGCCAAGTGAATGTCTGATTCACCAAGAAACGGTCCTGAATAACTCCACGCAGTACGGAATCTGCCGAGAATGGACGCATGACAAGCCTTTACAAGATTGGAACATGTCCATGTGGCAAACACTGTCGGACAGTAATGACCCAAACTTCGAAAACACCAAAATCATCCTACTTCCGGGGAAAAGTGCACTTTACAGCACAATCAATTACACGACAAGTGTGCAGCTTCCGGAAATTCTCAAAAAAATCACTAACATCGATCTCTCGATCAAAGTGTCCAAGAAAATTTTTATTGCCAACAACAAATTACACGCATTCATCGACATTCAAAAAGTACCAGTGGTGGGATTCATCAAAATCTCCACCATACTCAGTGTGATGGAGACCAACATTATTTTGGCGAGACACATGATATCACACGGAGATGTGCCCTGGTTTGCTCGGTGGGCTACCGATATTCTCAAAAAACAAATCGTACAGAGCGTCGACGAGTACGACGAAGTGTCGATCCGAATGTATTGCCACCAGCAGGGCCTACAAGAAAAACACCCCGCCTTACCCTGAACCCTCATACACATGCTTCCACTCTCTTACACACATTAAGAAACATAACATACACGTGTGCACCCCGACACGAGGGTTTTCCATCCGTGTTATTACCTCGCAGCGAGACCCCATCTAGTCAACAGTCGCTAACACTACCTCCATAAACGCATAGATGTGGTGGCATTTGTCCGATTTCTCGGTTGCAATTGGCCTGTACTGTCTCACGTCTGATGCCGAAAAACACTATGCCTCCGGGACAAAATCGTTTGGGAGAACGAGGTTCAGGATGTACGAAATGTCCACAACCAGCAGGGATACGCTGACAATGATCATCGAAATGCGAGGTGTCGTGGAGTACTTGCACATTCGCCGTACGATACTATCCAAGACGATAAACTCACAGACTACAACAAGCCCCAATAATGTGTGATAATTCGTCATGTTGTCTCGACATACTATATCGAGCAACAATCGAACAATGCTTATGCACGCTAGCGCATAGAAAATACCCTTGTCACTTTGTCTGCCCGAAATATGCAGCGAAGACTGTGTGAGAAGCGCGCAATTCAGCAAAATGCCCCAGAAAGGGACATCGTGACCCATGGTGTTTGAGAAGGCAACGTTTACACGGTCCATGCTCTACTTTAATAAGATTTTTTTGTCAGTGTTTCCTTTATAGCAATTTAATAATATCCCGAAATAAAACACCCAAAAATTGAGTCGCACTCGAAAATGGTGAATAATCACCCGGCAAACAGACTTTGCACGAAATAATTTTCGCCTATTTGTTCTAATGCTGATTCCAAATCGAATGGGTACAATCCCAATATTGAATCATTCTTGTTGGGCGTCGTGTCAGTTGTACTTGCTTGTGACATCTCAATACCAGAGGGACAGGCAGAGTGAGTCAACTACATCACACTGCAACACTCTGCAACGCACAGCAACACACTACAACACACCACAACACTCTGCAACACTCTGCAACACTCTGCAACTGCATGCAACACTCTGCAACGCGCTATACTGATTCTTCGTAGTCGGAAATAGTGAATAATCACTCGGCAAACAGACTTTGCACGAATAAATTTTCGTCTATTTGTTCTAATGCTGATTCCAAAACGGATGGGTACAATCCCAATATTGAATCATTCTTGTTGGGCGTCGTGTCAGTTGTACTTGCTTGTGACATTACTGATTCTTCGTACAATAAATCTTCCTCTATACCACCATATACATCGACTTGAGCACCAGGACTTTCGGAAACGTAACTGTCTTGATATTTCCATATTTGATCCGACAATTCCTTTATCAGTATTGTTCTTGTTGTCTCGATTTTTCCTTTATACCTCTTCTCTTTATTTTGCTTTCGCGGGTTATGATGTTGCTTGATGTGTTGTATCAGGTGATTTGAAGAAAAATCCACAAATCGACATTTGTTTCCTTTATTGGTTAGGCCACAACACTTCCATACCATTCTTTCAGTCCCATTACTTGACTTTCTAGGAAATTTTGTTTTGTGTACACCACCACTTGTGTCATACACTCGTAGATGTGGATCAATTTCCCTTCCAGGTAATTTATCGGGTCCCCTTGCATCCGTTTTGTCCTGAAACACCTGACATGACATTGAAGTTTTCACACTTGGACGATTTTCACGTAATCTGACCAGAAATCCTCACACAAGAATGCTAATTTTCCAAGATATACAAGGCAGATACAACCAAAAAAATGTCCATGTATATAGGTTTACCTCGACCAACACACTTTCATAAACCACTCTCATATCAATGGAAACTCTAAAAATATCAATTTTGCCGAAAAATCCAATCAAAAGAATCACACAAGTTGGAAACGTTAACAATCATTTTTATTAAAATCTTCTTTCGAATCAACTTAATTACTGCAAATAGAAGTTTACAGGTCCTTGCTACGTCTCTTTGCAGATTTTAACAGCCAAAAACTATTTTTTTCACCATCCACACAATCCTCCTCCAGAACAACCCTGCTGTCCATCTAGATCCGCTTTATTTTTTATATCTTTTATATTGATCAATTTGGAATTCTCCGAAATGAAGCTTTATCCCCAATTGGGACCCTGTTTCAAATTGAATACTTCCTTTCACCAAGAACTTTTCATTGTCTTGGATTTTCTCGGAAAAGACTTGGGCAACTGTTTTTCTCTGTCGTTTTGCAGGTGCAGACGTGGAAATCACTTTCTCAGATGATGGTGCCTTGCGAGTTTGAGGTACAGACGTCCCGTCATTACATTTAAATTTTCTCTTTCCCTTTAAAGGGTTTCCTCCATTTATGTGTATACATGTATAATGTCTCTTACAGTGATCTTTCTTGTCACCTAGATATGGACAATCAGCAAAAGTGCATTTGTAACTAGCCTTGTTCTTGCCAAGTATCTTAAACTTTCGTGTCAAGACACGATAGTCAGGAGGGTTCACCTGCACCCACCCATCGTAATTATTGTTTCCTACTGTTGGCGGCAGACTCACATCGATGAGAGGCAGATTCTGAACTATTTGCAACGTGTCTTCATCTAAAGATAAAAGAGATTGCAAAAAATCCCCATCTGATAAAGGCATTCTGGACGCCTTAACAACGTGATTCTTGATATCAAAAATTAAAGTGGACTAGTAAATAGCCAAAAATTTCCCGAAATAGAACACTTTTTATGATTCAACACAGAAGATATATTCTCCTGGACAAAACGGATGCAAACCGTTTTGAAGATGCTAAGCACAAACCGGTGTGACTTATATATATTTGACCTCACGTGCAAGCGTGGCTCAGTTGGTCAGAGCGAGGGACTGTCAATCCCTAGGTCGTCGGTTCGATTCCGTCTAAAATCCGATACCTCAAATTCTCATGAATTTGAACTTCATAGACCCTCCAACAAGGGTACTAAACTACTTTTGAAAGTAATAAAAGCAATCATCATCATCTCCGTGCATGGGACACACATGCGTTTTGGCTCTCGGGTTCTAGCCCGCAGCGAGGTGCAAGCCAATTTTGTAGTAAAAGATCTTGATAATCGGTAAGAAAATTACAGGGGAATTCAAGAATAATTTCAAAGAGAAAACTCGATATTTTCATTCAAACGTAGGCCCGAAGTCGCGTATTTTGGATTGTTTGTGTCAATATGCACGAGTTTTGGGGGAAGGACGGTTGTGATGTGTCCGAAAGAAACCACGATTGGCTCAACACAGCACACACAATGCTAGTATTGACAGAAGGATGGAGGCGCTCATACTTGCCAGTCAATGTGTTGAGAATGAAAAGATACTGTTCCTGTGCCAAATAACTCTTACGAATGATGTGGGACTGAGAGAGACGCCGAAGCAGGGAAAAACAGGCGGCAATGTGCACGACTGTGCTGCTGGTCGTCCCTGTCAAAGTCTGCCACATCGAAACCACCTTCAAGACAGAGACAAAAAGGATGTGTATTTGATTCATGCTGTATTTGTCAACCAACGACGAGGAAGAATTGATAAAAGCGAGAGTAGTGTGACAGAAAAACGACATGCACTGCAAGACGATTTCTCCCACATAAAAATTCACCTCTTCCGAATTGCTGTGTAAGTGCAGTAATTGTATGATGTTCTCTGCAATACAGATCCAGTGTGTTAGGTCTATAATGTGACTTTTGATTTCATCAAGGATCAACGGTAAGTCAAGGTCGAGGTCGTGGCGAAGCAGAATATCTGTCAGAGTGTAGCAGTTTCCCAGCAAGAACTGCTTCAGTAACGTGTCAAATGTCGCGGCGTTGTGTCTTTCGCGAAGAAGACGGATCTGTGCCCACATGATCCCCAGAACGAGGCTTTGTGCATATCTGTCGTGACTGCTCAACGACACGATCGAGGACAAGAAAGTATCTTCGAACTCCTTCTGCAAGGCGATTTCTCCGATGATGATGAGCGATTTTTGCATGAGTCTGTTTTTTGCGTGAGTGATTTTTTTGGAGGAGAGAGAAGACACTACACTGGCACGAAGATTGAATGTCGCGAGCGCTTGCGAATCACAGTGAATCCTTGGGGAAAATGATTCTGGCAAGAGGTGGTAGTATAATTGCAAGAACTTCACATACAGTCGAGTCTCGCGGCTTTCAAAATCTGGCAATTTTTGCAGCAGGTCGTACAGGCTGGGTAAAAGATTACCCACAATCTGCTCATTCTGGCGCGAAGAGCGTGAGGTAAAGCTTTTCGTAGTAGAGTCGACCACCCGCATCAGCCGAAGGCAAATGTACAGAATTTGGAAAAAAACGGCGCGGTGCGGGGTAGCAAGTGTGCTGTTCTGCGAAAAGACGACGGAAATGTACTGAATTATTTGTGCGACACACTGCACACAAATCTTGTCACTCACAGTCCACTTTTCCAAGACAGTGGCAAACGCGGATAGTGTTTCCAGAATCTCTGTGATATCACTATCAAGTGTCTGTTTTTCCACCACATGTCGTAGGATTGTCTTTATTATTCGCTTGCTGGAAATAGTACAGAAACGGAAATTGGGTATCGAGAAAATCAATTTCCTCAGTTTCCTGCCGTTGCCACGCAAATTCTGGCAGTAGAGATGAATGAATTCCTGAACAATCTTGACACAGCGCTGTAGTACTCTTTCAGTTTCAATTTGTTTGGCTCTATGCACGACGTCGCTGTAGCATATTTGCATTTCAATCAAGACTCGCATCATCCCGCAAACGTGAAGAATTGTCCCGTCACATTTGTAGGAGACCTGATCCAAGACCTTTGTGAATAGATACAGCACCGACATGTGCGTCTTCACCAGCACGTTTTGTGCAAAATACGCGAGATCCAATTGAATGACACCACCTGCCGTGATTTTGGGACAGTGACACTGCAAAAACCCTTCAGACAAACACTTGCTGATCTGATGCCACTGTCGACGAGTGTGTTTCGAATTTTTCTTGAAGCTCAGACGACACTGCGACAAAATACATCGTGACAACTTCACATACATCTTCAACACTGATGTGTACTGCACACTGTGACAGTCAATTCCGGCATGGCGAATTTCCTGGGAAATTGTGTATATCACTCGTTTTTGTGCTCGACGCGTAGCATACTGCAAAGAACGCAGGGTATTTGAATCGCACAAGTAATGAATAATGTCTCTGTCTATGGTTCTTGTCGCAGGGGTGCGGCATCGTGTGTCTTGAAACACCAATTCCAATCCCATCAGAATTGAATGTACCCGATCCACCACATGACAATGTGTCATTGCAGAAACACAGCTTGGAATGTATCCTGTTGCCAACAAATCCAATGCATATGAGCTTCCCAACACATTCATCAGACGAACAGACAATTCATCGTGGTTTTGGTCCGTGTTTGTCATTTCATGAATCAAAATCTGCCGCAAAACTGACTCGCCTACCTCCTCGTCTTGCTTCGAAAAACGCCAGCTCATATTCGAAATATAAACCACAAGAGCAAAAACGTAGTCGTGTCGGTCAGAATTATATGCCTGCCCTCTATCAATACAATGAGATTTCCTCATGTTGTCCCACATGCCTTGCCAATATTCAGATCGAATCATACATCTGTGATTCATTTGAAACAATGTATACAAGAAACGAGCTGGACTCTTCTTCAACAAAAAAATGAACACCTCATTCGTTTTGGCACGCACAGTACGGTTCGAAATGCCACACAATCGATCAACAATACTGAAATCATAACTTCGCCCCGCATTTTCGCGACTACCATTACCAACACTGATGATATCACAAAAACTTTCGTTTTCGCAGCATATCTGGAAAGCAAATTCAAATAGTGTGTATCTACATGCGTTTGCTTTGTACATACACACTGCAAAAGACCACAACCGACCGTATATATACACGCGACACAACCAATCGTCTCTTGTACTGAAGAATTTACAGCATTACTTCCCATTTCGCTGAAATCCTGCATTCGTTTTCTAGACACATTTGCAAGTATCATCATGATTCTCTTTAATTGATAAAAATTAAAAAATATTTCCAACTCACTTGCTAAACATTCTTCAACAAGTGATTTTCGTCACAATTACTTCATTTTATTAAAAAATGTCCAAAATCACACTCAACTCTTCCACAATCTTTCATTTGTCGCCACGTCTCGTCATTATTCGCATGTGTCAATCACCTCCAACTTCACATCGAGGAATCTCTCTTTGAAACCAAGCGACAGCATAGTAGCGTCACTGTCTCCCGTCACCACTCTAGAAACACCATTCTCCCCCTGTACCCTCACAGCATTTATGATATCCCCACCCCTGAATCCCTCACGCAACACCATTTCACCTCCGGAAAACATCAAGCTCTCGCGAATATCTTCCTTGAGTTTCGTGACAGAGTCATTTTGCGAAATGTAGACATATGAACCTACTGGAGTGATCCCATTGGTAGCTTGCGAAATGCCCACCTTGATCATTTTCTCATCAGAAAATGCCTCAAAGTCCGCGGCCTGACCAAGCGCCAGAATGAGCATCTGTTTCTTGTTTGGACTCCACCGAGACACATCCGCTGCCTCCTTTGTGTTATGGCCGGATTGTCCGAGCAGATGGTCGAAGACGCTCGCCACCTTCTGCCTTTTCTTGAGAAGTTTTTGTACAATCTGACTGGGGGTCCCCAACTCTTGCATTGACAAATCGGAAGGAGAAAGATCCCATGTGGGGGTTTTGAAGGGCATCTGAACACATGCCTCTGAATTCGCCTATTTTATAGGGGTTTTGTTCTATTTGCGGAAATTTTCACACCAGAAGCCAGATGTGTCTCAAAAGTCAGATTTTGTAAAAATCGCATTTTCTGTCCGGAAATAGGGCCTCGCATTAGGAAATGAGATACGATGCGAAGCAATAGCAACCAAGCAAAATTTCACAGAATCAATAGACAATGAGCGGAAATCGCAAGCAGCATCTGCTCTGCGGGATCTCGGATATTTTTCCTGGACAAACAATCCGAGACTTGTTCAAAACTTTCTGTAGATGCGAATCGATTATGTCCTCCTCAAAATATACAAAATCAGAAATCATCCAAAATATACTACATTATGGGTATTTTGTTCATTTAATCTCAAATATTGCCAAATTTCAGGGTTTACGTATTATGGTACAATCACCTTGTGCTCTGTGGGATCTCAGATATTTTTTCTCGACAAACAAACTGAGACTTGACCAAAACTTTCTGCAGATGAGAATCCAAGCTGTCCTTCTCAAAATATACAAAATCAGAAATCATCCAAAATATGCTATATTTTAGATTTTTGGTCGATTTACATGAAATGTTGCCAAATTTCAGGGTTTACGTGTTATGGTTCAAACACAAGGGGCTCTGTGGGATCTCTGATATTTTTCCTCGACAAACCAATTGAGACTTGTAAAAAACTTTCTGCAGATGAGAATCCAAGCTGTCCTTCTCGAAATATACAAAATCAAAAATCATCAAAATACGCTATATTTGTAGAGTTTTTGGCCGATTTATATGAAATATTGCCAATTTTCAGGGTTTACGTGTGATGGTTCAAACACAAGGTGCTCTGCGGGATCTCAGATATTTTTCCTCGACAGACAATCCGAGTCTTGTTGAAATTTTTCTGCAGATGAGAATCCAAGATGTCTTTCGCAAAATATACAAAATCATAAATCATACAAAATATGCTATATTCATTGAGTAAATGGCCAATTTACATCAAATATTGCAAAATGTTAGAGTTTTCGTGTTATGGTACAAGCACTAGGTGCTCTGCGGGATCTCAGATATTTTTCCTCGACAAACAATCCGAGACTTGTTGAAATTTTTCTGCAGATGAGAATCCAAGATGTCTTTCGCAAAATATACAAAATCATAAATCATACAAAATATGCTATATTCACTGAGTAAATGGTCAATTTACATCAAATATTGCAATTTTTGGAGTTTTCGTGTTATGGTACAAGCACTAGGTGCTCTGCGGGATCTCAGATATTTTTCCTCGACAAACAATCCGAGACTTGTTGAAATTTTTCTGCAGATGAGAATCGAAGCTATCCTTCTCAAAATATACAAAATCAAAAATCATCCAATTTGTGTTACATTTTCGACGTTTATGGTCGATTTATATCAAATATTGTCATTTTTAGGATTTACGTGTTACTGTGCAAACACAAGGTGCTCTGCAGGATCTCAGATATTTTTCCTCGACAAACAATCCGAGACTTGTTAAAAAATTTCTGCAGATGAGAATCAAAGCTATCCTTCTCAAAATATACAAAATCGAAATCCACCCGATTTGTGTTATAAATCTAGCATTTTGTAAAATTTAGCATCAAATATTGTCAATTTTCAGGATTTACGTGTTACGGTACAAGCACAAGGTGCTCTGAGACCAAAACGAAAACTGGTCACAGTTACCAAAAATATGTTGGTCACACTTATTCTGCGGGGTCTCATTCCATCTGCTGCATTCATGCCTACTACACACAAACACACGCCAGATTTCATGTTGATGTGTTGCAGCGTGTGTTGCTGAGGATACGTTTCTGTGTGTGTATGTGTATATATATCATCGCAAACATGCCACATACAAGAGTCGAAGGTACGAGGCCTAACTATCTGGCATCCGTAATTGCGCAAGGCAGAGAGAGCATCGCAAATGAGAAAACCGCGAGAGAGACCATTAAATATGTGCATGTGTGAAATTTTTGCATTGACAAGTTGTATCGTAGGTACTAACGAGAGTTTAGATGTTTTTCATCGACATGGTGTATGTGCGGTGGAGACAGAGTGTTTTGTGCGGGAGGATCATCATCCGCGGGGCCGAGAATGAGCAAATATGCGTCTGCAGGGCGTTTTGCGCAGATGACCGGGCTTGTGCGAGCAACACGGACTACTACTTCTGCTACCACACGCCTGCGAGAAAAGAAGACGCAAAAGAAGAGTACGCGACATCCGTGTGTTTGCAGCCGAAGCATACGCACATTGGCATATTTTTCCAGTATGGAAATTCGGAAGAAGAACACTTCCTTGCAAACATTGAAATGCTTTACAATCGTCTCTTATTCAAAAACGGCTATTTCCTTGACTATGAGATGCGCAAACACGGGTATGGGGTGGTTGTAATGTGCCATGCGTTGCCTGCACTAACGCAACATGTAGGGAACGAAGCGCACGACGCGCGCATCTTTTTGTTTCTGAACTGGCGGCAATGCCGTACGAAAATGAAGAATTACATCATTTCTCACATGAGCAAATTGCATGATGTTAATACAATCAGCACAGACATCATCCAAGTGCCTCCAACAATGTCAGGTCATTCTGTGTGGGAGCAAAAGATGTTTCTTTCTCTACGAAAGGCTGTGTGTAGCACCTTCAATCTACAATAAGATCTGTGCGAATACTGTGTGGGTCTTCACTGTGTTTTTCGGGGCTGGGGTGCAAGGATTCTCTCTTCACTTTCAAAAGTAGCTCTCTTGCGAATTCTAGACTGTTTTGCTGCGACATGTACGGAATACCATGCCGAGAAGCAATTGTAAGAACCTCGAAGAGGCTATGGTGGTCCGCACCCACTAGCCACACCATACAAATGAGAGTCCATTTCTGCAGATCAAAGTTGTTGAAGATGCGCATGTACGTGAGGAAGGTGTGTGTGTGTCCGGATGGGCCTGCAACTACATCCTCATTGTGTTTGGCAGCGTCCTCGGCGAAAAAACTGTCTTGCTGAACCTGCCAATTCATTCTGCCTGTGAGCCACGGTAGATACACGTCTTCTTCTTGTGTCACATTGCATCTCTTCACCGAGTTCTTCTGTAAGTCGTTTTCTCGGCACGACACCGAAGGAATTGCAAATCGGATCTGCAGAGCACACTCATTCTGTCTATTCTGTGGACGCGGCTGTCGGGTGTTTTTCCGCGGACAGTTTATGATTTTGCAGAGTGTTTTCCGCATATCCTTTTTTACGATGACGTCGGACGAGACACAAGTCCCTGAGGTGCAGATACGGAGCGCGTGCATGAAAACGTCCAGTTGCTTCAAATTGAAAATTGCAGGCAGCTCTCCGAAGCAGCATTCTTTCTTTGGCAATTTCAAATACGCCCGCCAGTAAAAATTCGTCTTTCGATCCGCACAGTCGCAATCTGGATCATAATTCGCTTTCTGTGTGGCCACACTACAACGCACCTTCTCCATCAGCCACCTCATGATGTTACACTTCTTATCCACACACAAAAGATTCATAAACAGAGAGCATCGTTCTCTCAGATTTCCGCGCAGAAACACGAATTCAACGTCGCGATTCAACACTGAGCCTGCGTCGCTAGGGTTTTGGGTGGTGCCCATTTTCATCAAAAAAATCATGCTACTGTGATACCTGCACAACTTCCTGGGTTGACCCGTGGTACATTTTGATTCTTGACCGCACTGAAAAATATCAATTTCTTGTTGCTTTTTTTCCTCGTCGAAAACCTCGTGCAGACTCATAATCTCCAGGATGCTGTACATCTCCGCACTGACAGTCTGCAGATACGCTTGGATCTCGTCGGAATCGTTCACTTCCTGTAGAAATATGCGTATTTCCTCCGAAGACATTTCAGGCTCGTAATGCTCTAGCAAAAAATACAACCCCGTTCGAATCAGAGTCGAATGAGATGCAAGAATCTTATAACAAGCGTCTTATATATACCCACATACTGCGTACACATTGTCTTCTCCACAGTTGACATCCCACAAAATCCTTCACTCATCTTCGTTTTCAATAAATCTGAATTCACGTGGAAACTCGGATGTGCGTGACTTGTTAACATTTTCTTGAAATCACTACTGAAGATCGCGCCACAGAAATCCGGAAAACGATTCTTTCAGGGCATTTATTGACAAATTCTTAGACTTCCGCTTGGTATTTTCAATTTTCGATTTTCTGCCACAATCACAAGCTGCTCTGCGGGATCTCCCATGAGCTCGGTTGCAAAAAAATCTGAGACTTTTGAAAAATTTCTTGAGATCTCAGATGAAGCTCTCATACTGAAAATCAAAATCTCTCAGAAATCGTGATTTTTGACACATATGGACACATAATTGACGTTTTCGTATTTTCGATTTTCTTCCAAGATCACAAGGTGCTCTGTGGGATCTCACATGGGCTCGGTTGCAAACAAATCTGAGATATTGAAAAATTGCTTCAGATCTCATATGAAGCTCTCATACCAAAAATTCGAAAATCTCTCGAAAGTCGTGAATTATGGCCGATTGTGGTCGATTTCTGGCAAATATCAGCGTATAATTTATATTTTTGTATTTTCGATTTTCTGCCAAAATCACAAGGTGCTCTGTGGGATCTCACATGGGCTCGGTTGCAAACAAATCTGAGATATTGAAAAATTGCTTCAGCTCTCATACCAAAAATTCGAAAATCTCTCGAAAGTCGTGAATTATGGCCTATTATAGTCAATTTCTGGCA
>Ga0209491_10005393_pt1 | contig 18754 bp, 10 predicted proteins | sample BON02_FD_187213 | JGI IMG/M metagenome (GOLD analysis project Ga0209491, IMG submission 187213) | Freshwater microbial communities from Lake Bonney liftoff mats and glacier meltwater in Antarctica - BON-02 (SPAdes) (version 2) | ecosystem: Environmental > Aquatic > Freshwater > Ice > Glacier... | reverse complement strand
TTTATGTTTAAGGGCCCCGGCTAAGAACGCCCGAAGAAAATCATCGCCCAACCCATGATTTTCATGTGGATCGAGTAGCCACGCCAATACTGAGGAATTCCTAATCTCAGATTGTGATGCTTGCATGATCTTAATCGGGTTAAACCGGTTCAGATGAGTCTGTATTTGCCGGAAATCAGCATTGTTGACAAACAATGCCTCTAACTCTTTTGATGTTGGCATTGAGAAAATCACTTTTAGAGGTTCAAAGAAATTTAGCAATATTTATAGTATACATTCGGGGTATTTGGCACTTACCTCGCCTGGAACAACCGAGCCACTCATAACTGACAATCCATTAATGAATTCAGGTCTAACCCAATAAAAAAGCTTATGTGTGCACTGACCAATTGGCTTTTTAAATAACAGTTGTTTCATGAGGCTTCTCTTTTTAAAAGCCCATTAATTGAAGACATCTCTTCACTTTCAAGGTTTATTCATAGTAGCCAACAGTAAAAATAGGTCTTGATTGTATGGTAGTTACTATGAATTTGATCTTATTGCATCTTGACTGAGGCAGTAACTCATGGGGTGATACACCCCAACACATAAAATTGAAGCTTAGAAAGAGGTTGGTATATTTACCTAATATTCCAATATACTGAATGTTGCTTAGCAATAAGCAAATTGAATAAAACTAATTATGCTTAAAAAGTAAGGCTATAAACGATGCCCATTTACAACGCTGAGCTTTCAAGAGGGTCACTGCTGCCACTCGAAAGCAAAAGAATTGCAACGCTTTTACTTACTGGCCCTGATGATAAAGCCTGGGCACATGCCATTGAAATTGAAAATATTCTTCAGAAAAACACCGTATTCACTGCTAATCGGCAAGCAAACTTGATACGTAAAAGACTCATGACGCTAGATGCGACGGGTTGGAATCTCATTTTTAAAACCGACAGCGAAGTAACGAATCAGTTGCTGTTTGCTGCAGCAATTAAGCAAAGTAAATTGTTAGGTGATTTCATGTTTAGTGTGTACGCGAATCGCCAACGTAAATTGGAAATGTCAATTTCCCCATCAAACTGGGAAGATTTTCTTACAGACTGTGCACATCTCGACCCAACCGTTGCCAATTGGAATGATTCAACTAAATTAAAAATTTACAGATGCATCAAACGCATTTTGGTTGAAGCTAAATATATCGTTGACCGTGACTCGATGTCGATTTCACCTCGCGCACTTCACCCAGTTGTTAAAAAATATTTACTTGATCGTGATGAAGCTTATGTGATTGACTGCTTGGAGCGCGTGAAATGACGCTATCTTTAGAAGAACGTTTAAATCAAATCATACCTAGAATCACGTCTAGTGAATTTCTTGAAAGCAAAGGCCTAGGTAACGAAATTGGGTTCTGGATATTTGACTATCCACCTGAACGTGAGATGGATGTCCGTGATTTTTTGAACAATACCGTTCTTCCTGCTCTTCCAAAACAAGTGCCAAGTATCAATGCCCGCACCGTCAACTTACTCACGTTGATTTCCGACCTTCTTCAAGAGAGAAACCTCTTGGAAAAAGCAATGGATATGCAGCAAGCCAAAGGTGATGACACTGCTCTGGCGGCTCTTCGATCAATTTTAAAGGAAGACAAGCTTGCTCAAAAAATTGCGGCTGAATTTGATATCGCCAACCTTGACCTGCTGATTTTAACGGGCGTTGGGTCTGTCTACCCAATGCTAAGAACCCACACGCTTTTATCGGCGCTGCACCCCATCATGGGAAACACACCGCTCTTGATGTTTTTCCCTGGTAAATACGACGGTCACTCGCTGAGACTCTTCAATACACTCGCGGAGGACCACTACTACCGTGCTTTCCGCTTGATCCCTGAGTCAGTGTAAGAGCAATTGCGCAACCCCAATAATTGATTCGAAAGAAAAACAAATATGAAAATCAAAGAACTGTTCCTCAAACCAATTGACCGTCCTATCAATGGCGTTGTTAAAGCAGATCAAATGGATGCAGCCAGCGTTTGGCAGGAGCTGGAAGAGTATGTCGTGACCAAACAAATCAGCGATTACTTGGGCAAATTCTTTGATGCCTATCTTGCTGCAATGGATAGCCCTAATGATGCAACAGTTACTGAACGTATGGGCGTTTGGGTTTCTGGTTTTTTTGGCTCGGGTAAGTCACATTTCATCAAAATACTTTCCTACCTGCTTGAAAACCTTGAAGCGCACAACCCATTAACAGGTGAGGCACGAACAGCCAATCAGTTCTTTGATCAACAAAAGATCAAGGACATCATGCTGATGGGCGACATCCAACGCGCTACCAAAGGTACGGCTGATGTAATCCTATTTAACATTGATGCAAAGGCAGACAGTAAAACTGACCGCGATGCAATTTTGCAAGTTTTTTTGCGTGTCTTTAATGAAAAACTGGGCTACTCCGGTGACGCTCCCCATATTGCAGACATGGAACGTTATTTGGTATTCAAAGGAGCCTACGACGACTTCAAGGCGGCTTTTACGAAATCAAACGGTAGCGTGTGGGAAAAGGAAAGAGATGCAGTTGATTTCCTACGTGACGATATCGTGGCCGCCTTGGCGCAGTCATTAAATATGACGCCTCAATCAGCTGGTACTTGGTTTGATAACGCTCGAGAGAGCCACAAGATCAACATCGAGGGATTTGCCAAAATCGTCAATGAGTATCTGGCGACCAAGCCAGCAAGTCATAAAGTTATTTTTTTGGTGGATGAGGTTGGCCAATTCATCGGTTCTAACTCCCAACTCATGCTGAGCTTGCAGACCATCACCGAGCAACTGGGCACCCAATGCAAGGGCCGAGCTTGGGTCATTGTGACGAGCCAAGAAGACATAGATGCAGCTATTGGCGAGGCCAATAAAGCAAAATCTCAAGATTTTTCAAAAATTCAAGGGCGCTTTCATACACGCTTGTCACTTGCTAGCAGCAACACTGATGAGGTGATTGGCGAGCGTCTGTTGACTAAAACCGATGCAGCACAAACTGAGCTGAAGAAAGAGTTTTCTAGTAAGGGTGACGTAATTAATAATCAGTTGTCATTTGTTGGTAATTCTGTCTCCCTTAGAGGCTATAAAGATGCAGATGAATTCGCGGCCTTCTACCCATTTGCACCATACCAATTCACACTTCTTCAAAAAATATTTGAGTCCATTCGCAAAGTAGGCGCGACTGGCAGGCATCTCTCAAGAGGCGAGCGCTCGTTGCTGAATGCTTTCCAATCTGCTGCGGTTCAAAATTTAGATAAAAGTACGGATGCCCTTATTCCGCTATATGACTTTTACCCCTCCATAGAAAGCTTTATCGATGGTATGGCCAAGCGATCGATAGACGAGGCACCTGACAACCCTGGCTTGCAGCAACCGTTTGACACACAGTTGATCAAGGCGATGTTCTTGATCCGTTACATCCCTGACATCATCAAACCAACCATCGACAACTTGGCTACGTTGTGTATTGATGAGATCGATGCGGACAAACTCGCCCTTAAACGAAAGATTCAGGCTAGCTTAGATCGTTTGGAGCAGCAACGTTTAGTGAGCCGAAATGGCGATCTTTGGTTCTTTTTGACTAACGAAGAGCGTGATGTGGCCAGAGAAATTGGCCACGTAGAGGTTTCTGCAGCCGAAAAGTCACGGTTACTGGCCGAACTGGTTTTTGATGAAATTCTCAGCGGTCAAACCAAGGTTCGTCATCGCGAGACCAAGTCGGACTATGAATTCAACAGACTACTTGATGGCGCACCTTATAGGCAAGCAAACCAGGCGCTCAGTTTCGAAGTGCTCACCCCTCTAGGGGATGACTATGAAAGGCTCAGCAGCGCCAAATGCATCTTGCGCAGCAGCGAGGGTAATGGGCGCGCCATTGTTCGTTTAGCTGAGGGCGAGCGACTGGACATCGAGTTGGCTCTTTATCAGCAGATCGAAAAATACATCATCAGCCCCAAAGCCGACCAAGCCTCACCCTCTCTCAAACGCATCTTGGCCGACCGAAAAGATGAAAACCGTGACCGCAAGCAACGGCTGATCTTTCAACTAACTGAGCTCATGATTAAAGGTGATTTCTACGCGCTAGGCCAATCAGTGGAAATCAAAGCCGTGACAGCCGACAAAGTTTTAGAAGACCTCTTGAACTATCTGGTAACTAACACCTATAGCAAGCTGCCTTACATCAAAGTGCGGCAAGCAGATCCTGTTGCTGAAATTAAAGCTGTCTTGGCATCAGATAGTGTCGTCGCGGGTAGGTTGGGCTTAGATGGAGAAGAAGGAAACGCTCAGGCCATCAAAGAAATGCGGGACTACCTGCATCTTGCCGCCAGTCAGACTCGGGTGCTTTTGTCAGATGTAGTGGATAGATATTCGGGCATCCCTTGGGGGTGGAAACCTGAATGGGAAACGGTGCTTTTGGTGTCACGGCTATTCATGTCTGGCGAGATCAAGTTGATGCTGGAAGGCTCTGACCTTGACGCTACATCAGCCGTTGAGCCTTTGACAAAAGCAAGTCGCTTCAAATCAATCTCGATTCTTAAACGCAAAGTTGCTGACGCCAACAGCCTCAAGCGCGCCAAAGACCTCTACAAAGAGTTGTTTCACAAGCTTGGCCGGGATGAGGAAGACAGCCTCGTGGCCGACTTTCGTTCCCGTCTGGGTGAATGGCAAGCTGATCTCAATGCTTTCAGCCTCACAGCAGGTACAGCACAGCATCCCGGCAAGGCTGATATTGATGCAGCCCTCACACGCATTGCGCAGCAATTGGCTGTTCGAGACAGTTATGCATTCATTGAAGCCATGCTCAGCGCCAAGGACGAGTGGCTTGATGCCTCTGAAGACATTCATGATCTTGTCAATTTCTACAAAACCCAGATCACTGCATGGCGTAAGTTGCTCGATGGTCTTCGCGGGTTCACCGACAACCAAGAAGCCCTGAACAAAGTTCCTGAGGCTGAAAAAGCGCTGAAAGAGCTCACATTAATTCTAGATAACCCAAAACCCTATGGCTTGGTCAACCGCATTGAACCCCTGCTAGCCACCGTCACAGCTGTGAACGAGAAGCTCGCGCAAGACAAGCTCGAACGCGCACTGCTTTCCATTGATGAAAAGCTGGTCGAAGTGCAAGCCAAGCTCACCGCTTCATCGTCAAATGCTGATGTCAGCAACAAAGCGCTTAAGCCGTTGCAAGAGCTGAAAGTTCGTATTGCCAACCAAACAAGCATTGCCCAAATTCTGTATCTTCAAGGGCAAGGAGGCGACGCTATGGATGAGGCGATGTCCCTCATTGAAGATGCTGCTGCAGTTAAACCCGCGCATGTGGCTGAATCTGGAAGTACAGCCAAGCCGCTTCACACTGGCACAACTGTCACGACACAAAAGCCAGCCAAAACCACCAAAGTGATTCGTGCTTCCGAACTCACTAGCAAAACGTATTTCGAAACAGAGGCTGATGTAAATGCTTTCATCGAAACGCTAGAGGCCGAGCTACTTGCTGCAGTGCGTGCTGGCCACATTGCGCGTATTCAATAAGAACAAGAACAAAAAGAAACTATGAATAAAGCCAATCTCAAGTCCTACGCACCCCAAGCACGGCAAGACTTCATCGCTGCTGTCACCGCCCGTGCCAACCTTTTAGGCTTGTCTGAAAAATCAGGCCAGCTAGAAGTTGCCCCCGCCCAAACCCAAGGCGACGTCACCCTCATTGCTGGCCTTGCCTGGCCCTCCAAAGTAGCCACCCAGCGCGACCAGCTCATCACCCGCATGCGCCGCGAAGGGTTTGCCCACACCTGCGAAGCCGTGGCCTATACCTGGTTCAACCGCTTTGCAGCTTTGCGCTATATGGAGCTGCACGACTACCTAGGCCACGGCCACCGTGCCCTGTCCAGCGCTGAAGGCACCTTGCCTGACATCCTGACCCACGCCGCCGACTTGGCCAATGCTGGAAGTTCAGACGGTGATTCCGGCTTGCCTGGTCTCAAACCGGCGCTGGTGACCGAAATGAAACTGGCGGGAAACCGCGACGGCGAGCTCTACCGCCTTCTGCTGGTCGCTCAGTGCAATGCCTTGAGCAATGCAATGCCCTTCTTGTTTGAGCGCATCGACGACGGCACCGAGCTGCTGCTGCCCGACAACCTGCTGCGCACCGACTCCGTCATAGCCAAGCTGGTGCAAGCCATCCCTGAAGAAGACTGGGCCGAGGTCGAAATCATTGGCTGGCTGTATCAGTTCTACATCAGCGAGAAAAAAGACCAGGTCATCGGCAAAGTGGTCAAATCTGAAGACATACCCGCTGCCACCCAGCTTTTCACCCCCAACTGGATCGTGCAATACCTGGTGCAAAACAGCGTGGGCCGCCTGTGGCTCATGGCCAACCCAGCTAGCACCTTGGCCAGCCAGTGGCCGTATTACATCCAGCCCGCCGAGCAAGCACCAGAGGTACAAGCGCAGCTCGATGCCCTCATTCAGACCCGCATGGACGAAGACGGCGGCAGCCTGAACCCCGAAACCATCACCGTGCTCGACCCAGCCTGCGGCAGCGGCCATATTCTGGTGGTGGCCTACGACGTGCTCAAGGCCATCTACCTGGAGCGCGGTTACCAGGCCCGTGCCATACCGCGCCTGATTCTGGAGAAAAACCTCTACGGCCTGGACATTGACGACCGCGCCGCGCAAATGGCGGGCTTTGCCCTGCTGATGAAAGCCCGCGCCGACGACCGCCGCTTGTTCAACGAGCCGCCCAAGCTTAATGTGCTGAGCCTGCAAGAGAGCAAAGGGCTAGATGCCGCCGCGCTGGCCCAAGCCATCAATGCCAGTGGCACCGAGCGTGTCGAAGTAGCCCAGCTCCGTTGGCTGATAGACACCTTCGAACACGCCAAAACCTTTGGTTCTTTGATACAAATCGGCCTCCAGCCCACGTCGAATCTGCGCAAGCTGTTATCAATAGTGCAGCAATCCATGCAGACGGGCGACCTCTACGCCCAGGCCGCCGCGCAGGATGTGCTGCCTTTGGTGCAGCAGGCGCTGGTGCTGGGGATGCAGTTTGATGCGGTGGTGGCGAATCCGCCGTACATGGGCGGTAAAGGCATGAACCCTGCGATCAAGGAATTTGCGAAAAAAGACTTCCTCGACAGTAAGTCAGACTTGTTCGCCATGTTTATGGAGCGTGGCTTTGGCTGGTGTAAGCCGTCCGGGTTTAACAGTATGGTCACGATGCAGAGTTGGATGTTTTTGTCGTCCTATGAAGCGATGCGAGAGAAGATTCTGGCAATACGCACAATTCAGACGATGGCACATTTTGGTGCCCGGGCGTTCAGTGAGATTTCTGGTGAAATTGTTCAAACAACAGCCTTTGTGCTTAACAATTCCCATGTAAATGGCTATAAACCGGCATTTTTTCGGCTGGTAGATGGGCAGGAGGAGCAGAAAAAAGTTGCATTGAAAGCGAACAAAAATCGTTATGAACTAACGGCGCAAGATGATTTCAAAATCATTCCAGGATGTCCCATTGCATATTGGATTAGTGGGGCGGCAATCAAACACTTCGCAGGTCCTAAAGTTTCAGATCTAACTATCTCTGACGGACAAAATAAGACGGGTAACAATGGCCGGTTTGTCAGGCTTTTTTGGGAAATAAAGACTGATGATCACGGCCATGATAGAAAGTGGCTTTCGTATGCAAAGGGAGGTGATTTTCGTAGATGGTTTGGCAACCTTGACCATGTAATTGATTGGTCTGACTCTGCAAGAAAACACTATCGAAGTGACCTAAGTTCAAGAATAATTCCTGAATACTTGTGGCGCAGAATCGGAATTACATGGACTCTTCTGACTGCTACAGGACAAAGCTTCCGAACATTACCTGATTACGCAACTTTTGATATGACAGGTTCTTCTGTTTTCTTAAAAGACGAGAAGCAATTTCACATATTGATAGCATTTTTAAATTCTGCTCCAGCAGCAATGTACATGCGATTGCTAAACCCGACGCTTGCTCTTCAGGTTAGGGATGTCAGAAATTTGCCTTGGTTAGTATTGAATAATCCCGAAAAAGTTGAAAAAAATACCGAAGAATTACTAAAAATATCTCAATCTGATTGGGAAAACTTCGAAGAATCATTTCGATTTGCCTCGTCGCCTCTAGCAATTAGCGCAGCGACGTGGTTAACGATTGAGGGCTCATGGCTTGCCTGGTCTGCATTGTTAGTGGAGTCATTTGATCGAATGAAGAAACTCGAAGAAGAAAATAACCGTCTCTTCATCGAAGCCTACGGCCTCCAAGACGAACTCTCCCCCGAAGTCCCCGAAGAACAAATCACCCTGGCCCGCGCCGACCGCGAAAAAGACTGCCAGCGCCTGATCTCCTACGCCATCGGCTGCATGATGGGCCGCTACAGCCTGGACGAGCCCGGTCTGATTTATGCGCACTCTCGCAACGTCGGCTTTGATGCCAGCCGCTACGCCACCTTTCCCGCAGATGCCGACGGCATTGTGCCGCTCACCGACGAACTCTGGTTTACCGACGATACCGCCAGCCGCGTGCGCGATTTCCTGCTGGCCGTCTGGGGTGCAGACACCCAGGAAGAAAACATGGCCTGGCTGGCCGAGAGCCTGGGCACCAAGGCGAACGAAACCCCAGACGAGACCATTCGCCGCTACCTGGCCGACAAGTTCTTCAAAGACCACCTGCAAACCTACAAAAAGCGTCCGATCTATTGGCTCTTCTCCAGCGGCAAGCAAGGCGCCTTCCAGGCCCTGGTCTATCTGCACCGCTACACCGAGGGCACACTCGCTCGCCTGCGCGCCGAATACGTTGTGCCCCTCACCAGCAAAATGCAGTCCCGCATCGATATGCTGCAAAAAGACGCCCTGGCCGCCAGCAGCACCGCCGCCCGAAACAAGCTGAACAAAGACGTCGAAAAGCTCAAAAAGAAACACGCCGAACTGCTGGCCTACGACGAACAACTGCGCCACTACGCCGACATGCGCATCACCCTCGATCTGGACGATGGGGTGAAGGTGAACTACGGGAAGTTTGGGGATTTGTTGGAAGGTGTGAAGTTGGTGACTGGTGGGGCGGGAGAAGATTGATGTTTTCTCTCTACACCCGGTTCACTACCCAAGGCACTTTGACAGATCCGGTTGAAGTGCCGGATCCGTGCTTTGCACTTCCATCAACAGTCAATTGGATGCGTGCCCTGTCAATCTTGGTGCAGGAGCGGGGTTTGAACTACGGAAGTGCATCCAGTTTCTATTCAAAGGTACAGAAACGAGTTGCGACGGTAAAGCAAGAGAACACAATTTTTGAACAATTGCTTTTTGCAGTGCACCAGTTGTCGGCACTTGACGCGCTTCGGGCATCAGCATCGAAAGCCGATGTGGCTAGGGTGGGCATTGTGGGCTGGTACTACGGCATCTATTCAGCTGCCAGCGCCATGATCGCAGCACAGGATGGAAACATTCAAGATGACCATACAGGAACAGCCACCACTTGGGATCGGCAGTTTGTTGCGAACAACAAAGTGATGGAGCCTTTTTGCTACAGGCTATCGACGTTAGTGAAGAAGAATTTTGATGTCGAAGTCGCCACACTTAGAGCTGGAAATGGCTTCCTATTGACCGAAAAAGCCACTAATGCAACTGAGGCATATGGAGCCTGTTGTTCCTACTTGTCTGGCAGTGCAGATTGGTGGAAATGGAAGGCCGAGCAAAGCCTTAAGGCCTCTCGTGATTTCAAGGCTTTGAATGTTTCTAACTTCAGGACTAAGGCTGCACGAACTCTACGTGATGCGCGGCTCGCTGGTAAGTCGACAGCTTTCTTGCATCAGGCCTTTCGATACCGAGGGAAGGCCAACTACCGAGAGGCGCTATTCCTCGGATATGGAAAGAATACTGAGACGCTGCTGGATGGATACCCCGACGATCTGGTAATCGTTCTAAGGGGGTTTGTCGCGATGGCTGGGGCATTCGTTGCAAAACGAATCGGGCAACCATTATGGGATGAGTTCTTGGACGATCTTGAACGCCATAGAGCTTTTTCACTGAGTCCTAAGACTGTGTGGCAATGATGCAGAACATGATTGCAGCGTTTTCCGAATCTCAGTGGCTCGATCTGCATTTGCAGTTTGAAGTACGACGCTGCAAGAAATTGCAACTTATGGACTCACACGAGTCGGATGGTATCTATGACTGAACTTATTTCCAAGGAGTACGGCACGTGGCTGGCTGACCTTAAGAGCCGCATACAGTCGGCCCAGCAACGCGCCACACTGTCCGTCAACCGTGAACTGGTCTTGCTCTATTGGCAGATCGGCCGCGATATTCTGGAACGGCAGCAGGCGCAAGGCTGGGGTGCAAAAGTTATTGACCAGTTGGCCAGGGATTTGACTGCTGCTTTTCCGGACATGAAAGGCTTTTCACGCCGGAACCTGCTTTACATGCGCAGCTTTGCCGAGCAATGGCCCGATCTTGAATTTGTGCAACAGGCTGTTGCACAAATTCCATGGGGGCACAACATCCTGATCATGACCAAGCGCGCCAGCGTGGCCGAAGCCCGTTTTTATATCGAGCAAACCTTGGAGCAGGGCTGGAGCCGCGACGTGCTGGCCTTGCAGCTGAAGTCCAACTTGTTGGCCCGCGCAGGCAAGTCGGTGACCAACTTTTCTCGCACCTTGCCGCCGCCGCAGTCCGACCTAGCCCAACAAACGCTCAAAGACCCCTACACCTTTGACTTCATGGCCATGACAGCACCATACAACGAGCTGGATGTAGAGCGTCAGCTCACCCAGCACATCACCCAGTTTTTGCTGGAGCTCGGCAAAGGCTTTGCCTTCATTGGCCGCCAGTACCACCTGGAAATTGCGGGCAACGACTATTACATTGATCTACTGTTCTATCACGTCACCCTTAAGTGCTACGTGGTGGTCGAGCTGAAAAACCGCAAGTTCATCCCTGAATACGCGGGCAAGCTCAACTTTTACCTGTCGGCAATAGACACCCTGCTCAAACGTAGCGACGACCAGCCCACTATTGGCCTGCTGCTGTGTCGCGACAAAAACAACATTGAGGTGGAATTTGCCCTTCGCGACATGAATAAACCCATGGGCGTGAGCGAATACACCTTGGTGGAGATGTTGCCAGACAACCTCAAAGGTGCGATGCCAACGGTGGCAGAAATTGAGAGCGATTTGCAGCAGTTGCAACAACAGAGAGATGACGGCGAATGATTTCCATCAAAGACCTCGGAATGGCTTACCGCAAAGCCAAGGCCGACCTCTACTACTCGTCCCATGCATCTTTGAATGCGATTGCGAAATACGAGGAAAACCTCCACACGAACCTGTCTGCTTTGCTGGTACAGATCAATGGTGATGAGGAGTCCTGGGTAACGTTGCCAGATTTTATTGGCACCTGGACGGTTGCGACGAAGTCCGTAAAGATGGGTCAATGGAAGACGGACAAGGAAAAGGCTGGCAACGGCTTGATCTTCTCTTCCCCAGCAGAGGAATGGAAGCATATTTGTCGATCGCTGGCGGATCTGAAGCCGCCTTTAAAGCCCGAAGCCGAATTTCGAGTGATGGCCAATTGCAGTCTTGACTTCCACGTGCTGTCAACGCTGTGGATACTGAAAGTGGGACATCTTTTTGATGCCCAGCTGACAGACTGTGCCAAAGGCAACCGCTTACGCCGTACGCACAATGGCCAAAAGATCAATGAATTGTCACTGGGCTCGTTCGAGCCATATTTTATGCCGTTTCGCACTTGGCGCGACAACGGAATCAATGCTATGCGCACGGCACTGAATGCGGGCAAAAAGATCGTTGCGCTCACTGCAGATGTCACCTCGTTCTATCACGAGCTCAACCCTAAATTCATGCTTGATCCAGCCTTCGTCAAGGATATCCTAAAGCTGGCTCTCGATCCTGAACAGGGAAAGCTGCATCGTCTCTTCATCAAAGCCTTGGTTGCATGGGCAGCAAAAACTCCGTTGAAAAAAGGGCTCCCAGTGGGGTTGCCTGCATCTGCAGTTGTTGCCAACATGGCGCTGATTGACTTTGACCGTGCCATTGCGAAGCAAGTGGTGCCGCTGTATTACGGTCGCTACGTTGATGACATCCTGCTTGTGATGGAAAACGGGGCAAACTTTAAATCCACAGAACAGCTATGGGAATGGTTGTATGAACGTTCAGACGGCAATCTCGTCTTAGAAAAAGAATCTAAAAAATCACATATTAATATCGCTTTCCAGCCAACTTATCTCGAAAAGTGCGAGACCAAGCTTTACTTCGCCAATGCCAAAAACAAAGTGTTCATGCTGGAAGGTGACTCCGGCAAGACGCTGGTAGACGCAATCGAGCATCAAATTCACGAGCGAGCCAGTGAATGGCGTGCCATGCCTCGGCTTCCGCGCTCTCCTAGCCATGTCGGCACAAACCTGTTGGCCGCCACACAAAGCGATGGTGAGGCCGCTGATAACCTACGCAAAGCCGATGCGCTGACCATGCGCCGCGCAGGTTTCGCCATCAAGCTGCGAGACTTCGAAGCTTTCGAGCGCGACTTGAATCCTGATGCTTGGAAGGAGCATCGCCGAGCCTTTTTTCGTGCGTTCACCCAGCATGTCTTGGTTCTGCCGCAGTTCTTTGATTTGGCTGTTTATCTGCCGCGTGTGATTCGCCTGGCAACGGCCTGTGAGGACTTCCGTGATCTACGCAAGATCATCAACGCCGTGGCTGCACTTTGCAAGCAGGTAAAAGAAGACTGCACCATTAGTGTTAAGGCTTGTTCATCGGAAATCTTAATTTCTGAAGATGAACTAATCACTAAATGGCAAGCGCAGCTCTTTAACAGCGTGCTTGAAAGCATAACTGCAGCCTTCACACCTCGTCGTCTCTCAAAAGCCAGTAAACAGGCATGGGAGGAACATATGGCAGATTGGCATGAAGTTCTAGCAAACAAGCTAGAGTTCCTTTCTAGGGATTTTTCAGTTAGGTACTATCAGACCCAACAGGCAAGGTTGTTCTCCTTTGATCTAGCGCACATGCCGTTTCGTTTTATCGGATTGCCGTCTGAAATGATTGCTCAGCGCGGCATTCCAGCAAAAAAAACGGTCATCGTTTGTGGTGAAGCTGCAACGCTGCTGCCAGATAGGGTGCTAGCCGGAACTAAGCTTCTAACAAAATGGATAAAATTTAAGAGGCTGCCAAATGGTGTGCTGTTTGCGACCCGCCCATTTAATTTACCCGAGCTGTACATCCTAAACAAGGATGCATATTTTGAGCAAGAGCAGACATCCATGGGGGCTGTGGTGCTTGCATTGCGTGGTTTCAATCTTAATGAAAAGACGCCTTGCTTCGACAAAAATGGGGTTTTGCAGATTCCGGATGGCACCTTGCCACATAAAATCGGTATTGCAGTTTCCAGCTTGGAAACACGTCCTGAAAGTTGGGTCGCAGCCGTCACACGTGCGCCCGATCCAGATGTGGAGCGCTACGCTAGGTTGAACCAGTTGCTGAATAGCGTAATCGCCCAACCCAAACATAGCCGTTATCTCATCTTGCCAGAGCTGGCGTTACCGGCACACTGGTTCATACGCATTGCGCGCAAACTACAAGCGCGCGGAATCTCGTTGATTACCGGCATTGAATATTTGCATGCAGGTAAGTCGCGGGTACGCAGCCAGGTGTGGGCCGCACTGTCGCATGGCGGATTGGGCTTCCCGTCTATCATGATCTATCGGCAAGACAAGCAACGTCCGGCCCTCAACGAGGATAAAGAGCTAAAACGCTTGGCAGGGCTTGACTTGATACCTGAATCGCCCTGGAAGAAAGAAAAGCCACCAATAGTCCAGCACGGTGAGTTCCGATTTGCAATGTTGGTATGTAGCGAGTTAACTAACATCAGCTACCGTGCAGCCCTGCGGGGTAAGGTGGATGCCGTGTTCGTGCCAGAGTGGAATAAAGATACTGAAACTTTTAACTCACTGGTCGAGTCCGCCGCGTTGGACGTACACGCTTACATAATCCAGTGCAATAACCGAAGGTATGGTGATAGTCGCATCCGTGCTCCTTTCCAGGACAGCTGGAAGCGAGATGTATTACGAGTTAAGGGCGGTGTCACCGACTATTGCGTAATTGGTGAGATAGACGTTAAAGCGCTGCGCCAGTTTCAAAGCAGCAAACAGTCACCAGGGACACCATTTAAGCCTGTTCCGGATGGTTTTAAAGAGAGCATGGACAATTTTCGTAAGCTATTGCCAGTAGGTAATGCGGATAGATTAAATGAAAAATAGCATTGAAGATCAATCCTCAAAGAACTGCTAATGTCAACGACTAGGCAGGTCGAGACTCTATCAACTAATACTGATCAATTAAAAAACCCATGAGCCAACAACGTATTTCCGATAGACTAAATACAATATTTTTAAATTACTCTGTGGTGTTTTGGCATGACGTGGACAACGAGTTTTTAGGTGCCGTGCACGATATGGCCTTGGAAGGCGTCCAGCTCATTCGAATGGATGAGCAGCCAAGCCTTCGAATAAAACTTCAAATTGAATCGGATACCGATCAACGTTTTCTTTTGTACAGCAACCAACCTGAGCCAGAACCTTCAAAAGACTGGCTACTTGATGTGCGTTTGCGATCCAAGGCTTTTCGTGCAGACTCCACATCAATATTGCTTGAAGACTTGGGTTTGACAACTATGTCTTTGCGGGCGCACTTGAAAGAACGCTCGAAGTTTCTTCGTGCCAAAGACCGAGTTGATCGGCTCAAGCGACTGGTGCTGCCAGGTGATTCGGCGCAAGACCTCGACCGCAAGATGTTGGCAGTCGTTGCCCGTGCGGACTCGCCTGAGTTGTTTGCTATTTTGCAGCGGCTTTATGCGGCATTAATCACCAACGACAACACCGATTTATCAGCCCAACCAAAGGCGTGGCTTGAGGTTGTCAGCAACGATCTGGAGCCCGCTTTTTGGGAGCTTATTAAAGAGCAACTTGGTTACACAGACGCTGAACCAAGCCTGCGCGACCTATTAATTCGAATCTTGGTGACTGACTTTTGCCGCAGCCTGTCAGGTGAGGCCCCTAAGCAGTTGGCTCATTTCGTTTTGCCAGAACGATCTCTCGCGGCCAATGCTTCAGTATTTGTTTCTCGCTGGCGGTCTGACATCGCCCAGTTCAGCAGCTATAACGCGCTGGCACAGGCTGTTGCTACAGAGCTAGATTTAATTCAGCTTCTTGGCCACCTGTCTGCTGAACAGTTGATAGAGTGCATGACTTTTGAGGAAGTTGAACTGCGTATAGTTCAAGACCTAAAAAAACGGATTGTGGACGGAAGTGGTGCCAACATGGATGTGGTGAGTGGCTTCATCGCGCGTCGCCGCGATGGCCATTGGGCCAACGCACTAATGGCAAGTGCCAACGAACGCACTAAGGCTTTGGCGGCTTGTTACGACGCACTGACTGCCGCAATAGATTTTTTTGCGCTCAGGTCATCACATGCTGCGGGTTTAAGTTTTACAGATGCTTCGGCTGCCTTTGCACAGTATCGAGATGAACTGTTTAGATTTGACCAGTTGTACCGACACTTTCATACTGCAGCAGATGCTGTTGAACCGACAGGGTGGGCTGTTTTACATGAGTTGCGTAAAACGATTGAAAGTGTCTACTCAGGCTGGTTCATACCGCAGTTAAGTAGTGGGTGGGCAAAAATAATCGAAGGTCCACAAGGGTTACTCACAAATTGGTCTTTAACTAAGGTCACACCCCAGCAAGACTTTTACAAATTAAAAGTTGAGCCCTTGTTCGAGGGGCCCGTAAAAAGAGTATTTGTGGTGATATCAGATGCTTTGCGTTACGAAGTGGCCCACGAGTTGGTTCAACAAACAAACAGTAAAAATCGTTTTAAAGCATCCATAGACGGCATGCTGGGCGTGTTACCCAGCTACACGGCTTTAGGTATGGCTGCGTTACTACCGCACAAGTCATTGGCATATAAAGTCGGTAATACCGTTGAGGTTCAAGTTGATGGCCAAACAGTTGCAACCTTAGAGCAACGTAATGATTACCTTAGGGCTTTTGGTGGTATGGCCATTAAAGCAGAAGATTTGATGTCTCTTGGCAGAGAGCGGGGCCGTGAGTGGGTGCGTGATCATCGTTTGGTGTACGTTTATCACGATCGAATAGACATGATTGGTGACAAACAGGCTTCAGAAACAAAAACGTTTGAAGCAGCTGATCAAACTATTCAAGAGTTATCGAATGTTTTAAGTTTTATTATTCAAACGCTTAATGGTTCAACAGTATTGCTGACAGCTGATCACGGGTTTATGTACCAAGAACCAGCTCTCGATTCAGCTGATAAATCAGCTTTAGATGAAAAGCCCCCTGGCACATTAATTGCAAAAAAACGGTATTTAATTGGTAATGACCTAGGGGTCACAACAAAAGCTTGGTCTGGAAACACTGCCATTACTGCGGGCACTGAACCAGAAGGTAGCTTAGATTTTTGGGTACCTAAAGGCGCAAGTCGATTTCACTTTGCTGGCGGTGCTCGATTTGTGCACGGTAGCGCAATGCCGCAAGAGGTCGTGGTGCCCCTGGTAACGGTCAGGGTAAGTGAAGCCGATAACGCAAAGATACGATCGGTCAGCATCAGCTTACTGGGTTCAATTAATAAAGTTGTCACGAATACACAGCGATTCGAGTTTATTCAAACTGACGCTGTTACAGAGCGTGTTTTAGCTAGAACCGTAGTCGTTTCACTAAGAGATGGTGAAGCACTGATCAGTGATGAGCAGACCCTTACATTTGACAGCACATCTCATTTGCTTGATGAACGAAAACGTTCAATATTTTTGACAGTACGCAGTGGCAACTATGAGTCGCACCAACGTTATGATTTAGTCATGCGAGATGCAGTAACTAGAGTTGAAGTGCTTCGACAGCCTATCGCAATTGACCTAGCATTTGGTAATGACTTTTAAAAATAAGTTCAAGGAATAATTAATGAGCCAAATCGACGATAAGATTAACCAACACTTTGCAGGGTTGGTGGTGCGTAAAGATCTCGTAAAAACTGTCAAAGGTAATGCGATTGTGCCGTCTTACGTGCTCGAATACCTGCTAGGGCAGTATTGCGCCACCAATGACGAAGCCACTATTCAAACAGGTATCGACACAGTTAAAGAAATTTTGCGGCAGCACTATGTGCATCGTAACGAGGCAGGCCTGGTTCGATCAATTATTAAAGAAAAAGGCCGGCACAAAGTTATTGATCGAATTAGTGTTTCATTGAACGACAAAGATGATGTTTATGAAGCAGAGTTCGCTAATCTGGGTATTAAGAAAGTTCTGATTGACTCAGGTACGGTTAAAGCACATCAGAAGCTACTGGTTGGGGGGGTATGGTGCATTGCCGACTTAGAGTACGAGCACAGCGAAGAAAAATCATCAACCCCTTGGGTGCTTGCATCTCTTAAGCCGATTCAGATTTCACGATTTGATTTTGAAGGCTACGTTCAAGCACGAAAGCAGTTTAGTACAGAAGAATGGGTTGATTTACTCATTCAAAGTATTGGCTTTAACCCCCAGATGTTTGGCAAGCGTAACAAGCTATTACAGTTGATTCGCTTGGTTCCTTTTTGCGAACGCAATTACAACTTGATTGAATTGGGCCCAAAGGGAACTGGTAAGTCGCATGTTTACTCTGAGTTTTCACCCCACGGTATTTTGATATCTGGTGGTGAGATAACTGTTCCAAAACTGTTTGTGAGCAATTCATCTGGAAAACTAGGGCTGGTTGGCTATTGGGATGTGGTGGCTTTTGACGAATTTGCGGGTAAGCAAAAGAAGGTTGACAAGGCTTTGGTCGACATCATGAAGAACTATATGGCCAACAAGTCTTTTTCGAGAGGCGTTGAAACGCTTGGCGCTGAGGCCAGTATGGTGTTTATAGGCAATACCGACCACACCGTACCTTACATGCTCAAACACTCAGACTTGTTTGACCCATTGCCTGAAAAATTTCACGACTCTGCCTTTCTTGACCGGATTCATAGTTATATTCCCGGTTGGGAAATTGACGTTATTCGTGGCGAGATGTTTTCAAATGGTTATGGTTTTGTAGTTGACTATTTAGCTGAGATTTTAAAATCACTTCGGAGTCATGACTTTTCCGACCAGTACAAGAATTATTTTATCTTGTCAGAAGATATTTCTACGCGTGATCGAGATGGAATCAACAAGACCTTCTCAGGGTTAATGAAAATTTTGTACCCTCAAGGCGAAGCAACTGAAGCTGAAATTGAAGACGTGTTGCGAACAGCAATTGAGGGCAGAAAGCGGGTAAAAGATCAACTGCTTCGAATAGACTCGACTTATCCTGCTGTTCGCTTTTCCTATCAAGGCAAAGATGGGCAAGAAAAGTTGGTTCATACCCTAGAAGAAGATGAGTACCCTAACCAGTATTATCGTCGACAAGCATTTGAAGAGCAGGGCGAGCTTAAAGATGCACCCAACCTTGGTGATGACCCTGAGCAAAATGCCGGCACAACGCTTGCAACACCTAAAGCTATTGCCACGAACTCTGCAAATGATGAAAGGCCTGCATTGAAAGAGCAGCACTTAGTGTTTCAAGAAAATCAACGTCGTGTCAGTTTCGACATACTGTTTGGTTCTTATTTAGCTGGTGCTAAGCGCATTGTTATAACTGACCCATACATGAGATTATTTCATC
>Ga0209491_10005388_pt1 | contig 18769 bp, 15 predicted proteins | sample BON02_FD_187213 | JGI IMG/M metagenome (GOLD analysis project Ga0209491, IMG submission 187213) | Freshwater microbial communities from Lake Bonney liftoff mats and glacier meltwater in Antarctica - BON-02 (SPAdes) (version 2) | ecosystem: Environmental > Aquatic > Freshwater > Ice > Glacier... | reverse complement strand
TTTTTTGCCCCGCGTACCTCGACTTCTCCTATCAAAGGCTTGCCGCCTTCAAACGTAACCGTGTCCGCTTCTTCGGAAGCCGCCAGCACCGCGTTGGCACGCGAGCGGCCAGCGGTCGCCACCTAGGCGCTCCTAGCCGGAAGAGTGGTGGGGCGCCACGATGCTCGGGAGCGTTCGAAAGCATCAATCTCGTCGATGTGGTGAAGGCTGAGATCGATATCGTCCAAGCCTTCCATCACACGCCACCGGGTGTAGTCGTCGAGCTCAAATGGGACAACCAGGTCACCACAGCGCACGTCGCGGGAATCTACATCAACCGTGATTTCTGTTCCAGGATTCTCTTCCACGAGCGTCCACAAAGCGAGCACAACGTCTTCTGGCACCACCGCGGTCACCAGGCCTTGCTTGCCGGCGTTTGAACGAAAAATATCCCCAAAACGGGTCGAGATGACGGCGGTAATACCGAAGTCCTTGAGCGCCCACACCGCGTGTTCCCGCGAGGACCCCGTGCCAAAATCTGGTCCTGCCACCAGGATGCCACCCCGGGCGTACGGCTCGAGGTTAAGGACAAAACTTGGGTCGGCTCGCCAAGCATAAAACAAGGCGTCATCGTAGCCCGTTTTGGTGACCCGCTTGAGAAACTCGGCGGGAATGATTTGGTCCGTGTCAACATTGCTCCGGCGCAGCGGGATGCCTGGACCTGCCACAGTGATTACCTTGTCCATGCCTCACCGTCCTTAGCCTCGGTCAGATCAGCGGGGCTCGAGAGGGTGCCACGAATTGCGGTGGCAGCGGCGACAATCGGGGAGACCAAGTGGGTGCGGCCGCCTTTTCCTTGTCGCCCCTCAAAGTTTCTGTTCGAGGTGGAGGCAGCTCGTTCACCCGGGGCCAGCTGATCAGGGTTCATCCCCAAACACATCGAACAGCCCGCGAAGCGCCATTCGCCGCCGAAATCTTCGACAATCTTGTCAATGCCTTCGGCTTCGGCCTCGATGCGCACTCGAGCAGAGCCGGGCACCACCATCACCCGCAAGCCCTCTGCCTTCGTGTGCCCCTGGATGATGCTCGCAAAAGTGCGCAGGTCTTCCAGGCGCGAGTTGGTGCACGAGCCCATAAACACCGTATCCACACGAATTTCTTTCATGGGAGTCCCCGGCACCAAATCCATGTACTCAAGCGCTCGCAGGGCGGCTGCCCTGTCGTTTTCGTCGACAAAATCTGCGGGATGGGGAACCTTGCCGCTCAACGAGACACCTTGGCCAGGGTTTGTCCCCCAGGTCACAAAAGGCTCCAGTGTGGTGGCATCGAGAAAGATTTCGGAGTCGAAGACGGCATCCTCGTCGGTGTGCAGGGTCGACCAATATTCCATGGCCTCTTCCCACGCTGCCCCTTCAGGGGCGTGGGCGCGACCCTTCATGTAGTCAAAGGTGATGTGATCCGGTGCGATGATGCCCGCTCTGGCCCCGGCCTCAATGGACATATTGCAAATCGTCATACGACCCTCCATGCTGAGGCCGCGGATAGTGCTCCCGCGGTATTCGAGCACGTACCCTTGCCCGCCGCCGGTGCCGATTTGGGCGATGATGGCCAAAATAATGTCTTTGGCGCTCACTCCGGGCCCCAGATCACCCTCCACCGTGATGCTCATGGTTTTGAACCGCTTCAGCGGCAACGTTTGGGTGGCAAGAACATGCTCAACCTCGCTTGTACCAATACCAAATGCCATGGCTCCAAAAGCGCCATGAGTGGACGTATGGGAGTCACCACACACCACGGTCATCCCGGGTTGGGTCAGCCCCAGTTGAGGTCCCACAATGTGGACGATGCCCTGTTCAATATCACCCAGCGAGTGCAAACGAACCCCAAACTCTTGACAGTTAGCTCGCAACGTCTCGATCTGAATTCGAGAGGTCGGGTCAGCGATGGGCTGGTGAATGTTGATCGTGGGGGTGTTGTGGTCCTCAGTAGCAATGGTGAGATCGGGCCGCCGAACGCTGCGCCCGGCAACACGGAGACCGTCAAAAGCTTGGGGGCTTGTCACTTCATGAAGGAGGTGTAAGTCGATGTAGAGAAGGTCGGGTTCCCCGACGCCGCCTGCGGCGACCAGGTGGTCATCCCAGAGCTTTTCGGCAAGAGTGCGAGGTGCCATCATCCCTTACCTTTCTGCCTCACCCAAGAGGCAATTTTTGGCGCTACGCTCCGAGCATCGAGGCGGATGCGCCCACGCCCCAGCGTAACACCGGGGGCTATCGGCCCGATGATGGGGCGATAGAGCGATTATCTCTTCGCAGCTTGAGAACACTGGCTACGACGGCAATCGTCATCGCCGCCAGAATGACCGCCAAAGATTCCCATGTCCCAATATCGGGAGCCCACTCCACGTTTTCTCCTCCATTGAGAAACCAGAGTTCATTGTCATGAAGAGCATGAGCCACGAGTTTGAGACCGATGAAGGTCAAAATGAAGGCAATACCAAAGTGAAGGTACGCCAACTTGTCAATCAAATGGCCCAGTAAGAAGTAGAGCTGGCGCAGCCCCATCAGCGCAAAAACATTCGCGGTGAACACAATGAAAGGACTTTCGGTGATGCCGTAAATCGCGGGGATGGAATCCATGGCAAAAATCACATCGGCAGTCCCAATAGCTACCAGAACGGCCAACACCGGGGTGAAAACCTTTTTACCGTCGATGGTGATCCGAACCTTGAGACCGTGATACTCGTTGACAATGTCCATCCGCTGGGAGAGAAAAGTGGTGAGCTTGTTCTGACGCGAAACATCATCACCGCGACCGCTGAAGAACTGTTGCAGCCCCACCACTACAAGAAATGCGCCAAAAACGTAGAAAATCCAGCTGAAGCTGGCAATAAGCGCTGCGCCCAGCAAAATAAACGCACCGCGGAAAACAATGGCGAGAAGAATTCCGATCATCAAAATTTCTTGCTGAAACTTTTGGGGAACCGCGAACGACGACAGAATCACCACGAACACGAACAGGTTGTCAATGGACAAGCTGTATTCGGTGACCCAGCCGGCCAAGAATTCTGCACCGTACTGCTCACCGGCGAAGACAAACATCAGGCCCGCAAACGCCAACGCTAACATCACGTAGAAACCCACCCACAGGCCAGATTCTTGGGTTGTGGGTGCGTGGGGTCGCCACAGCACCAACAACAAATCGGCCGCCAACACGAGAGAGAGTACGACAAGGGATCCGACTTGAAACCACACGGGTAGTTGAAGATCCACGGCTCATCCGATCAGGGCGCAGATAACAGAGGGCCCTTGTGCTCGCCTCACACGCTACTAGGCCCATCACCCGGGTGAGGGAGGGCGCAGTGGGTGGGAAGGGTGACCCCAGCGGGATTCGAACCCGCGTTACCGGCATGAGAAGCCGACGTACTAGGCCTCTATACGATGGGGCCCTTCCACCAACACACCGAAGTATGACACTAATCAGCGTGTGGCGCCAAACGTCGGGGCAAAGACGCGCAGAGCTTTTGGGCTGACGCTGACCTCCAGGGGCAAAGGTCCCACCGCTTCGCCATCGGCGTAGGCAATAACACCCTCAACCGCGATACCTACCCGGCGTGCGTGTCGGATACTCACGCGGGGGTCACTCACGTGGGTTCCCCTAAAAACTCGAGGGTAGATGCGGAGAAACGCCAGCCTGGACAGTGGTGTGAGGGTGAACACGTCGAGCAGTCCATCGGTCAGGGAAGCAGCGGGCGCGACTTTCATCCCCCCGCCAAAACTTCGCGAGTTAGCAACGGCGACCAAGAGATACGTCCCTGTTTCTTTCACCCCATCGATCTCCAGGGTGTAGGAAAGTGGACGAAGCTTCATCAGTTCGATCAGCAGCGCCAGTGTGTATCGATGGCGACCTTTGGGAAAACGCAGTCGATTGGCCCTCTCGTTGACGATGGCATCAAACCCTGCAGACAGCACGCAGGCAAAAGCCGTCGACGCACCACTCTCCCCGACAACGACACCGAGGTCAATTTCCTGTGGGCCTGCAGCCAGAGCGTCAATAAACATCGCAACAGCAGCCGCGGGGTCTGCCAGGGGAATCCCCAGGTGCCGGGCTAAATCGTTGCCGGTGCCCGACGGGATAACTCCCAAAGGAAGGTCATACTTACCACACAGCTCAGCGCCAAGGTGGACCATTCCGTCGCCCCCCACCACAACGAGCGCGGTGACGGTGGTGTCAAGAATTCGGCGCAAATCCTCGCGAAGCGCGTCATAGCTAGAAGCGTGAATGCCCTCTACCTGAAAGCCAGCCTCGCGAAGTAGCGTGAGGACAAGGGGACCAACCCCCGGGTTTTTGCCAAAACACGCAGCTGGATTTATCGCCACCACAAGGCGCGGAGCACTCGGTCTAGACATAAAACATCATTATGGACTACGAGGGCGTTCTCTCGGGAATGAGGAGGCAAAAGCGGCGGCAGATTACCGCGGTTCGCTCTGCTGGCAGGCAGCCTTCGTGCGCTGGGCGAGGAACCCCAAGCTTTTCCTCATGACCCTTGGGCCACACGGATGGCTCGGACCTTCTCGCTGCTGGCTCACCGCAGAAGGGGGGCTATCTCACAGCGTTATTTTGCTGGGGTGCCTGGACTCGAACCAAGAACAACTGAACCAGAATCAGCCGTGTTGCCAATTACACCACACCCCATCGCTCCGAGTTTAAGCTCAAAGCCGACCGCCTTACTGTAGCGCACGGCTAGAGCGACGCGCGAAGCCTGACTAAACGCGTGAGGCTCGAGTCCCGCCCCAAGACCTCCATCGATTCAAACAGTGGCGGGCTCACGCGCCTGCCAGAAATCCCCACCCGCAGCGGGCCAAAAGCGTGCCGGGGAGATATTCCCATCTTCTCCACCAGTGTCTCGCGAAGCGCCGATTCGAGGTGCTCCCTGTCCCACATATCGAGACCGTCCAGTGCCTCGAGTGACGCATCCAACACCGCAGCGGCAGACTCGGTCAAGGTGGACGCGGCCTCGGGGGCGATGTCTAACGCATCGTCGGGGGTAAACAGAAAGGCCAGCATGGGGGGCACCTCTGCGAGCAATCCCACGCGCTCTTGGACGTGGGGAAGAATCGCTTCGAGTATTTCTCGATGATGGGGCGTGCTGGTGACGTCAACGAGACCTTCTGCGTGAAGGTACGGAAGGCAACGCTCGAGGAAGTCCTCGGCGGAAAGGAGGCGAATGTGGTCGCCATTAATGGATTCCGCTTTTCTCAGGTCAAAGCGCGCCGGGTTGGGGTTCACGGTGCCGATATCAAAAGCAGCCACCATTTCCTCACGACTGAACACGTCACGATCCGGCGCAAGGGACCATCCCAGCAGAGAAAGGTAGTTCAGCAAACCTTCTTTGATGAAGCCCCGATCGCGGTGATGAAAGAGGTTTGCTTCAGGGTCACGCTTAGACAGCTTCTTATTTCCCTCGCCCATCACAAAAGGCAGATGACCAAAACGAGGGATGTGGGTTGCCACTCCGATGTCTATCAGCGCCGTGTAGAGAGCTATCTGCCGGGGCGTGGAGGAGAGAAGGTCCTCCCCCCGCAACACGTGCGTGATGCCCATCAAGGCGTCATCCACGGGGTTCACAAACGTGTACAGGGGTTTCCCGCCCGCACGGACTAAGACAAAATCTGTTGTAGACGTGGCGGGAAATAACACTTCGCCTCGGACCAGATCTTCAAAGCCACGGTCAAGCTCGGGCACTCGCAAGCGCAGGGCGGGTTCGCGCCCCTGGTCTCGGAATGCCTGACGCTCTTCGGGGGTCAGATCGCGTTCGTGGTTGTCATACCCCTGTTTAGGGTCGCGCCCCCATGACACGTTTCGTGCAGCCATTTCGTCGGGGGTAACGAAACTTTCATAAAGGTGGCCCGCCTCTAAAAGCTTGGCAATGATGCCCTGGTACAGATCACTGCGCTGGGATTGCCGATAGGGCGCATAAGGACCGCCCACTTCGGGGCCCTCATCCCAGTCGAGACCCAACCACGTGAGCGCTTCAAGGAGCTGGTGGTAGCTTTCCTCGCTATCGCGCTCGGCATCCGTGTCCTCGATGCGGAATACAAAAGTTCCGCCGTGGTGTCTGGCAAAGGCCCAATTAAAAAGAGCTGTGCGGATCAGCCCCACGTGAGGCGTCCCCGTGGGTGAAGGGCAAAACCGAACGCGCACGTCTTTCCCGGTCGCAGTGGTGGTCGTTACCGTCATCAGTTTGTCCTTCGTTGAAGAGGCTGTGGTGCCCTAAATGTCATACATCGCCGGAGCCGCACCGGTGACCGAACGCCGAGGGCTTGCACCCGAATAACGGAACACCCTCACGAGAACTCCCACCACAAGCGCCAACGCCACAAAAGACAATCCGCTGTAGCCCACGAGTGCCAAAACTACCCCCGCCAGTGCGCCACCAACAGCACCGGAGCCGCTCATCAGCAGATCTGACACCCCCTGGCGTGAAGCACGCTGTGCGATGGAGGTGGACTCGGTAAGTAACGTTGATCCCGCCACAGTGGACGCACTCCAGCCCAGCCCCAAAAGCACCAAGCCAATCACGACCGTCACCTCGTTTTCAGAACCGAACCCGGTGAACGCCAGACTGAGGACAAGAATTGCTTGGCCCAGAAGGATGGTGGGGATGCGCCCGACGCGATCGGCAATGATGCCAAAGACCGGAGACAGGCCATACATTCCCGCGATGTGAAGACTGATGGTGAATCCCACGATGGCAAGGGATGCTCCATGATTCACTAAATGAACCGGCGTCATCGCCATCACCGACACCATCGTGGCGTGGGTCAATGCCACTGACATGATCGCCGTGGTGGCCATCACCGGATTATCCACCACGTCTGTCACCCCGCCACGGGTCGCGCGGGTGATATTTCGAGCGAGGTCAGCAGCGAGCTTCAGAGGATCCGGTCTGAGGGCAAAGATATAGACCGCCGCGGCGAGGAGCTGGGCGATAAGGCTAAAAACAAAAGGCCCCGCAAGCTCTGGCAACCCGAGGAAACCACCCAGCGCTTCACCGGGGACCAGCAAGTTGGGACCCGAAACAGCACCTAATGTGGTCGCCCACACCACGAGCGACAGGTCCCTACCTCTGGTTTTGGGCGCCGCTAAATCTGTCGCTGCGAAGCGGGATTGAAGGTTGACGGCGGTCCCCACACCCATCATCATCAACCCCAGGAGTAGGAAAGGAAAAAGGGCGACGATGACCGAAGCAATAGTCACTACGGCGCCCAATGCCGCCACGAGCGCGCCCGTTGTAAGAGAGACGCGACGGCCGTAGCGCGCAGCTAACCGCGCCAAAGGTATGGCCGCTACAGCAGCTCCCAGAGTGGCCACGCTCGCAGCCAGCCCCGACCATGCGTCAGAACCCGAGAGGCGTCCGGCCAAAATTGCGCCCATGGAGAGCGTCGCCCCCAAGCCCAGCCCGGCCATAATCTGCCCGGTAATGAGAACCCTGCGGACTTTGAGTTGCAGCGCAGGAACATCCAGAGCCTCAGTCGCGTCGGTCATCGCGATTCTTCGCAGGATTCGACAGCGTGCCCAACCCTTTAATAGTGATTTCGATAGTTTGACCATCGACGAATCCGCCGAGGCCTGAAGGTGTCCCGGTGCAAATAACATCGCCGGGAAGCAACGTCCAGACATCGGAACAGAATTCGATGATTTCGGGGATTGAGTAGATGAGGTCTTTGGTACTTCCTTTTCGCCTCAGCTCCCCATCTACATAGGTTTCTATCTCCGCATCAAACGGGTCAAAATCTGTGTCGATGAAGGGCCCGAGCGGACAGAACGTGTCATAGCCTTTCGCCCTCGCCCACTGTCCATCGGCAAACATGACGTCCCTAGCAGAGACATCGTTGGCGATGGTAAAGCCAAAGACCACCTCTTTCCAGTCCGCAGCTTTCACTCTTTTGGCAACAGCTCCAATCACGATGGCGAGCTCGCCTTCGTGAACGATGCGGCCTTCCACCGGAGGAATGATGATGGTGTCACCAGGCCCAATAACCGCCGTGTTGGGCTTGAGGAAAATCAGAGGGTTATCGGGCCCATCGTGGTTCATATCTTTTGCGTGCTCGGCATAGTTCATCCCGACACAGACCACTTTGGAACGGGGAATCACGGGGGCTAACAGAGTCGCCTTCTCCAGCGGAATCCTTGTCTCAGTGGGGTTGATGCCGTGATACAGCGGGTCGCCCGCGAGGACGACGAGGTCTTCACCGTCGAGTACGCCATACAACGGGTCCCCAGAACCCAAGGTAAAACGTGCGACCTTCATATCTTTAGGGTACCGACGCGCTATCCCGCTGAAGCGTCTTGACGCTTTAGCCTGGACGCCATTCGCCCGCGAGAAGTTTGGTCCAGCTCCACCTTGCGGATTCGGACAGTTTCGGGGGTAACTTCGACACATTCATCGTCACGAGCAAACTCGAGACATTCCTCGAGCGAAAGCTCACGCGGTGGAGTCAGGCGTTCGAGTTCTTCTGCGGTGGAGGATCGAATGTTATTGAGCTTCTTCTCCTTAGTGATGTTGACATCCATGTCGTCGGCACGAGAGTTTTCCCCCACCACCATGCCTTCGTAGACGGCAACTCCCGGCTTCACAAAGAACGTCATGCGCTCCTGCAGCGTCATCATGGCGTTGGTCGTCACAGCACCCATGCGGTCCGAGACGATAGAACCCGTATTTCTCGCGACAATCGAACCAGCCCATTTCGCCATACCGGCAGAGATGGCGTTGGCAATACCTTGACCGCGCGTGAGAGTGAGGAAGTCGGTTCTAAACCCAATAAGCCCTCGTGAGGGAACCGTGAATTCCATTCGGACCCACCCGGTGCCGTGGTTGGACATGGTGTCCATGCGGCCTTTTCTTGATGCCAGCAGCTGTGTGACACCACCCACAAACTCTTCGGGAGCATCCACAGTGAGGGATTCAATAGGTTCGTGGAGGGAACCATCAATGGTTTGCGTCACCACCTGAGGCTTACCCACGGTGAGTTCGAAGCCTTCACGGCGCATGTTTTCGACCAAAATGGCCAAAGCCAATTCCCCACGGCCTTGAACTTCCCAGGCATCGGGTCGGCCGACGTCCACAACTTTGATAGACACGTTTCCAATGAGTTCGCGGTCAAGGCGATCCTTGACCATCCGCGAGGTGAGTTTGTGACCCTTCACGGACCCGACCAGGGGCGACGTGTTTGTCCCGATAGTCATCGAGATGGCGGGGTGATCCACCGTGATGGCGGGCAGAGGCCTGACGTCGTTTGGGTCCGCGATGGTTTCACCGATGGTGATGTTGTCAATACCCGCGACCGCAACAATGTCCCCGGCAGTGGCGCTTTCCGTGGGAACACGCTCCAAAGCTTCCGTGCGGAGTAATTCGGTGATGCGCACATTGGACACGGTGCCATCGTGGCGCACCCATGCCACTGTTTGGCCTTTGGTGATGGTCCCCTGGAAGACGCGAAGCAACGCGATTCTTCCGAGGAACGGGGAAGCATCCAAGTTGGTGACATGAGCTTGCAGCGGGTGCTCATCGTCATAGACGGGTGCAGGAATATGGGCGACGATAGCGCCGAAAAGAGGTTCGAGATCAAGGTTGTCCGGTAGTGAGCCATCCGCCGGCTGGTTCGCACTCGCAGCACCTTCGCGACCCGACGCATAAATGATCGGCAATTCCAGCAGCGAATCCACATCAAGATCGGGCACCTCATCCACCAAATCAGACGCCAACCCCAGCAACAGGTCTTGGGTTTCGCGCACAACGTCGTCAATGCGAGAGTCGGGACGATCAGTCTTGTTGACGAGCAAAATCACCGGCAACTTTGCGGCAAGCGCTTTACGCAACACAAAACGCGTTTGGGGCAAAGGGCCCTCGCTGGCGTCCACCAAGAGAACGACGCCGTCGACCATACTCAAGCCACGCTCGACCTCGCCGCCAAAATCAGCGTGACCGGGGGTGTCAATCACATTGATGGTGATGGGGCTTCCACCAGAATGCTTTCCTTTATAAGACACTGCGGTGTTCTTCGCAAGAATCGTGATGCCTTTTTCTTTTTCGAGCTCCCCTGAGTCCAACGCTCTTTCGGTCACGGGGCCGTGGTCAGAGAGAGCGCCTGTTTGACGCAGCATGGCATCAACCAGCGTGGTCTTACCGTGGTCAACGTGGGCAACAATGGCGACGTTGCGCACGTCGCTGCGAGTGGCATAAGCCATGAGAGGTCCTTTTCGGGGGTGGGCTGCGTGGAGCAGAAACTACTCACCGAAGCCCTGCACACTTATCTTACCGGGCTTCCAGCCGAGAGCCTTAGCATGGAACCATGACACATCGTGCCGCGATTGACCAGCACCTCCTCGTCTATGACGGCGACTGCGCTTTTTGTACCCTGTGGGTGCAACGACTCGAGCGCTGGTTGCCCCGTTTTCCCCCCACCACGACCTCCCAGGCACTGCCGTTAGATACCTACGCGTTGAGCCAGGAAGATGTCGATAAATTTGCCTGGTACCTCACCCCTACCCATCATTACGCTGGCCACTTGGCGGCTAGCGCTTTGTTGCGGGTGCAACCACGCTTTACGCTGAGGCTTCTGGGGTGGATCCTTGCCATTCCGCCCATGTCCTGGGTGGCAGCTGGTGTTTACTCCTTGGTTGCCCGCTACCGCGGCCTGCTCCCCGGCGGCACAGCTACGTGTGATCCCGCTCTGAACCAGAAGTAGCCTATGAGCCGCGCCCGAATCGGCGTCGAAATTGCCATTGTGTTAGGCCTGAGTTTGGGGTTGAGCGCGCTGTATTCCGTGGTCAACATTCTTGTTCGCCTGACCCGCGATACGCCTTTGTCCGAGCAAACGGCGACACTCAATGCGTCGAGAAGTCCCCTCCCCTGGGCTGATTTTAGCTACCAAGTGCTGGGGATTGTGCAGGGCTTGGTTCCGGTGGCACTCGTCATCTTCCTGCTCTGGTCTTCGGCTCAACCGCGCTTGGGAAAGCTCGGCCTAGACGGCACACGGTGGGCTTCTGATGGGCTTGCCGGGGTGGGGTTAGCTGCCCTTATCGGTATTCCCGGTCTCGGTGTTTACCTCGTGGGCCGGGAGCTAGATCTCACGGTGAACGTCATTCCTACCGCGCTGAATACCTATTGGTGGACCGTGCCGATGCTTATTGCTCTGGCGATGAAAGCCGGCATTGTGGAAGAGATTATCGCCGTGGGCTACCTGTTTGCCAGGCTTCGCGAGATGGCCGTTCCGGTGTGGGCCATTATCGTGCTGCAAGCTTTTCTGCGCGGCACCTACCATCTCTATCAAGGCTTCGGGGCGTTCGTGGGAAACGTGGCGATGGGGCTGGTATTCGGCTTTATCTACGCGAGAACGGGCCGCCTGGCACCGCTCATCATCGGGCATGCCGTCATTGACACCGTGGTGTTTGTCGGCTATCCCCTTACCGCGGACTTGTTCGGGAATTTCTCGGAATCATAAGTTAGCGTCGGATTTCGTGAGCACACCCCAAATTGGCGACACCGCCCCAGACTTTACCCTTGCCGGCATTACCCTCGTGGAGGGCGAGCCGCAGAAGGCCCATTTCACGCTCTCGGAGCGGAGAGGCCACAAAGTTGTGTTGGCTTTTTATCCCGCGGATAACTCGCCTGGCTGCACCGCCCAGTTGTGTAGCTATCAGGACGAACTCGAATCTTTCCGCGAGCTGGGGGCCGAAGTGTGGGGTATTTCTCGGCAAGGCGCAGGCAGCCACGAAAAGTTCGCTCGCTCTCAACGCCTCGGTTTTCCTCTGCTCTCTGACGAAAAAGGCGACGTCGTCTCTGCTTACGGGGTGGGTTTGATGGGTGTGGGAATCCGCCGGAGCATTTTCATCATCGATGGAGAAGGCCGGATCGGGTGGAAACATGTTTCGCTCGTGGGAGTGGCGTTTCAAAGTGCGGCCACTCTCAAGCGCGAGCTCCTCAAAATTTAGGCGAAGGCTTCTATCGGGGGGCACGCGCAGACCAGGTTTCGATCCCCAAAAGCTTGATCCACTCGGCGCACCGGCGGCCAGTATTTGCTCGCAACACCAGGAGCCGCTCCCAGAGTTCCCGCCTCCCCTAGACCACCACGCCTGCGCAATTCGGCGGGATAACAAGCCAGCTCGCGGGAATAAGGATGGTTCCACACGCTGGCGGTCACGCTGGCAGCGGTGTGAGGAGCATTCACCAGAGGGTTGTCCTCAATCGGCCACACCCCCTGAGCTAGCTGATCGGCTTCTTCACGAATCGCCATCATCGCTTCGATGAAGCGATCGAGTTCACCCAAGTCTTCGCTCTCCGTGGGTTCGATCATCAACGTTCCTGCCACGGGGAAAGACATGGTGGGAGCGTGGAATCCGTAATCCACGAGGCGCTTAGCGACATCGTCGACAGACACCCCTGTGGCCTGCGTGAGGGGACGAATATCAATGACCGCTTCGTGAGCAACGAGACCGTGAGCTCCCGTGTAGAGAATGTCGTAATGATCCTTCAGGCGACGCGCCACATAGTTGGCCGCCAGCACAGCGGCAGCGGTGGCGTTGGCTAAGCCCTCGGGACCCATCATGCGGACATATGCCCACGGGATGGGCAAAATACTGGCGCTGCCATAGGGCGTCGAAGACACAGGAACGCCTTGGTGAACAACCGTTCCTGCCTCGCCGGCCACGGTATCAAAAGGCGGATGCACGTTCATTTGGGACATCGGGTGCCCGGGAAGGAAAGGTGCGAGGTGTGCTTTAGCCCCCACGGGACCCACCCCTGGCCCGCCGCCACCGTGAGGAATACAGAAGGTCTTGTGGAGGTTGAGGTGGGAGACATCGCCACCGATATCTCCATAGCGGGAGAAGCCCACCAGGGCGTTGAGGTTGGCGCCATCGATATATACCTGGCCGCCAGCATCGTGAACTGCCCCGGTAATGTCGCGGATTCCTGCCTCATACACCCCGTGGGTAGAGGGGTAAGTGACCATCAGCGCGGCTAAGGAATCTCTGTGCTCCGCAATTTTCGCGTGAACGTCCTCAAGGTCAACGTCTCCTCGGTCATTACACGCGAGAACAACGACTTTCATTCCAGCCAGGACCGCGCTAGCCGCATTGGTGCCGTGCGCACTAGAAGGAATAAGACAGACATCTCGGTGGTGATCTCCTCGTGAACGGTGGTAGCCACGGATAGCCAAGAGTCCTGCGTACTCGCCTTGGCTTCCCGCATTAGGTTGCAAGGACACCGAGTCATACCCGGTGAGTTCGGCCAACCACTGCTCCAAGTGCGACATCATCACCAGGTAACCCTGGACGTCCTCCACGGGAGCAAACGGGTGCAGGGAAGAAAACTCAGGCCAGCTCACCGCTTCCATCTCGGTTGCAGCATTGAGCTTCATCGTGCAACTTCCCAAAGGAATCATGCCGCGATCGAGCGCGTAGTCCTTATCGGCCAACGTTTTCAGGTAGCGCATCAGAGACGTTTCGGAGTGGTGGGAGTGAAATACCGGGTGGTCCAGATAACTGCTGGTGCGCTCGAGGTCTGCACCCAGCACTATTTCGCCCTCGTCACCGAGATATTGGGGCAAGTCGAAAATGACCGCAAGTTTCGGCTCAAGCGATCCCGCAAGCAGACCGGTGTGGACTCCGATTGCCGTTTCATCCAGGGACAAAGACAGGGTGTCCTGATCCACAAAATGGAGAAGCACACCCTCTCTGGCTGCTCTATCAACAAGGCCTCGGGCTTTGCCCGGCGCCCTAAGCGTCAAGGTGTCAAAAAATGTCTCGAAGGCGACGTCGTGTCCAGCATCTCGCAAAGCCGCCGCCAAACCCGCCGTTTTTGCTGCCACACCGCGGGCAATTTGCCTCAGGCCTTCGGGACCGTGGTACACCGCAAACATCCCGGCCATCACGGCCAAGAGAACCTGAGCGGTACAAATGTTGCTGGTGGCTTTATCCCGGCGAATGTGTTGTTCGCGAGTTTGCAAGGTGAGGCGATAGGCCGGATTGCCCTCCGCGTCTTTGGAGACGCCTATGAGGCGACCGGGCATTTGCCTCTCAAGCCCCGCTCGCACGGCCAAATATCCGGCGTGGGGGCCACCAAAGCCCAAAGGAATCCCAAAGCGCTGCGTCGTTCCCACCGCAATGTCTGCGCCCATTTCCCCGGGAGGCTTCAGCAGCGTCAAAGCCAAAATGTCCGCTGCAACCACGGCGAGCGCGTCATGGGCGTGAAGGGCCTCAATGGCAGAACTGGGGTTCCAGATCCGGCCGGAAGAACCGGGATATTGGATGAACCCCCCAAAGCATTCGGGAAGCTGGCCGGAGAAGTCCGTTTCGATGATTTCGATGCCCAGAGGTTCCGCGCGGCCCCTGACAAGGGCTTTGGTCTGCTCCAGCGCATCGCTGTCGAGGAGAAAAACAGAACTTTTCTGAGGGGATGCCCGCCGCGCCAGGAGCATTCCTTCGGCAACAGCGGTTCCCTCATCGAGCATGGATGCGTTGGCTATGGCCATACCGGTGAGGTCAGAAACCATGGTCTGAAAGTTTAACAGTGCTTCCAAACGGCCCTGGGAAATTTCGGGCTGATACGGCGTATACGCGGTATACCAGCTGGGGTTCTCCAGAATGTTGCGTTTGATGACCGAGGGAGTATGGGTGCCGTAGTACCCCTGGCCAATAAGGGACCTGCGCACGGTGTTCGCATTCGCCAGGACGCGCAGCTCCGCCAATGCTTCTGCTTCGCTGGCGGCAGCAGGAATCACAGAGTGAGCAATTTCTGCCATCCGCAAATGCCCCGGAACGGCCGCATCCATGAGTGCACCCAGTGAGTCGTAGCCGAGGACATTGAGCATCAGGGCTTGGGCGGAGGAATCCGTCCCAATATGGCGATTAGCGAACGTTCCGGTCATGTTTCTAGTCTCCTATAAGAGCCTGATAGGCGGCGGCATCCATGGCGTTGGGGGCATCCGTAAAGCGCACTTTGATAAGCCATCCTGCGCCGTAAGGATCGGCGTTGACCGTGTCAGGGGAATCGACGACGACGCTGTTGGCTTCGGTCACTTCTCCCGCGACAGGGGCAAAGATTTCTCCCACAGACTTGGTGGATTCCACTTCGCCCACGATGGCGCCCAGGCTGAGTGTCTCGCCCACTTTCGGCAGGGCGACGAATACCACATCTCCTAGGGCATCTGCGGCGTGCTGGGTGATTCCTACCGTGGCAACATCGCCGTCAATAGCAATCCATTCGTGATCTTTTGTGTACAGCAGGTTCTCGGGTACAGCAGTCATTACGCGACCTTCTTTCGGGTGTAAAAGGGCAGTTGGTGAACTTTCACGACCAGTAGTGAGCCTCGAACATCGACAGCTAGTTCGCTACCGGGGTCAGAAAACGTCGAGTCCACGTAGGCCATGGCTATCGGGTATCCCAGCGTGGGAGATAGTGCGCCAGACGTTATCTCTCCGATGACGTCACCTTCGGGAGTGACCACGGAATAGCCCGCGCGAGGGGCTCTTTTGCCTTCGGCAACCAGCCCCACCAACACCCGGGTTCGCACCGCTGCATCGGCGAGAGCCTGCTTACCGACAAAGTCTTCTTTCTCCTGAACCACAACCCGTCCCAGGCCCGCTTGAGCGGGGAGAAAGTCCCTACCCAATTCATGCCCGTAGAGCGGCATCCCCGCTTCTAAACGCAACGTGTCCCTGCACGCCAACCCGCAAAGCGTCATCTGGTGTGGAGCCCCCACCTTTTCGAGCTCGTCCCACAGTGCGGGGGCGAGGGGGCTGGGAACAAAAATTTCGTATCCATCTTCACCGGTGTACCCGGTGCGAGCGACGTAAATGGTGGTGCTCTGGAATGTTCCCTCGGTCATCCTGTAATACCGCAGGTCGTCCAGCGGGAGTGAAGTGTCAATCGCTGAGGCTTCCACAATGGTTTTGGCCACGGGTCCTTGAACAGCTATCAGGGCCCAGTCATCGCTTGAGTCACGGACGGTGACGTCCCAGTCTTTGATCCGCTCGGTGAGTGCAGTGAAGGCAGCCTCGCGGTTGGCGGCGTTGGCAACAATCATGTACTCGCTTTCACCCAGGCGATACACAATGAGGTCATCGATGACCCCGCCCTGGTCAGAAAGAAGCAACGAGTACTTTGCCTGAGAGTTCTCCAAGGCGGAGAGGCGGTTGCTCAGCGCGTAATCCATGAATTCCGGCGCTTGCGCACCTGTGACCATGATCTCTGCCATGTGGGAGAGGTCAAACATTCCTGCGTGCTCGCGCACAGCGTGGTGTTCGGCTAAGTCCGAGCTGTAGCGCAGAGGCATGTCATAGCCGGCAAAATCGGTGAAGCTCGCCCCGGATCGCTCATGTTCTGCGTGGAGCGGTGTGGTGTTAGTCACGGGGCCTCCTGGAGTCTTTGACGAAGGGATACACCCTTTTTCGGACTCCCCCTCTGTCATTGGCCTGAGAGTTTCACGCGGCGTCCTGTGACACGTCGCGCTTTCACCGTCGGCGGGAAGGAATCCTTCCACTTTTCAGAGTGGCCAAGCCATGCGGTACGGGTGACCTGAGAGATTGGCGGGGAGGCTTGCTCCTTCGGTGACACCGCAACATCCGGTGTCTCTCCCGCATAGCGTGTGGCCCAATATGAAGTTAGTAATCTCACAATAGCAGGGGGGCGCCAGGACGCACTAATAGTGCTCGCGCACTCGGACGCGTGCCTCATTGGCCCGATGCTCGCGAAATGTCGGCTCTCGTGTGAGCGCTGCGGTGTTCGTCACGGATGAGCGACAGTTGGTCCGAGCCGAACACCTGCCACTGGCACCCGTGCCGCCACGACCAAAGCACATGCATACGGCAAACGCTGGGGTACACGCCAGCACTCGCAGGCCCATGCTCGGTGCTAACCCAGGAGAATCACCCTACGCCGGGATGGGCTCCTTACTCTCGACGAGGTAGCGGGCGTATGCGGTGATGGTCAGGAATGTGGGGAACTGTTCCTCGAGGGTCACCGAGCGGAACACCGCAGACGCGTCATCGAAGCGGTCGCCGGGGCTACGCTCGACCGTGGCGAGAACCCCCTCGAGCTCGGACTCCACCAGATCGCGGGTGATGAGCGTGCCTTCCGCCGTCACGACGCGCTGGTGCATCCACTGCCACAACTGCGAACGGCTGATTTCGGCGGTGGCGACATCCTCCATGAGATTGTCAATCGCCGCAGCTCCCACGCCTCGCAGCCAGCTCTCGATATACCGCACACCGATGGACACGTTCGATCGCACGCCCGCATCCGTCACTGTGCCGTCGATGCGCAGGTCGAGCAGGTCGGCGGCCGTAACGTTAATCTCGGGTCGCTGGCGGTCGAGCTGGTTGGGGCGCTCGCCCAGCACCGCGTCGAACTCCGCGCGCGCCGTTGACACCAGGTCGGGATGCGCCACCCAGGTGCCGTCGAAACCGTCGCCGGCCTCGCGCTTCTTGTCCGCTGTCACGGCTGCCAGTGCGCGTACGGTCACTTCGGCGTCTCGCCGGTTCGGGATGAAAGCGCTCATCCCCCCGATGGCATGGGCACCGCGCTTGTGGCAGGTGGAGACGAGTAACTCGGTGTAGGCGCGCATGAACGGTACGGTCATCGTGATTGCCGACCGATCGGGAAGGATGAACCCTGCCGAGCGCCCGCGGAAGTTCTTGATGATGGAGAAGATGTAGTCCCAGCGCCCCGCGTTGAGCCCGGCGCAGTGCTCACGCAGCTCATACAAGATCTCCTCCATCTCGAATGCCGCCGAGATGGTCTCGATTAGCACGGTGGCGCGAATCGTGCCGTGCTGGATGCCGAGCGCGGTCTCCGAGAAGGTGAACACGTCATCCCACAGCCGGGCCTCGAGGTGGCCTTCGATCTTCGGCAGGTAGAAGTACGGCCCCGAGCCCGTCTCGATGAGCTGACTCGCGTTGTGGAAGAAGTACAGCCCAAAATCGACAAGGGATGCCGAAGCCGGAGACCGAAGCCCGGCGCGATCGGTATATCGCAGGTGCTTCTCGACGAGGTGCCAACCCCGCGGGCGCATGACGATGGTCGGCGTTTTTTCACCAAGGCGGTACTGTCTCCCCTCCTCGCTCGTGAAGTCAATCTGGCGCCGGATTGCGTCGAAAAGCGACAGTTGCCCACCGATCACGTTCACCCAGGTCGGGCTCGTGGCGTCCTCCTGGTCGGCAAGCCAGACTTTCGCTCCCGAGTTCATCGCGTTGATCGTCATTTTGCGGTCGGTCGGACCGGTGATCTCCACCCGGCGGTCCTCGAGTCCAGGTCCGGCGCCGGCCACGCGCCACGTCGGCTCCTCGCGCACGGCTGCGGTCTCGGCCAGGAAGCGCAGGTTGTGGCCGTTCTCGATGCGGCTGCGCTGAACCATGCGGGCTGCGAGGCGATCATGCCGCCGGCCCGCGAACTGGTCATGCAGGTGGCTGAGAAAGCGCAGTGCCTCAGGGGTCAATACCTCGTCGAAGCGCTCATCCAGGGGGGCGAGCACATCCATGCGTGAGTGGGTCATCGTCGTGCCTTTCAGTCGTGTGGGTGTGGTGCTGGCCAAAACTGGCTAGTGGAACTGGGCGGTCTCGGTGCTGCCAACCAGGGCGAGGGTCTCGCTATCGGGGTTGAGCGCCGTAGCGATTCTGTCGAAGTACCCGGTGCCGACTTCTCGCTGGTGGCGAGTGGCCGTGTAGCCGTCTTTTTCGGACGCAAACTCCGCCTCTTGCAGCTCCACGTATGCGCTCATGTGCCGCTGCG
>Ga0209491_10005385_pt1 | contig 18774 bp, 7 predicted proteins | sample BON02_FD_187213 | JGI IMG/M metagenome (GOLD analysis project Ga0209491, IMG submission 187213) | Freshwater microbial communities from Lake Bonney liftoff mats and glacier meltwater in Antarctica - BON-02 (SPAdes) (version 2) | ecosystem: Environmental > Aquatic > Freshwater > Ice > Glacier... | reverse complement strand
CCCGCCCCGCGCCACATCCAGATAGCGCCCCAGCGCCCCGGCCCCGGCCCGGGCCCGGGCCCCCGCGCGGAAGAGATGCAGAGATGATCTTATACGATATTATATATATATATAAGTAGATAAAACAGAGAGAACAGATAACGTGATAACGTTCAGGTTCAGACTGTTCAGAACTACTTGCTTTTTGTTATATGTAGTATTAATAATAATATAATCATATTTTTTTTCGTTCGTCTGCAACTTGAACTGCTTCCGCCTTGTACTGCGCACTGCGCACTGCCAGTGCGCACTGCGCGCACTGCGCACTGCTTCTGAAAAAAATAAAAAAAATACAGCTCGCTTTAAAAGGCGTTTTAGTTATGCGTTAGGCGTTTGCATTTTTTTTCGCTGGCTGCGGCTGCGAGCCGCGCCGCGAGGACGTCCGCAGGCGCGAACGGGTTAAACCGATGTATATTATACTCAAGCGTCAAGCGCCACGGCGACAAGCCGCAACGACACAACGACACGCATCAGCATCAGCAGCAGCACAACGCACGCGAGTGCGACGGCGACGGCGCATGCGCCCCAGGACACCGAGCAACAATGCCGCGTCCCTCTCCTTATGAAGCGGGTCCCGCACCACAGCAGCTGCACCCCCATCTCGCCACTTACGTTTACGTCCGCCCACCTGCCGCCCGAGCCGCGAATCCATCCATCCATCCTGCGACCGGCAGCCCCAGCCTCCAGCGTCTCGCCCCGGCTCGCACCAAGAGCCCCCTCCTCGTCCCACCCCCCTCAGGAACCCCCCCTCAGCATCGTGGCACCACGGCTGGCTACCTTCTCAAATTGACATCAAATTGAAATTGTACAAACCCTCTACATCCGATCCATGCGTTGTTGCTCAATATACAATTCCGTTCCTTATTCTGCAATCACGTCGCTTCTCATTCCGGTATCGAGCCGCCCCTCGTTCCGTAATCGAGTCGCTCCGTAATCGAACCGCCCCTCACCCCCGCCCCCTATTCCGTAGTCGCAATCGGGCCGCTCCCCCTAATCGAGTCGCTCCGTGCTATTATATATATATACATATATATATATACATATATATATATATATATATATATATGTATATATATATACATACATAGATCTATAGATCTATATCTATCTATATATATATATGTATAGCCGCGCCCCTCTACTCCGTGATCGAGTCGCGCGTCGAGAGCCGCTCCGCCCTGCGCCGCGGCGGCGGCCCGCCCGTCGCCAGCTCGGCGCTCCCCGTTAGCGCCTCGCCGCCTACGCGGTAGAGCGGAAGCGCGGAGATGACGTCGGTCGGCGATGCGCCCTCGTCGGCGCCCGCGTCGCTCTTCACAGCCTCGGGAATCACAGGCGCAGACGCCTTGGCGGCGGCGGAGGCGGCGGCAACGGAGGCGGCGGCGGAGGCGCCCGAGCGGCGCGCTATGCGGCCGATCGCCTCGTCGAGCATGCGGCCGTAGTAGTCGTAGAAGGTAAACTCTAGCGTGGCATCGAGCTCGCCCGTGGGGCCGTGCTCGTACTTGGCTCCGTGCTGCAGGCCATAGGGCGACGAGGGCGTGGACGCGATGGCCATATCGGACGAGACGCGCTGCAGCTTGCACGGCGCGACGCCGCCGGGGCCCTGCGCCTGCCGCTCGTGCGCCGCGGAGCCGGCGAGGTCGCCCTCCGTGAAGACGCGGTGCAGGTGCGCGGCGCCGGCGGGATGCTCCGTTGCAGCCTCGGGCGAGGTGCACGTGGTTTGGCTGCCGCTGCAGGAACCGGCTGGCGTCTCGCCCCAGGACCACTGGTGGCGCACTCCTACCGGCGCCGGCGGCTCGGGGGTCGAGATTGCCGCGCGAGGAGAGACCGGCGCCTGGTCCGCCAGGGCGTCGCTCACCGCGGAGTGGAGGCTCGCTAGGTCCTGTGACGAGAGCGCGCGCGAGGGGCGGGTGCCCGTGCCCACCGCCTGGCGCTGTTTGGGCGAGCCGCCGAGCGAGTCGGGGTGGGCGCGCAGCCGCGGGTTGGAGAGGGCCAGGTTGACCAGCCGCTCCGACTGGGTGATGAGTCGCTCGAGCTCGGAGGGCACCTCCTCGTCGGGCCGGCAGAGGAGCAGCGCCGTGTCGTGGAGGCTGAGACCGGAGGCGACGGTGCGCTGCACCAGCAGCGTCGCGCAGCGCGAGGCGCGGATGGCTTGCGGCGCAATGTCGTACTCGGCCATGAGCCGCGCGTCGGCGGCGGGGTCGAGGTCGGCCACGTAGCGCTTGGTCTCATCGTCTAGTGGCTCGCTCATCTGGGGCCACGAGAGCCAGCACCAGCTGAACCAGGCGATGGCGGCCGAGGCGGGCAGGCAGCCGCCGTGATCGATTGGGAGCAGTTCGCACGGCCGCACCTTGCTCTGGCGCGCCGCCTTTCCGTCGAGCGCGGGAGAGGCGGAGCGCACGGAGGAGGGCGAGAGATTGGCGGTCTGCGTGGCGGTGTGGCTCTCGGCTGCAATGCACGCGCCCGAGCCCGAGGCCGAGAGGGAGCGCTCCATGGGGACCGGGAGCGAGAGGGGCGGCGGCAGGAGGGAGGAGGTTGCGAAGCCGGAGTTTGGCGTGGCAGAGAGGTCGATGGGCGAGGTAGAGGGCGGCGCCTCCATCGGAGAGCTGGCGCCCCCCTGCGGTATCCCCCCGCCCGCCCCTCCCGCAGACTCAGTGGAGGAGCCACGCGAGGTGCGCGGCCGCTGCTGCTGCTCGGGCGCGGCGGGGTGGAGGTGCCGGACGAGGATGTTTGAGTCGTTCCGGTCCGTGTTGAGCAGCCGCATGTCGAGGATCGCTGCGGGGGAGGGGGAGGGTAGGTGTCTTGAAATTGGGGTTGCGTTCGATTCGAGGTCGATTATGAATGGTACTCATAGCAAAGCGTTGGCCCTAACTTGGTACCGTGCCCTAACTTGGTACTCTTCGCCAGAACGACGGTTTGCTGCGCCGGACGACCCGCTACTCGTTACCGGGCAGCAAGGGAGCCCCTTCCCCGCGTGCCGACAGCTTTCCAGGGCTCGAAATGCGTGCGCGGGGAGCTCAAGCGAAGGGAGTACCAAGTTAGGGCACGGTACCAAATTAGGGCCAACGCTTTGCTATGCTCACCGATCTTGTGCACTTCCCTCGTGGGGAACGTTGCACAGCCCAAGTTGGCCGCCACGTCGTCCGAGGCAACCCACGCCTGCAGCGAGCCCACTTTGGCGCCAAAGCGCGAGAGAGCGACGTGCGAGTGGACGAAGAAGGCCGGGTGCACCGCCTCGGCCTGCAGCGTGAGCGGCACCGAAGCGAAGTTGCCGTGGTCGAGCCGGTAGGCTACCACCTCGCGCACGTGCGCCTCTCCGGAGGGGATGGCGCCGTGGATGCCCTGCTGGCCCATCTTGCCGGGAAGCCCGCGCGGATTGTTGGGCGCAAACGGCTCCTCGTCGCGCGGCTTGAATGCGGCGAGCGGCTCGCGCCCGGCGCCGCGCATTACGTAGGTGCCGCCCGTGCCGTCCCATGAGAGCTGCGGCGCGAAACCCATCGCCAGGCCCTGCGAGGAGGCACAGGTGCGGGTTGATTGAATGTGGGTGTGTACGGGTGGTGCGAGGAGGCGCAGGTGCGGGTTTAGTGTGGGTGTGTATTGTGCAAGGGGTGGCGTCTGAGCGGGGTGGCGTCTTGGAGCGTCTGGAGCGTGCCCGCACCTGTTGGCAGTGCGAGAGCAGCTCCGCGGCGGCCGGCTCAAGGTCGGTGGCCTGCGCGCCCCATGCCTGGAGGTAGCACCCGGTCGCGAAGTCCGTCGGGTTCTGCGCGCGCAGCGTCAGTATCACCACGTTGCGCGACGGGACCAGGTCTAGCATCCGAGCGCTGCTGGGCAGCTCTCGAGGCCCGTCGAAGAGGCGCATCCAGGCCACCGGCACGCCGCAGTGCTCCCTAAGCTGTTGCTTCACGTCCGCGGCCGTACTCCACGCCCGCACCCGCAGCCTGTAGCCACCGGGCTGCACAAGCAGCCGTAAATGACTGCTGCTTCGGACCCGCGGTCGTTGCGCGTGGTCCGCCGAACGCTCCTCCTTCATGCCCCCGCTCCGCCCTGGTCCTAGCATGTCTCTCGTACCACACCTCTCTCCACTCTCTAAACCCTACCCCGCCCGCCGCAGGAGCTGTTCCGACTTGTCGGACGACAGCGTCACAACAAACCTGAGAATTCAGGTTCGGTGTGTTTCGTGTCTTTGAAACTCCCCTTCCATAAACACAAATGCCTAAGTCGGTGTCGCTTCTTCTATTAACCAGACTTAGAACTTAAAAAAAAAAAAAAAAAAAAAAAAAAAAAACTATTTGTGTTTGAATTGGGCAAGGCAAGGGCCAAGAGGAGCCAGAGCAAGGACTCCGCGTTCAGACTGCACGGTCCAGATGAACTAGTAGTCGACACCTTACACATGCTCCGTCAGCTGCACCGCCCCACTCAGACGTCAGTCGCCAGTCGCCTTGTCGCCTTCAGGTGTGTCATGATGATGATATGCTTACCCCCACTGGATACCCCCCCCCCCAACACAGCAGCCGACATGGCCCACAGCCACAGCACACAAACAACACAGCCGAGTCTGCAAGGCCACGCGGCCACACACGATCACATACGGCGGCACCCCTGACGGTATAGTCTTACTAATTTTAAACAAAGCTGCCGCGCTTTACTGGCATCGTCGCATCGCATCGCCGCGCGCCTCCAGTGGACATGGCTCGCCGCCGCCCGAACCAGCAGCCGACTGCGACTGGCCAGGCGCAGCAAATATCCGCTGGCGCGAACTCGAGCAAGCCTACTGGAGTGGACATGGCTCGCCGCCGCCCGAACCAGCAGCCGACTGCGACTGGCCAGGCGCAGCAAATATCGGCTGGTGCGAACACGAGCGACGACTTTGCGTTGCCGGAGCCGGTCTATGTGATGCTCGGCCGGGACAACGTCGATGCCCGATTGAAGCATCTCGGCTTCGAGCTGTGCCAGGCGCTCGGGCTGGACGTCGAGGCTCGACCGTCGTTCCGCAAGGGGGAGAATACCAGTCGGGTCGACACGATCCAGCTGTCCTCCGAGACGGCGTGCGTGGTCGTCTCTCTCGGGACTGCAGCGTTCCTCCCGCCGCTGCTCGGCCATCTCGTCTCGTGCCCCAGCGTTCTCAAGTTTGGCTGCGGTGTCGTGGACGACTTGAAACTGCTCAAGACGCGCTTCCCCTCGACGTTCCAGAGTGCGCACGCCAGCGTTGTCAATGTGTGCGCTGCCGGTTGCATCGAGCTAGGCGTGCTGGCCCCGCTCACCGGTGCTGTGAGCGCGGCTGAGCCGCAGTACGGCCTTCGGCGCCTTGCGGCTCACTTCGGTCTGATGCTGGACAAGCCAAAGAAGGTCCAGATGTCCGACTGGGCGAGGGTGCCCCTCTCAGCGGAGCAGATTAGGTGCGTCGTCCCACCGCCAGGCGTGCGGCGGCTCTGTTTCCCCCGACACTGCATCACAGTGGGTCCTGTTCAGATCAGTGGTTCGGTCCCTTTGGTTTAAGCCAGAGGTCGCTGGAGGCGAGCCGCGGCCGCTCGCTCCTCCAACGCCAGGGCACCGCTGGCTCCGCCGAATCTTAACCCCATAAACTCCCCCGTTTCGGTGTCTCGGCAGGTACGCCGCGTCAGACGCCGCCGTCTCGCGCTGGCTCGGCGCGCGCCTCCTGCGCACGTCGCAGTGCGCGCTTCTCGCCGCGGCCGCGCAGCCGTTCGCGGGGCTCGGCGGGGGCGGACAGTGCGTCGCGACCCTGCTGCGTGTCGGCGTCGACCTCGAGAGTCTGCCCGCCGACGCGCAGCTCGTCCTCGCCGAGGCGCGGCGTCAGTGCGCCGAGAGCAAGCTGATGAAGGCGGCGGCGAAGGCGGGCGGTGCTCGGCCGGGTGGCGCCGTGCCTGCGGCTGCTGCGAGGCCAGTCAACACACCTGCCACCAAACGTCCCTTTGCAGGCCAGCCCGTCCAGGTAGCCAAGCGCCAGGACACCGGGGAGCGCGGCGGGCACGCCCAGGCTGCGCCTGCTGCGGGGAATGCTGCCAGGAAACACCAGGCCCCGGCGCCCGCGGCGAAGAAGAAGCAGCAGAACCAGAAGCAGCAGAACCAGGCGCGGGGTAAACCTCGCTCCAACACGGAGAAGCGGAGGAGACGCCGATCCAAACTGCAAGCAGGAGCAGTATAACGGGGCAAGGCGGCCTACAGTACGCGAGACGGCGCTGGCAGGACGTCCGAGGTACGAGAGATGTTGCGCTCGTGAGCGCCCAATCGCCCTATATTATTTGTCTTATAACATTCTTTCTGATTCTGATTCGCATATATGTCATTGTCTTTTCTGTGTCTGTGTCACTCGCGGCTGTGGCTGCGGTCAGGTGGGGGGTGGGCGGGAGGGCTCGCGATCGCCGCCCACCCGCCTACGACTACGACCGCTTAATGGTGTGGAAAGGCAGTCGAGGCTGGGCTGAACGGGGCGGCCGCGGGCGAGAGGCTGCTGAGACGAGCGGCAGCTAGGTCGACGGGAGAGCCAGCAGGCGGTGCCACGGGAGGAACAGCAGAGGCCGCGGCGCGCGGGCGCAGACCAGGCGGCGACATGTGACAGAGATCGAAGCAGAGAAGAACACGAACACGCACGACGACGGGCGGACGAAACCACAAACACGGCGGGCGCACGCCCAGGACGGGCAGCAAAGCAAACAGGGCGGGCGCTGTGCACAGCGCGCACACGTCTAAATGCGGAACCCAGGCACAGACTCCTACCGGTATCGTCCTGTGCTCACAACAAATGGTTTTAGTTTTAACAACCCTAAAATTAGAGATGAAGATTAGATAGAGAGCTATAATGGATAATAGCTATACGCTATACGCTATACATATTTTTATTATATTTTGTGTTCGTGTTGCGTGCTGTACGCTGGTGTGTCTATGCACATGCACATGAATATGCAAAAGCGCGCTGTCCGAGAGTATCTGTCAGTATCTGTTACTGAACGGTACACTGTCACTGTCACTGTAAAAACGTGCGTCGGTTCGTTGTTCGCTGCTTTTCACACCCCCTTATAGCCTTAGTTGCGGCGCACGCGCGCACGCGGGCCCAGGCCCAGGCGCGCGCGCACATACACAACAATAACAATACAATAATAAATGCACCCGCCACCGCCACCGGGGGCACCGTGGCATCCGCAACCGCACTCGCGCCGGCGGACGACACAGGAGGGCCCAGTCGCTCTCGGCTGTGACGACCCCCCTTCACTCCTAAACTACCCCCTTCACTCCTAAACTCCTTCGCTCCACCTACAGTAGACTAACACTGCGCGGTATGTGGCGCACTACCTCCTTCATGAGCGCAAGCGGCGCTTAGGAGCCTAGCGCTTTGCGCCGCTTGCCTCCCCCATCCTCTCCATCCTCCTGCGCCGCGGCCGCCGCCTTGGCGGCCACCGCCGCCGCCTCCTTCTTGGCCTTGCCCGGCCCCCTGACGCCCGGCTCACCCTTCACACGCTTCCGCGCGCCGCCCTCCGCGCCGCTAGATCCACGCTTGCCACCCTTGCCCGGCGGCGGCGCCTCGGCCGCCCTGGCCAGCCCGTCCAGCTTTTCCAACGCCTTGGCCAGCTTAGCCAGCCAGGTGCGCAGCGCGGCGCCGTAGGTGCGCTCGAGCGGCCAGGGTCCACTCGGCCCGCCCGCACCGTCGACCCACTCCCACTCGTCCTCGTCGGTGAGCCACTCACGCTTGGAGAAGCCGTCGAGCCGCACCTTGAGCCCCTTGGCCGCGTCCGCAGCCTCGGCCAGCCCATCGTACCCAACCAGCACGCCGTCCTCCTCGTAGTAGACCCGGAGGCGCGCGCCCGCCACCGAGCGCGCGGGCAGGCCGTGCAGCCCCGTGCTCATCTGCGGCTCGGCAGCCGCCGCCGCCGCGCTCCGACCGGCCGATTGCTGCGCGGCGCGCGAGGGCGGCCCCTGCGGGGGCGCGGGCGCCCACACCAGCTGCTGCATCGCGGGGCCCCCTACCGGTACCGCCGCGCCCGGCATGCCCGCCACGCCAGAAGGTGCGCCCTGCTGCCCCTGTGCGTGCATCTGCTGCGGCTGCTGTGTCGGCGACCCCTGCGCAAACGCGAAGCTACCCGCGCCCGTGCCGCCGCGGCCGCCCATGCCCACCGCGAGCTGCTGCGGCGCCGGCGCCGGCGCGACCGGCGGCTGCAGCCCGAGCACAATCTCTCGCAGCGCGGCGTCAACGACGAGCCCGACGCCTAGGCCGCGCAGGTCGGCGACGGCGTCGAGCGTCGTCTGCGCGTCGCTGAAGTGGACCAGCGAGGTGCGCACGCCCTGGATGCCGCGGCCGACGGCGGCGAGCGTCGAGAGGAGCGTCTCCCACGTCTCGCCCATCACACGCAGCCGCAGCCCCTCCGCGTGTACCCGCACCAGCTCATCGAGCGCCACGCCGCCCTGCACGCCGCCGCTCGCGCCGCCCGCCTCGGCGCGCTGCAGCAGCGCCTCGGCCGTGCTCGCCCACTTGCTCACCCGCGCCGCGCGCTCTTCGAGCAGGGGCAGCTGCGGCAGCTTGAGCGCCGAGGAGCGCGCGCGCTCGACCAGGCTGGCGAGCGCGGCGGGGTCGACGGGGCTGGCGCTCTTGGCGAGCGCGCTCGCCTCCTTGAGCCAGCGCTCAGCCTCGTCAACCAGCGCGCGCGCCTCGGACACGTCCGCTTCGACCGCCGCGAGCTCGCGCGCAAACAACCCCTCCCATGCGCCGCAGCCAAAAACCACCGGACCCTCCGTTTTGACCGTCGCAGAAGACTCCGCCGCGAGCGCCGAAGAGGCCCCGCCGCGGCTCGTCTTTGCAGTGCGGCGCTCCTCCTCCAGCTGGGCGACGCCAGCGTCGACCGCCTCCTCCAAAATCGACTTGAGCTCGGCCATCTCGAGCCCGGCCTGCCTCGGCTGCGGCCTCGGCTGCACCGTAACCACTCGGGGCAGCGCCGGTTTGTTGGCGGACAGCCCCGTCTCGGTGCACTCCAGCAGCGAAGCCTTGTCCGACAAAAGAAGGCCCGGCCCCGCCTCAGCGGACGCCCCCGCGGGCGCCTCCAGCTCCGGCTCAGCCGCCGCTCCCTCCCCGGCGGCGTCGTCTCCTTCTGCATTAAAGCACGGCGAGCCGCGCGCCGCGTGCAGCCTCCTGCGCACACGCCACGCCTTGAGCAGTGTCATGAGCTCGGGCTCGACCCGCAGCTCCTCGCCAGACTCGTAGAGCTCGCGCTGTAGCGACTCGCTCACGCACGCCCATAGGGGCCGCTCGCCCTCGCCGTTGGTGGACGAGTTTGAGGAGGAGCCGGCGCCGCCGTTGCCGTTGCTGCGCAGCTGCGCGAGGGCGGAGAGCGGAAGCGCCGAGAGCAGCGTGGGCACCGACGCAGCCTGCCACGCGAGCGCCGCTTCGTGCGCTCTGCGCAGCGCCACCGCGTCGTCTACGTGTACCCGCAACGCGTCGGCCCGTTGCAACAGGGCCGCCACTGCGGCGACGCGCGGCGTGTCCTTCGGTGGCGCCCGCCTGCAGCGCGGCTCGAACTTATAGCTCGCGCCCTTGCGCGCCGCGCAGGCGGGGCACTCGAACTCGTCGTTGTTGTTGGCCATCGCCTTGACCTTTGCGGGTGGCACGCCTACGCAGTGCATGTGGTACCAGATCTCGCAGCCGTCGCAGGCGAGCATCAGGCGGCGCAGGTCGTCGGGCTGGCGGCAGACGCAGTAGAGCGGCGCGCCGTCCGACTCGAGCACCCGCGCCACGTTATCGAGCTCGATGCCGCAGCCCTCGAAGAGCGTCTTGAGCGCAGCCAGCCACGCCTCGCCCTCGGCGGCCCTGGTCCGCAGGTCCGCCACCGCCTCCGAGAGCAGATTGGCCTTGTTGAAGTCCTTGAGCAGCCGCTGCACGTCCTCCAGCCTCGCGTCGGGCGCCGCCAGCCCTTTAGCCTGCGCGGCCCACTTGTTGGCGTCGGCGAAGGTCGCCGCCAGGTAGTTGCGCGCCTCGGTCGCGATGGGCAGCGCGTCGCCGCGCCGCAGCAGCGCCTCGAGGCTCTCGACGTGCACCGCGCCACTCTCGAGCATCGACGTTGCCTCCTCCTCCCACGCCTCGCACTGCGAGACGAGCCGCGTCAGCATGCCCAGCTCGCGCCCCGCCTTGTCCATCTCCAGCCCAACCTCTTCGCTCAGCCCAAGCTCCGACGCGCTCGGCGGGCCGCAACGCGCCTTGTCCTCCAACGCAGGCGCCGCGCCCTCGACCAACGACGCGGCGGGCGACGACGAGGCAGCGGGCGACGCGGCGCGCGCGCTGCGCCGCTGCGACGTACGCGACGGCGGCCGCTCCGGCTGCGACCCTGGCTGCACGCCCTCCGCCGCGCCCGCCGGCGCCTCCGCCTCGGCGCCCGCCGACGACGACGGCTGCTCGGCCCCTGGCGCCGTATGCACCAAGCAGAGCTCCTCGGCCTCCTGCACGAGCCGCTGGAGGCTGGCGAGCTTCTTGCTCCCCGTCCGGCCGGCGCGCAGCGCGAGCCGCCAGCGGCCGATGCGCAGCGGCACCGCGATGGGGACCAAGACGTTGAGCCCGTCGGCGTGCAGCAGCAGCTCGTCCACCTCCTTGACCAGCGCGTCAAACTCGGCTGTCAACTCGTGCTCGCCCGCGACGAAGGCGGCCACGTCGGCCAGCTCGGCGCCAGCCACGCGCGCACACTCGGCCAGCGCCGCCTCGGCGCGCTTCATCCAGTCAGACGCCGCGCGCACCTGCGGTACAAGGACGCGTCAGTTCAGTCGAGGGAGGGGCCTGTGGACGACACCTCTCGGTAATAATATAAGTATCTATAGATATCTCTACCACTCTATACATATCTATAGCTATCTATCTCTCTCTATATATATATATATATAGATAGATATACATGTATGTAATTTTTGTATATATATATATATATAGATATTATATATATGTATATGTATATTTATATATATATATATATATATATATATATATATATATATATATATATATATATATATATATATATATATATATATATATATAGAGAGAGAGAGAGAGAGAGAGAGAGAGAGAAAGAATACATGTACGGCCCAATCGAGGCTTGGGGGCTCGGGCTGGGGTGTCGGGTGCGCGTGGTTGGGCTCCGGTCAAAGGTCAAGCCAGCACAGTCAAAGGGGCTGCGCACCTGCAGTGCAAGCAGCGACACCTCCGGCACGGCCGTCGCGAGCTCGAGGCCCGCGGAGAGCATCGTCTCGAGCTCGGCCAGCGTGGCTCGCATCCCGGCGCCGCGCGTCTGCTTGGCCTGCACGCGCCGCGCCCCCTCCTGCCACGCGCGGCCCTCGCTCACCGCGCGGCGCAGCGCCCCGAGGTGGGGCAGTGTCAGCTTGTGCCCCTCGACCTCACACAGCATGGCGCCCGCGTCGCGCAACGAGGGCCGGCCAGCGAGCTCCTCGCGGAGCTTGCTGGTCCAGTGCTTTGCGACCTCCACCTTCTTGGCCAGCTGCCGCGCCAGCCCAGAGCTGCGCCCCGCCTGGGCGAGCGCGCCCTGCTCCGCCAGCGCCTCGAGCTCCTCGAGCGACGTCGGCCCCGCCACCGCGCGCTTTGCCTGCTCGACCCACTCACTCTCCTGCAGTGAGGCGGTGAGCCGCTCCACCTCGGGCAGCGCGAGGCCGAGCCGCCGCCCTTCGCCCAGCAGCGCCAGCAGCGCGTTCGGCTCGGGCGAGCCGCTGGAGAGCAACGCGCTCGCCCGCTCCACCCACTTTGTCGAGGCTCGCACCCGCTCCTCAAGCGGACCCATCTCGTCGAGCGCAAGGTTGAGCTCGCCCTCGCCCCGCGCGAGCAGCTTGCCCATGTCGCTCAGCGCACCCGCGTCGACGCCCGACGTGACCGAGAGCGCCGCGCCCACCGCCCCCTTCCACTCTCCTGCCTCCCGCAGCCGCTCGCGCACCTGCGCAATCTCGTCGGCGCGCAGCCGCAGCTCGACCGCCTCGGCGACGAGCCCCTCCGCCTCGGCCAGCGTCAGCTTAGCCGACGCCTTGCCGCGCGACGAGGTGCGGCGCAGCAGGTCGGCGTGCACGCGCGCCATCCACTTTTTGCAGGCGGCGACGCGCGAGCGGAGCGCGCTCAGCTGCGGCGCCTGGAGCCGCAGCCCCTCCGCCAAGCGCGCGAGCTCCTGCAGCTCGCGCAGGTCACACGTCTGCTCGAGGCTCGCCGCCGCGCTCGCGAGCCACGCCTCGCACTCGGCGAGCCGCGCGCGCAGGGCGCCAACCTCGGTGAGCGGCAGCGGCGGCACCATGGCGTCCGCCTCGGCCAGCGCCTCGCGCATCAGCTCCACCGGCTGCGCCGAGCCGAGCACCGCGCCGTGCCGCTTGTGCCACCGGTGCGCCGCGCGCGACTGCGCGGCCAGCAAGTCGAGCCGCGCGAGCGCGTCGTCGGGCGCGCCTTGCTCGTCGGCGCCGGCGCCGAGCAGCGACTCGTGCACGCCGAGCGCCTCGGTGCCCTCCGCCAGCAGCGCGCTGAAGCGCTCCAGCGTGAGCGAGCCCGCGCCGCTGGCCCGGTCGAGCTCGCGCAACCACGCCCCGACGGCCGGCGCGCGCGCCGCCTCCCACGCCGCCTCGGCCTCGGCCACGCCGCGCGCCATGTCGTCGGCCGGCGCGCAGAGCCAAGCCAGCTTGAGGCCGCGCGAGTGCTCGGGCACCGCGACCTCGCAGCTCGGCGCGCCGCGCGGGATGTACGAGGGCGACGCCTCGGGCCCGCCGTGCGCCGCGCAGAGCGCCGCCATGAGCAAGTCGCCCTCACAGTAGCCCAGCGCGCGCACTTCCTCACGCTGCTCCGCCGGCATCCGCGCAAGATGGCGCGACGCGGCGAGCAGAGTATATTTCGCCGCCAATGCTTCGTAGCCGCAGAGGTGCAGGTGCACCATCACCTGCTCGTCGAAGCGCAAGGCGGACGAGAAGTCGCGCCCTACGAGCCGGTGGCCGAAGGCGAGCAGATCCACCAGCTGGCGCACCGAGACGCAGCCGGGCCGCCAGAGCGGCGCCGAGGCGTCGCCGTTCGGAGCGGCGAGCACCTCGTCTGTTGTCCGTAGGGGGGGCACGGCCGCTTGGTACTTTGCCGCGTCGATGCGTGGCTGGCGGTAGCCCAGCCCCTTCTCGCGCGATTGGTCCACCTCGCGCGTCAGCGATGACAGCTCCTTGTTCACGTTCCGCCGGTTCGACGACGCATGAGCCTGAGGAGGTGGGGCGGCGGCGGGCGCTTCAAAGTGGCGCGGTGTGGCGGCGTCGGCGGGCGGAGTTTGAATAGGGCCTCCGCGACGCGGAATCCTGCGCCATGCGGGTGGTGCCGTCGCGCGTCTGGCGTTGCGCCCCCTGCACGCTGTGCTCCCACCGACAGCGGGGATCGCTAGGCATTCCCACTCACCGGGCACTGCCACTCTCCCTCTGGCGCGATCTCCAGCGGCGGATCGAGGCAGTACATGTGGTAGGAGCGGTCACAACGATCACAGAGGAGCAGGTCGCCACCGCCACCGCACGAGCGGCAAAAGTCGTCATTCGTGTCCTCCGGATCAACTGCGAGGGCGCAGAGGAGGGTGTGCTGATGAGACGCGGCAGGCGCGGTTCCGGCCGTTTGTGCGCGGGCCTCTGGCGGTGACGGCGGCACCTGCAGTGTTGGCCGGCGGAGCAGCAGCAGCCGCAGACCCGCCACCGCCTCGGGCGCTCGCCCAGGCGCTATCTGCAGGCGAAATGAAGGCGCAGAGGGTCAACTGAAGGCGCAGAGGGTCAGAGTGCAGCAATGCAGTGCGGCCAGGGCCTGGCTGCAGAGCAGCTTGGCTCTGCGGGTGACGCCGGCGCGCCAGCACCTGCCACCGCCTGCTGTGCAAACTCCTCGTCGCCACCAAAGCCACAGTAGGCCACCAGCCTCGCACAAGTGCATCTTGAGCCCAGGCCAGCGGCCGGACCGCGGTCTTGTGCAAATTCTTTTTCATCCATGCTGAAAAAAGCGGCAAAAAATATCGCCGGGGAAACTCACCTCGTAGCAGCGCCAGCGCCGGCGTCGAGACAGGCGCGCCGCTCGCCCGCATCCGCCGCGCGTGCCCTGGCCTGCTCGCCGGGCCGCGGCCTGACCCCGCGAGTGCGCTTTGCCGTGCGCAGGTTTTCGCGCCGCTTCCGCCATGAGCCGGCGCTATGATTCGCGGACGACCATCTTCTCGCCGGAGGGGCGTCTCTACCAGGTGGAGTATGCCATGGAGGCCATCTCGCACGCGGGCACCGCGATCGGCGTGCTTGCGAGCGATGGGGTCGTGCTCGCCGCCGAGAAGAAGATGAACTCCAAGCTGCTCGAGCCCGCCAAGAGCTCGGAGAAGATGTACATGATCGACGACCACGTTGCGTGCGCCGTCGCGGGCATCACCGCCGACGCCAACATCCTGATCAACCAGGCGCGGCTGCACGCGCAGCGCTACCTGTACAATTACCAGGAGCCGCAGCCGGTCGAGCAGCTGGTGCAGAGGCTGTGCGACGAGAAGCAGGCCTACACGCAGTACGGAGGCCTGCGGCCGTTTGGCGTCGCCATGTTGTACGCCGGGTGGGACGCCATCCACGGGTTCCAGCTCTACCAGGTGCGGCGCCCCCGGCGGCGCGCGGCGCAACCCCCCGCGCGTGCGCACCCTGCTTCTAGACTCCCTTCCGCACACCAACCTCCTCGGCCGCTGTGATCCCTCTTCTCCTCGACGTGAAATGTTTTACACCAGCTTGGGCTTGGCGGGCATGGCTCGCCCGCCTGCATCTCCCTGGAACCCCCTGTACCCCGTCGTTTACCACGGCGACCGGTGCCGAGGCGTATTCCCATCTCCGGCTGTAGCCGAACAGCCGAAAGCGCGCCCGCACTCGCTCCGCGCACTATCCAGCCTCGTGCTCCTCTGTTCCGCAGAGCGATCCGTCCGGCAACTACAACGGCTGGAGGGCGACGTGTATCGGCGCGAACGAGAAGGCCGCGACGTCGCTGCTCAAGCAGGAGTACAAGGAGAAGATCATCCCTCTCTCGGAGGCGTTGCAGCTGGCGATCAAGGTGCTGACCAAGACGGCCGACGCCACGCTGCTCACGCCCGACAACTTCGACATTGTGACGCTCACGCGCGAGGACGGCAAGGTCAAGTACACGCAGCTCTCCGCGGCCGAGAGCCAGGTGCTCCTCGACATCGCCAAGAAGGAGTCCGCCTCCGCGGACGCCTGATCCAAAGAGTCAAGTTGCGTAGCGGGGTCCGGAGCGGGGGCCGGGCGCCGCCTCCGCAGAAGCATTTAGCCAAAAGTCCAATTGGGGCCGGGTTGGGGCGGGGCGGCGAGGAGGCGCGAACGGGGCGCCGTGGAGCGAGGCGGCGCGTCGGGACAAGGCGCCGGTAGGGGGCGGTCTGCGACTCCGTGCCGGCCTGGTGCCGGACTGGGCGCCGGTCAAGCCGGCTACCCACGCGCAGGGTTTTACGACCTAACCGCCACACGCCTCGTGCTCGTGACCTGGTCCACTGATCTCTTTCTCTAGGTCACTGTGAGGAGACGGCCGGTGGCCGGCGCGGCGCTCGCTGCGAAGCAGAAACTTAGAGCGACGAGACTGTTTGCTCTCGACGCCGACGCAGCTGATCGAGAGAGCAAATGGTGGCTCTCGTGTCTCCGTCTGCACGCAGCGGCAGCCGCCGGCGGCCGCGGGGCCCGGTGTGGCGTGGGGCTTCCCGGGCGGGTGACTTTTTTTATATGGTTGGCTTCTCTGGATTTTGATTATGGGTCTGCGTTCTGGGGGGCAGCTGGGGCTCTGGATGTTCGTGTGTGTGTGTGTTTTGGTCGACACTGTCACTGTCTGTCCCGAGTACGAGTACACTGTTACAGACACAGACTGTCACTGACGACGCACTTCGTACACAAACCCCCACACCCAGCGGCCCAGCAGTCATACGAACCGCCGCAGTCGCCGGCATCAGGAGGCAGGGCGACACGTGGTAAGACTAAAAAGGTGAACAGACCCCCCCCCCCCCACACGACAGACGACGAACGACGAAAAAAAAGCAACCGCGCGGCGCGCTTTTTGCAGTGTTGCCTAAGTCGGGCCGTTGTAACGGTGAGATGGGTACGCTGAGAGCAAAACTTGCACATCTGAGACCAGGGGCTATATAGTCACCACCTAGGCCTGAAACAAGCTCAACCATCATAAACTATATGCCTACTCTTGGGGCTCAGGTCTTCTGCGGAAGTCAAGGCTTGGTTCCGCCCACGGGGTACCCGCATACCCGGTACCCGACGGCCCGACACGGGTGGTCGTGGTCGGCTCCGCGTCGGCGGTTTGATTAAGGGAAACTAAAGCTGTGAATGGCTGTTCACAGCCATTTCCTCAATCAACCGGCGGCCGGAGCAGGGGTCCATACACCTTTTCCTTCTAACGACTGGCTCATAGCCAGACTCTGAGCTTTGTTTGGAGGGTCCCGCCTAGCAATGCTCACAAGGAATCCATAGCCGCTGGCGTATAAGTAATATATCTGAGTCCTCGATGCGAAACTAGTGGATGGCATGGCCCCGGAGCCTGTCCGGAGTCCGGAGGCCCCGGAAGAGCGACCCGACAACGACGCTCCGATTTTTTTTATCATGGAAATCTTGGCATCTCAGCTTATACCTTCGGAGTTAAGCTCCTCTAGTCATAAGCTTTCATATGAGCCTAGGAAGTCATAGGCCCAGAGCAAGCTGTGGCGTTCGAAGGAAAAGGTGTAAGTAAGCTCATGTCTTTGCAAAACAGGTGCACATCACCGTTACAACACTCGTCGGCGTCGCTTCTTTTTGGTCTTTATTATTATATTTATTATAATGATGATTCTATCCCTCGGACCCCCCCCCGCCCTAACTTATATATATATTATATATTTTAACATTTTTATTATATATCATATCACATAATATTCATATATATATATAATATTATTAATAATTGAAAAAAAGCCCCCCCCAAAATGAAAACCACCGAGCGAGAGCGCTGGCGCTGGCGGCGCTGCTATAGCGCTGGCGGCTGGGCCCTGGGCGAACGTCTGCACAGTCACAGAACACAGAACACGGAACAAGCGCGCACGTACAGCGTAGAATACGTAAATCTGCGCGTCGCCGCGTCGTGCTGCTGGGCACCACGCCATCGACAGAGAGAGAGACGATATCGTGCGTAGACACGCTGCTTGACGCTTGACCCACGCCCGATGCCCCTATGCTAATAACTAATCATAAGAGAGCCATGTCGTCCGATGGCCATGTGCATGTGCTCGCTAAGCCTAAAGCGATAGAGCATGTGTAATCAACAGCACCAAGAGGCGAACTATCGACACGGACAATGCAAAAGACATGTATATGTATATAAAAAGTAATCAGGGCTTAATGAGGTTGCACTACTAAGGGCGACCGGCGACAGCACAGTGAGAGACGTGCGTGGCCTGATCCGGGCTTGTTCGTGCAAAAGCGGGGAGAGACGAATAGAAACAAAGCTGAGAGTAGGCACGTTGATTCGTGTGTGGGAAACGTGGCGGCGATGGAGGGCGTCGCGTGGATGGGCGTATATAATTATAGGATGGGTGCGGGTATAGGGTGTGCGCTCGCCTCACCGCCGCGCACTGGGCGCTTGCGCAGGAAACAGCAGAATAAAGTAGACGTGGGATACAAATGCACGTTCAACGTTCATGAGAACCAGGACACACGACACACACACACATGCATACACACCACAACCACAAAAAAAAAAAACCACACGACTAACACACAGACGAACACACAGACGAACACACACACACACACACACACATACACGACACGTGAATGAATGGCCCGACCCGGTGTCTGGGAGATGGTTGCGCGAGGCCGCAACAAGTCGACTGCGCTAAGAGACCTGGAATGGACTAAATAGTAGGGATGCATATATATAGATATACCTATATCTATATCTATATATCAATATCTATATCTAAATGTGTGTGTATATATGTATATATATATATATATATATATATGTATATATATATATATATATATATATATATATATATATGTATATATATGTATATATATTATATATTATGTATCAATATAGATAGGTAGATAGATGGATAGATAGATAGATAGATAGATAGATAGATAGAGATAAAGATAGAGAGATAGAGATAGAGATTTAGATTTATATATATATATGTGCATATATATGTATATATGGAGAGAGCGAGAGAGAGCGAGAGAGAACGACTGTAGGTAGACTGACTCACTCGCAGGGTGGACACAAATCTAACAACCGGCTGGCGGTGGGGCGTCTGGGCGCGGGGCGTGTCCAAGTGTTGTCGCAGGGCGGTACTATAAAGGGCAACGTCTTAGCTCCACACTCAACAGGTTCCTAACCCTGAGGGCGTTTATTTGGTTCGCGTTGGCGGCGGCTGGACGGCGTAGAAGAGGTACGAGGGCTGGTAGCGCAGCGCGACGCAGCGCTCGACGACGCCCTCCCACGAGTCGCACACTGAGGCTTGCGAAGCGTCGTCGAACCACTGAGGAGCGGAGCGAGGGCGTGAGTGGGGAAGCGGTGGGTTGCATTGTAAAGGCGCCGTGCTGGGCAGGGCCTAGTGAGAGAGGGCAAGGGTGGTGTTTCATTGGAAGTCTCGTGGAGCAGGTAACGGGATGGAGAGGGCGCGACGAGGTGTTTGGCTGAATACAGCACACACACACACATACATATGTACATATGTACATATATACATA
>Ga0209491_10005377_pt1 | contig 18796 bp, 12 predicted proteins | sample BON02_FD_187213 | JGI IMG/M metagenome (GOLD analysis project Ga0209491, IMG submission 187213) | Freshwater microbial communities from Lake Bonney liftoff mats and glacier meltwater in Antarctica - BON-02 (SPAdes) (version 2) | ecosystem: Environmental > Aquatic > Freshwater > Ice > Glacier... | reverse complement strand
AATAAATAATAAATAATAAATAATAAATAATAAATAATAAATAATAAATAATAAATAATAAATAATAAATAATAAATAATAAATAATAAATAATAAATAATAAATAATAAATAATAAATAATAAATAATAAATATATATAATAATAATAGAATTATAATTTATATATTAAATTTATAAAATGAATAATACAAGTTCAACTCAAATTCAAGGTGTAGTAAATAAATTACCAATTACACTATTTTTTACACAAAGACCTGATAGACAACAAGCATTACACTATTTAAATTGGTTATCTAAAAATGTCTCTGAAACTAATTCTATAAATCAAGATAAATTATACCGTGAAATCATAAGCAAGCATTTAAGACTAATTGCTATGAAAATGACTGAAATTGAAATTTTATTTATGATGGCATTAACTACAATTACATTAAATGATTTTACAGTAGATAGTAAAACACTTATTAATAAACTTATAGCAGAAAATAAAGATAAAAATGATTTAGATACAATGTATAGAGTTATGGGACAAATTATGACTAAGTTGCCTAAAGATTTAAAAGAACGTGTTAATGGTAAAAATAAATTAGATATATATCAAAAACTCGCTGAATGTATTAATATGGATAAAGAATTATTAGAAAAATTTATTTCATTTGACCCTTCTATTAATACTCCTATTAGTATGGAAATTGGTGCTGATGATTACAATACATTAAATAAAAAATATTTAGATGAATTAAAAGAATATGAAGATGCCAAAGGATATATTCATTATAATAGTATGGAATATGCTAAACTTGCTGAGACACAATTAGAACAATCTAAAAATCAAATTGATGATGGTAAACTTAATACAACAATTAATGCTGAATATATTGATGAAAAACCTGATTTTATGTTAGGTAAAAATGATAATATTTTATATTATTATGATAAATCAAGTGGAACTTTAACTGAAATGCCTATGAATGGTAATCACCAACCTGTTTCATTAACTGACTTAAAAACTATTTTATCTTCTAAAAAAGTAAATAAGCACGAACTAGAAAAATTAGTTGATGAATTAAATCCAAATCAACCTACAGAAATGCATACAATAGCATCAACTGATCCTGATATGAGAGCAGAACCTAAAGGTTTTTTTGATACAATAGGTTCTTATTTTACAAGTTTTGTAAGTAATGAGGCTACTATTACTACTACACCTGTTAAACAAAATAATAATACTACTAATAATAATTCAATTCCTATACCACCTCATCATATTAAACAATATGTAAATGATATACCAGACATTAATAATAATCATAATAATAATAATAATAATGACAATCACAATGAACATAATAATAATTCTAGTAAATATTTTTCTAAAATAAATAATGTATATAAACGTTTTCACGAAAGAAAACAACTTTATGAAACTGAAGGATTTACAAATGAAAATGATACTAAACTTCATTTTAATGAAAAATTATTTTTAAAAAAAATAAAAAATGATAATAAACATATTGAAAATACCGCACTAGGATTTATATCTGTTGTTATTATATTATTTCTATTAGTTATTTTTAATTCAATTAGAAATAGCAAAGGTTTAAAAAAATAAATGTGAATTAAATTAAATCAGTTATTTAGATTATTTTATATAGTTTTTATAATTTCAATACTTATTTATACTATTTAATTTTGCATTTTAATATTTAATTTTTTATTTTAATATTTAATCTTTCATTTTAATAATTTTTTTATTATCTTTATCATATACTCCAACAAAAGTTCCAATTTCTTCATCATCTTTAATTAAAAAGATATTATTATTTGTATTATCAATATAATATTCTATATCCTTTACTTCTAATATATTAACATCCATTAAATTGGGAATACTATCCGGAAATACAACTTTAATTTCTTTCTTTTCTTCTTTAACTTCTTCTTTTGGTGTCTTTTTAGATTTTTTAGATTTTTTCTCTTTTTCCATTTCCTTTTCTTTTTCTTTTTCTTTTTCCATTTCTTTTTCCATTTCTTTTTCTTTTTCTTTTTCCATTTCTTTTTCCATTTCCTTTTCCTTTTCCTTTTCCTTTTCCTTTAGTTGTTGTTCGTTGTATTGGGTTTCTTCCTTAAGTCGTTGTTCTTCTTCGGCTTCTTCCTTAAGTCGTTGTTCTTCTTCTTCTGCTTCTGCATTAAGTTGTCGTTCTTTTGCGTCTTTTTTAATTTGTTGTGCATCATCTTCTGCTTCTTCCTTAAGTATTTGTTCTTCGGCTTGTTCATCGTCTTCTATTTCAGCATCAGTTTTAGTATTTGTTTTACTACATTTTTTCATAATAATTTTTTTCTTTGTTTTTTCAAGTTTAATTTCTTTAACTTCTACTTTAACTTCAACAGTATTATTAACTTCATTACTTTCGTTTTCTTCTTTCTTTTTAGAATCTCGTTTATAAACTTTTTTAATAGGTTTAGTTATAATTTCTTCTTTAATTTTAGTTTTAGTATCAGGTTCATTAATAAGTTTAGTATTATTATTAGTTACTAACTTCTCATTTGATGATTCTGTTTTAATAATTTCATTATCCATTGTTTCGACATTATTTTTTAATTCTAAATATTTAATGCGATTTTCTAAAATTTTAATAGTATTATTAAGTTCATAAATTTGTTTATCTTGGTTTTTAATAACTGAAACACTAGTAAAATTAGTTTCATCAAATTTTTTATTTTTTAATTCATCTTGTAATTTATTTAATTCTACTTCTTGTTCTTTCATTTTTTTATCAATATTTTCAAATTGTTGTTTAATAGTAAGTGTAAAAGATTGTATAAATTTACTAATTTCACTACTAAATGTAGAAGAAATTGTATTAATAAAATCTAAATCGCACATTTTAGTTTTTATAATAAGATTATTATTTAATTATTTGTACTACAATATCTAATATAAACTTTTTTTAATAATAATAATATAAATACTTTTTAAATTTCAATTTTTATTTAATATTTTTAATAACAATATAGTATTAAATAATACTATAAATATAATTTTATTTTTGAAATAAAAGTTAAAATACATTATATTTAATTAGAAATAAACTATAAAAAAATAAACTATGCTCATTTATTTGAGAATAATCTCATTATAAAAATTGAAGATTAAACTATAAAATTATTAAATTATAAAAATTAAAAAATAAATTAGGTTAAAGTTTAAAAGATATTTAATATGTTACTATAAAGCGAATAAAATAATAATTAATTAAAATACTATTAATTAACTATGAATAATGAAAAATATTATGTTGTAATAAAAGGGCATCATATAGGAATTTTTAAAACGTGGGGAGAATGTAAAAAAGCAGTGGAAGGTTATAAAAATCCAATATTTAGAAAATTTGATACATTTGAAGAAGCAAAAGAGTTTTTAAAAACTGGTTCTAAGTCTAGTTCTAAGTCTAGTTCTAATGTAAATATAACTACAAAATCTTCTTTAACAGATAAAACTATACAATTAACAACTACTAAAAAATCAAAAACAAATAGTAATGGTGATGGTAATGGTAATACAAACACACACACAAATGAAATAAAGAGTGAAAATTATGTGTGTGATGAAGATATTTTAAAAATGAAACAATCCTTAGCAACTATAAAAAGTTCTCATTATAGTGATGATTTAAATTATAATGTAATGTCTTGGACACTTATTGATGATGAACTTTATATATTTACAGATGGGTCTAGTCGTAAATCCAAAACAAAAGAAGATTATTTTAATAGTGGTGTTGGCGTATATATAGGATTAAACTGCACTAATATAAAAGAACAATACAATGACAAAACAAATAATCAATGTGAATTAATGGGTATGGATTTTGCTTTTAAACTTATTGTAAAATATTATAGAGAACTTATAGATATTAAAAAAGTAGTTAAAATAGTTAGTGATAGTGAATATTCAATTAAAGCCTGTTCTGTTTGGCTTTCTTCGTGGAAAAAAAATAACTGGAGAACAGCAAACGGAGATGACGTTAAAAACAGAGTTTTAATTGAAAGTATTGATTCTAGCATGCAACGTATTAAATTAATAAATAGTAAATTATCTGCTTCATATAAAATAAAAGTTAAATTAATACACGTTAATAGTCATCAATCAATGGATAGAACCGATAGAACTAAATTTAATATTTGGTTTGGTAATTTATGTGCTGATGGTCTAGCATGTAATAAATTATAATATTATTTTAATAATTTTATTTTATAAGAACTATTTATAATGGGCTTATCCTCTAATAAATAAGTATAGTTTGTTTTTTATAGTGTTTATAAATTTATAAATACGCTTGTTTATTTAAGGATAAGCCTATTATATTATTTTATTTTTTTTTAGAAAAGTTATAAATTATTACTATACTCCAGAACTAACTCTTTAGTTTTATAAGTAAAAGTCTATAGTTTATACTTATGTTAATACTTTTTTATATTTTTATTACTTTTTTATAAATTGTTTCTAGCACATCCTTTTAGTTTAGATTATTATTTAGTTTTTAGTTTATAATTTTAATAAGTATGATTTAAAATAAAAGTTTCTTACTATGTTTTACTAGATACAATAACATTAATAAAGTAAATAAACAATTAAATAATAAAATGAGTAAAGATATTCCATTACAACTTAAACAACTTAATCAACTTAATAAAAATACAAAGAAGAAAGAATTAACAAATAAAGAACGTATTAATTCTATTTTAGAAAAATATAATTTAAAAACACCTAGAAAAACACAACTTATTGATAAAAAAAAGGATTTTCAAATTAAACCAAAATCTACAAATAATGAACCAACACAACAGCTCACTAAACTTACTACTGAACCAATAAAACAGCCTCCTAAACTTACTACTGAACCAATAAAACAGCCTCCTAAACTTATTACTGAACCTGCACAACAACCTAAACCACAATTACAATATAAACCACAACCACACCCACAACCACAACCACAATTATCTGTAAATAATTTACTTAATAAGGATAAACAAGAACTAACTAATCAAAAAACTACAATGCCACAAGCAATTGTTAATAAAAATAATTCAAAAGATTTTATAAATTCTGAAAATATGTATAATATTATAACAAAACTTAATAAACAAAAAGACTATAGTCATTTACAAAATCAGTCTAATACAAATAATAATAATAGAAATAGTATTCAACCTATACATAATACTAATAATGATACTACAAAAACAAATAAACAAATTAAAATAACACTAACGCCAGAAGAAACTAGATTACATCAACTAAAAGAACAACAATTAAAGGAAAAATTAATGAAAGAAAAACAATTAAAAATACAGCAATTAAGAGAACAACAATTAAGAGAACAAGAAATAAAACAACAAATGAAAGAAAATTATATAAAAGAAAAAGACTTCAAACAACAACAATTAAAAGAACAACAAATCATATTAGAACAAATGAATCATAATTCTATAATAAATAGAAATAGAAATAATACAATAAATAATTTTAGCAATACAAATAATTCTAGCAATACAAACACTGATAATACTAATAATATAAAACAAATTGTTTATAATAATGGCAATAGTAATAGTAAAAAAAATGTATCTATACATCCTAAACTAGAACATATGACAATTGACGCACATTCACCTTTAAGTAAATTAGAATTACAAAGACAGTATTTACAAGAACAACAACAAAAAGAATTGGCTAAACTTAAACATAAAAAAGAACAAATTGTAAAATTACATAATCGTAAAAAAGAAATTGAATTAATGAAAAGTATAGAAAATGAAAAACACAAATTAAGATTAATACAAAATAAACAAGAAGAATTAAATAAATATTTACCTTATCTAGAGACAACGAGACAAACTACAAATAACAATACTAGTAATAATAATAATACAAATACTAATGATAAAGGAAAACAAGAGAATAAAATAGTAAATATAAATACAGCATCTACTTTAAATAATAATACACATCGTATTTATAATGTTGATGAAAAGAAAACCAAAAAAAATAATTTACTTATGAAAGATGCAAAAGATGTTATTGATGTTGTAAAAAAACCAATACTAATTAAAAAAACTAATCCTATTAATCCAATGATTGAACCATCATTTAACACATTAGATATAAAAAATACAAAACTTAAAGTAAAAGTGAAAAAAGAGGAAAAGAAAGAAGAGGAAGTTAAAAAGGAAGAAGAAGAAAAAAAAGAAAAAAAAATTATTAAAGAACAAATAATTAAAGAAGTTAAGGAAGAAGTTAAGAAAAAAGATTTAAATAATCAACCTTATCACTATTATTGTAAAAGAGATATTAAAAAATATAATTTAGATGTTGATTGGGGGACGAAAGAAGAAGTATATAATACTGATAAAATGACAAAAACTTTAACAATGTATCTATCAATACATAAACCTTTTAATTATAAATGTGAAATAAATAATAATAAAGATACAAAAACATTAGAAGAAAAAAAACATTTTTTAAAGAAAGAATATAAATATAAAAAGATAAGTCATTTTTGTAAAGATAAGTTAATAGATTTACTCTATAAAATATATTGTTATGATACAATGATAATAGAAATCAAAAATAAATAATGGGCTTATCCTCAAATAAATGAGTGTAGTTTATTTTTTTATAGTGTATTTCTAATTAAATATAATGTATTTTAAATTTTATTTCAAAAATAAAATTATATTTATATTATTATTTAATACTCTATTATTTAATACTCTATTATTTAATACTCTATTATTTAATACTCTATTATTTAATACTCTATTATTTTAAAATTTATTTCTAATTTAATAATTGATACTAGTTAAAAATATTTTTACGATTTCTTTATATAAATTATAGTTTTTCTACATAGTGTATATACAGCCTTTTATATATAATTTTAGTTGATCTATAATTAAATTTATTATTACATTTATTAATTTTGTTTTAAATATCATTTTTATATATTAAATAATGTAAAATAAATATATACTTTAAATATAATAACCGTCAAATAAGTTCAAGGCTTTAAAAAGATCTTTTAGGTTTATCATTTAATAAACACAACAGTTTATTTAAGGATAAGCCTAATAATAAAAATATTAATAATATTAAATTAAATAATATGGATAAAAATAATATTGATATAATGTTTAACCAAGTTATGAAAGATAAAAGTAAATCTATAAAAAATGATCTTCAACATAAAAATTATAAAGTAAAAAATTTAACTCATCTTAAAAATAATAAAACAAGTGGTAATCATAATAATTCTAATAATACAAAAAAAATTGTAAAGATGGGTAAAGAAATGATTGATAAAATGAATTTAGGCAATGATGTTGAAATTGAAAAAATAATAGGTATTGATATAGATAATAACATAAATAAAAATACAAATAAAAATCATATTAAACATACAAATATAAATGTAATTACAAATAAGAATACAAATACTATACAAAAAATATTAAGTATTTCAAATGATGATTTTAAAAATTTATCTCCTGAAAAAATAAAAGAAATTATGTTGCTTCTAGAAAATTATATTAAAATTGATAAAACATATCGTATTAAACACGAAGAACTTAAAAAGTTATATACAGAATATTCAACTTTATATAATGAAAAAATTGTAACTATGAATAATAAAATGAAAAATGGTGAAATGAAAAATGGTGAAATCGTAAATAATAAAATAGAACATGAAAAACATCAAGAAATGTTAAAAACAATACATAATGAGATGAAAGATAATAATACAAATTTATATAGGTCTAGATTAATGATATTAAAAAAAATAAAAGATGAACCTGAGATAGAACCTGTTATTAAAAATAAATTATGTGGTAGTTTATTAGCAATCTTTAAATCCCAACCTAAAACAGAATATAAACAATTACCTATGTTAGATGAAAATAATGAAAAAATTACAGTGAAAGAATTAGACCACGCTTATTTACAAAAACATAATGAACTTATGACTGTTTATAAAGCCTATCAAAATTTATTTAGTAAAACAGTAGGATACAAAGATGAATTAGACAAATATAAACAATTACCTACAGGTAGTTTAATCTCTAGAAATCAAATGGATAAATTAATTGCCGACCAAGGGTTTGTAATGAATATGATTGATAAAATGCAAGACCAACTTATTAATAAAAATATTATATCAAATACAGAAAAAGTTCCTGTTAATCCAGTAGCCAACCACCCTCAAAATATTGAAACATTTAATAATACAATGCGAGACCAAATTAAACATATTATAGATAGAAGAGTCGAAGTCAAACCTATGATGCAAACAAAAATAGAAAATTTATTAAGTAAATACCAAGATTGTGATAGCAATGATAAATTCTGCCAATCAGGGAGAAAACTATTATTAATTAAGAAAATGTAAATGATTATTTTAGTGTTTTAGAGTTCTAGAGACATCTTATTTATTTTTATTTAATATTTATTTAATATTTATATTTAATTAATTATTTTAGTTTTTATTTAATAATATTATTTAGTTTAAATTTTTATATGTTTATATAATAAATAATATTTATTATATTTATAGTATAATAGTAATATAGTAATATAATATAAATTGATTTGAATATATAAAATAAAATGGCCACTAGAGAAAATTATAAGGCAGGCGTTCCGGCTGAGAATGATCAATTACTTAGAATTATTCATATTGGTATAGATGATATAATAGTAAAATTAAAAATTGCTGTTGATAATAAAGCTTTAGATACAAATTTAGGTGAGGGAACTATAGCAAAGACAAATGATGCTGTATTGGCAATTTTAAAGGTATTTGATAAGTTTAAAGAAGGTAATAATTTTGACGGAACCCCTATGGAAATTGAAAATGGCGTTGTTTTAAAACCTGATCAATTAAATTTCAATAATAAGTTAGGAATAAATGTAGGTATGTCAATGCAAGACATAGATGGTGAAGCAGACATTTTAGATTATAATACAGGTTTAACTTCTGTAGATTACAATGCCATAGGTGTTAAGGAGTTAAACCTAACAAAGGTAGTCGACCAGGATCAATTACAAAAACGTTTAGAAAATTGTACAGCCCTTGAACACTACTATATAGCTAAACACAAAGAAATTATACGCATTTTTAACTTTGTTATAAACCTTTTTGACAAATATAAATATGCGATAAAAGTTATATTATTTTTATTAAAAAATTTAGTAAGAGCAAATAATAGTACAACACCACCAGGGAGTTCTAATACTAGCCATCCAGCAGCAGATGTTAAAATAAACTTACCCAGACCTATTATTACAGGTATAAAATTATTACTTAACGACCAAAAAAATATACAAACAATTATTACTGGTATGAACGCTGTTGTAAATAATGCTGACCAATCAATACGCACAGATGATGAAGATGGTATAGACAGAAGTGTGAAAAATAGGGGTAGCCCGCCTAATGTATCAGGTAGCCCGGTCACGGTCACGGTCCCGGGATAGGTCCTGTAATAACAATAACCATAACCATAACCATAACCATAACAATAAGGAATACCACTACAAAAATTATAAAAACTACTTAAATTTTCCTTTCTTTTAGCCCATTATATTAAACTTTTTTACTCATTTTAATTATTTAACTATTTTAACAACCTTTCTAATAGTCAATTACTTATTCAATTACCCAATACGAACATTACAAATAATACAATAGCAACATAAACAAACATTCCAATATCAACTTGTTTTCCGAGTATAATAACTTGATTACCCATAAATTTAAATATTATATAAATAAAGCCAATTGCCATTGCGATTGCTCCAATGGCATTGTATAAAACATTATCTCTAACAACGGGACCTGCTTGAAATATACCTGTGAATAATATAACACCCATAATAGCAAGACCAAATCCTCCAAAGACGACAAGTGAGTCATATTGTGTAATCCAGTCAATGAGCGACATATTCTGTTGTGATTTTTTTAGTGATACATTATTACTCATTTTATTAATCTATAAATTATTTTTTTTTTATTTTCTTATTTTTTATATTTTATATATATATTAAATATAAATAAATAGTGTGTATCCAGAATAAATTTTATTATTTAATAATAATTTATTATGATTATCCTTAAATAAACATATGTGTTTATTAAATAAATGAGCGTGGTATATATACCATTAAAAAATTAAAGCGACCCAAAATATGTATATTAATGTTTATAAAACTTATATGCTTTCAACCTTAAGGTATAAAACCGAACTGAAATGAATAAAGTAATTAGTATATAGTGCCTTGATATAGTAGTAATTTAAATATTATGAATTTGACAGAGGGAACACCATATATACTAGGACGTAAATCAAGAATAAAAGAACTTAACCGTTATTATATAGTATATATTTTAATGTAATATTAAAATATAGTTTAAAATTAATTATTTAATTAAATTAAATAATTAAAAATAAATATATACTTTAAATATAATAACCGTCAACTAAGTTCAAGGCTTTTTAAAAGCTCTTTTGGGTTTATCAATTTATAAGCACGCTCGTTTATTTAAGGATAAGCCTAATAAGCGTCAAATAAGTTCAAGGCATTTAAAAGATCTTTTGGGTTTATCAATTTATAAACACGCTCGTTTATTTAAGGATAAGCCTAATAAAATAAAAAATATGTTATCAAGTCTTATTAATGGTTTAGCTGAATTTATTATAACTCCTTTGTTTCGTTGGATTACACTTTTATTAACAATTGTGTTATCTATATTACTTTATTTAAATCAACCTCAACGTTTTAGTTATATAAAAAGTATAAGTGGTTTATCGTATAAATGGGAACTTTATATATTAGCAGTATTTGGTATAATCACGACTACTTTAACATTTGTTGGTTTATGGGTACAAATTCCATTTACAAATATGTTACCTGATTATTGGTATATGTATATTTTTGTATTGTATTTAGCCATTATAACTCAAATAACTGTTGATTCAGAACAATATACTGACGACGAAACATTTAATCCACCACCTGCTTATATGTTGCCACATAAATATAGAGTTTTAGTTAGTTATGCTAGCACAATTATAGATGCGTTACTTATGATACAGTTATTTATTTATTTTGGTGTTTCTGATGATAGTAAAAAAACAATCTACAGTCGTTATTTCTTAGAACGATTTGGCGGATGGTATCCAGGAAATAAGTTAGATTTTTTATTTGATTGGTCTGGTGTTGTTGATACATTAATAAAAGTATATATTTTATATTTACAACAAAATTTCAGAGCCTGTGAATATGGATTACCACCTAGTTGGAATGCTTAAACAATACTTTAATTAATACTTTATTTAAGAGTTTCTTTAAGACTTTCCATTTCATTATGTAAATCAGATTTAAGTCTATTCATAATTAATTTATCTATATCTAATTTTGTTTGAATTTTAGATTGTAATTTAGATTTTTTAGATGAGCTTTTTTTAGATAATTTTAAGTCTTTACATTTTTTAGATTTTTTTAAGAGTTGAGATTTTTTACATTTTTTATAAGTGTTAATCATTTTGTAATGTTTATTGTGTTTTGATTTTACACTTAAAAGACTTTTTTTATAAAGAGATTTAAAATCATCATTTATTTCATCATCAATATCATTATATAAAATAATAGTTTGTTTTTTTAAACAGGGGTTATGTTTATGTATAGGTTTATGTATAGGTATAGGATTAGATTTTATTAATTGTGATGTTTTAGAAAGCATACCACCATTCATAGATGGATTTATATAATTAGGATTATATTCAGGATTAGTATAAATATGTCTTAATATATTTAAATAGTCCATATTACATTTTTTATTGTTAGCAATGTATTTTTCATATTCATCTTTAAATAAAAACCTGCTTTTATTAATATATTTTTTAATATGATTATAATCATCTACTGCTTCACGAAGTTCTTCATGTTCTTTAAGTATTGATTGATTAATAAATAAATCTTGATGTATTTGATTTAATCTAATTTTATATTCAATATTAAAAATACTATCTTCAGGGGTTATATTTGTTTTTGGATTACCTATTATGGTATAAATATATTTTATAAAATTATGTATTACATTATTATAATGTTTATCCAATGGTTTGTTAGAATACTTCATAATAATATATAATTTTAAATATTTAGTTAAATATTTAAAATATTTAAATAATGCTCCAATAGGAACAATAATATTTATAGTATCATCATAGCGTTCTGTATTAATAAATTCAGCATATTGTAACATAAGAACTAAATCAAACTTTAATGAGTTTAATGCTATATAATAACATTTACTATTATAATTATCTTTACAATAATTAACTTTAACAATATCATTTACATTATTAATTGATTTATGTAATTTATCTAATGTTATTACTTGTTTTGATGTATCTAAAATAGTATTATTATCCAATAAATAATATGAATAAAATGTTGGATTATCTAAAAGACTAGGATATTTTATTTGACTATCTGTAAAAGTTAAAGCCTTGTGTTTAAGTGTTGTCGTCTTTATAAAATATTTGATTTTAGTTGTGATTAATAAATCTATAGTATTAATTTTAGTCATAATAGTATTAACTAAATCATCATAAGACATATGTGTAATATCTATAGCATTTTTTGATGAAACTTCATCTATATTATTTTTTGATATATCTTCATTTTCATTTTTATTTTTTATTTGTAATGTTATAGCCATACGTGTTAAAATGCCATTATATTTTTTCTTATGCTCTAATAATTTGGGTTTAGTATTAGTAAAACCTCCTGATTGTTCATTATTTTGTATATCTTTTGTTGCTTTTTTATAATTATGTTTTGTTTCTTCAAACATAGTTTTAAAAAATGTCATTGTTTCATCTATTATTTGTTTCATAAACATTGTTATAATAAGTAATATATATTTAAATACACTCATAATTTTTTTTACATTTTGTTTATCTTGTTTAGTTTTATCATAATGTAATAATGTTGTATATAATTTTAAATCAATATCCTGTGTGTCAAACTTTATAAATTTTAAATTAGTATGTATTATATTCATATTAAATGCTACTGAACCAGTAATAACTGCCATTATTTGTTTATCTGTATCAAAATTGTTAGATATAAATGGATAATAATAATTGATAAAAAACTCTCTTATTAATGTATGTATATCTTCTGGTGCTACTTTTTTATTTGAAGATAAATTAGTATAAAAATAATACAATTGTTTATGATAAATAGATATTAATTTAGAAGGTATTCCATATTTATATTTATATTTACTAGGTATTGTAGGATATTTATTGATATCATCGTGTTTTTTTTCTGGTGTAAAATTATCTTTATTGTTCATTATTATTGATTTTTATTAATAATTTTTTATTTATTTTTTATTTATTTTTATTATTTATTTAAAATAATATAAAAAATTATATTATTAGTTTATATATTATTTAGATTTTTAAAAATTATTAAAAATTTTAATACATGAAAATTATTTTATTAATTTAATATAATGAGCTTATCCTCAAATAAATAAGTGTTTTTTGTTTTTTCTATTGTATTTCTAATTAAATATAATGTAGTTTAAATTTTATTTTGAAAATAAAATTATGTTTATATTATTATTTAATAATGAGCTTATCCTCAAATAAATGAGCATAAGCTGATTATACATAAAAAATAAAAGGGTTAAAAATAAATTTTGAAAAACTGTGTAGTATATTTATCTTTATTAGAGATATGTTATTTATATATAATTATTAATTATTAATTTTAGTTAGTATTGGCATATTTATTAGCAGCCATTGTAAGTAAAATAGCAACACCAGCATAAGCAATATAATACATAGGACTACCATCATTGAGTTGAAGACTTTTGTTAAGAAAATATTTACAGCATTCATTAGAAGCAAGAGCAGTAAAAATTACTAAACCAAGAACGATCCATTTTTTATCATTATTCATTAAGTTGCTATTCATATTCATAGTATCAGTAAAACCTTCTATATCATTATTATTGTTATTATTGCTATTATTGTTATTGTTATTGTTGTTATTGTTGTTATTGTTGTTATTTTTATGAGCATTATTATTGTTTGACGCGGGAGCAGAGGTAATAGTAGTTGTAACAACTTGTTTAACTACTTTAGGTGGTACTTTAGAATGTTGTTGAGGAACACCCATAGTTGAACCATTTGAACCATTTCCCATACTACCCATAGTATTTCCTTGAGGAGCATAACCTGCAGATGATGAGTTATTATTGTATTGTTGAACGGTATTGGCTTGAGCACCATAAGCCATATTTGCCGCAAGAGCAGAGTTTTGGTCCATTTGCATATTTACATTACCTGGAATAGCAGAACTAATTGTATCACACGAATCACATCCATTTCCTAATTCATAAAAACCCATTTTTAGTTATATAGTTATGTTAATATTAATATTAATGTTAATTTATTTGTAAAATAATTATATATTAATTATTGTTTAGATTTTTATTTTTATTTATTTTGTAAATTTTTTTATTTTTTATTAATTTATTTTTATTAATTCATTAATTTTTATTAATTCATCAATTTTTATTAATTCATTCATTTTTATTAATTCATTCATTTTTATTAATTCATTCATTTTTATTAATTCATTCATTTTTATTAATTCATTCATTTTTATTAATTCATTCATTTTTATTAATTCATTCATTTTTATTAATTCATTCAGTTTTATTTATTTTATATTTTCTAAATAATAGTGTTTATCCATAAACATTTTGTATTTTTATTTATTAATTTAAACATAATTTATACTATAAATATATATAAAATACACTTAATTTAGTGTATTTGTAATAGATAATTAATTATAGTTAATAATAGTTAAGTATCAAAAATGACAACTCAACAAAACCAAAACCAAAACCAAAACCAACCCCAAAAAGTGGTTGAGTTTTATATGGATACTTTAAAACAATATAAGGATAAGTTTAAAAAAGATAAGATTATTGTTTTAATGCAAGTTGGTGAATTTTTAGAAATATATGGTTTGATATACCCTGATGGTTCGCGAGTTGGAGACCTTTGGGACTTTTGTGAAAATGTAAATTTAAAAATTGCTGAAAAAAAGCAAGAAGTATATAAAAATCCTGATATTAAAGTATTTATGGGAGGCGTGCAGTTACCTTATGTTCAACCTTATATTCAAAAAGCTATTGATAAGTTCGGGTGGACTGTAGTTGTATTCGAACAAGAATGTATAGGTAGAAATAAATATGAACGTAAAGAAACGGCGGTCTTAAGTCCTGGTATTAATATTCATTCAGAGTCTTATTCCACAGTATCTATGGTTATTTATATTGAACAATTACCAACTTATTATAAACCAAATAAACTTAACCCAACAATTGTAAATATTGGTGTAAGTTATGTTGATTGTATTACAGGTCATAATGGTTTATTAGCATTAAATAATACATCATCGACAGATATTTCAATACCATTTGATGAATTATTAAAATTATTAACGATTAAAAATCCAAAAGAATTAACTATGTATATACACAATTACGATAGTTTAACTGATGATACACTTATTAATGCTTTACATTTATTTAATTATCAATTTACTATAAATCGTGATACAATGGATGATAAATATTCTAATTTAAATTATCAAAATTTAACTTTTAATAGTGTTTATAATAAATATAAGGGATTAATGGATATCACACAACAATTAGATATTGATGGTGCCGAACATTATTATTCTAGAATAGCCTTAACATTGCTTTTAGAATTTATTTTAAAACACGATAAAAGTATTATTCAAAAATTAGATAAACCTGAAATTATTTTAAATAGTGATAATTATTTAATACTAGCAAATAATTCACTCGAACAATTGGATATTATAGATAATCTTCGTAATGATGGTAGTATTACAAATACAGTTAGTTCTAACAAACATATAAAACGAATTAGTTTATTAGATTTATTAGATAATACTAAAACGCCTTTGGGTAAAAATTTATTTAGAACACGTTTATCAACCCCAATTACAAACAATTATATTTTAGAAAAACGCTATCAAACAATAGGTGAATTAGAAATAATACATAATAATTATATGAAAAAAAATATGGTTTCATCAATGAATGATAAATACGGCTCTCCATTATATCAATTGCGACAACATTTATTTGGTATTAAAAACATTGATAATTATTTGAGAAAAATAATTACTCATAATATTAATCCAAATGATATAGGTAATTATATTGATTCACTCAATAAATGCATAAATGTATATGAGTATTTAAATAGTATTGTAGCAAATCAAAATAATACTACTACAACAACACCACTAATTAAAGCATTGTTAGAAATAATACCTAGTCTAGAACACTTTCGATCATTTAGTGAGATACATAGACTTTTTACTGATACTATAATTTTAGAAAATTTAAATTGTAATATTTGGAATTGTATTGAAAATAATCCTTTTATAAAGGGTATATCTAAAGTATTAGATGAATTACAAGAAGAAATTGATTGTGATAGAATGTTATTAGAAACGATTATAAATGAATTATCAATCATTATTGAACCTAAATTTAATAAAGATACATCAAAAGTAAATATATGTATTGGTGATAATACTTCTAAAGGTATTTATATTTATACAACAAAAACAAAAAAGGACATTTTAGAAGACTATTTTTATAAAACTAAAAATCAAATTAAAATTGGTAAATATACCATTACACATAAAGATATTAAATTTAACCAAATCAAAGAAAATAAGTGGGAACTTGATATTATTCATTTAAAAAGTAGTAATGGAACATTAAAAGTAAATATTGAAAAAATAGGTAAATTAGTAAAAGGCGAATTTATAAAATGGATACAACATAGTATTATTGATGATATTAGTGAGAATAATAATAATGAGAATGATAATGAGAATGATAATGAAAATAAAAATAAAAATAATGAGAATAGTAAAATAAATACATTATTAACATTTTCTAAATTTATTGCTGAAATTGATGTGGTACAGTCAAATGTTTTAAATGCGATAGAAAAAGGTTATGTATGCCCTGAAATTGATATGAATAATTCACATAGTTTTGTAAAGGCTAATAAAATAAGACACCCTATTATAGAACATATATCTAAGAATACAAAATATGTGCCAAATGATATTGTAATGGGTAAAGATAATATTGATGGTATGTTATTATTTGGTGTAAATGCGGTAGGTAAAAGTAGTTTAATGAAATCTATTGGTATTAATATTATTATGGCACAAGCAGGAATGTATGTAGCATCTAGTCATTTTACTTATAAACCATACCATTATTTATTTACAAGAATACGCAGTAATGATAATATTTATGCAGGATTAAGTTCATTTGAAGTTGAAATGAAAGAATTTAAAGTTATTTTAAAATATGCTAATGAGAATTCAATTATTTTAGGCGATGAACTTTGTAGTGGCACTGAAACTCAAGATGCTACGGCATTAGTAGCTTCGGGTGTGCGAACATTATCTAAACGTAAATGTAGTTTTATTTTTGCTACTCATTTACATTTTTTGGCTGATATGTCTTATATTAAAGAATTAGAAAATGTTAAATTATTCCATTTATTAGTAGAAAGAGATGTACATAATCCTTCAAAGTTAATTTATAGTAGAAAATTACAACCTGGTAATGGACCAAAATCATATGGTATTTTAGTATGTGAAACTATGGAATTAGAACACGACTTTATTCTTAAAGCAAAAGAAATTAGAGAAAGTATGAATAGTATAAAAACACTAATGAATGGCGAAAGTAATAACACTAATAATGATACACGTATTGGTAATGAAAGTTTAAATATAAATCATACTAGTATAGGTTCAAAATACAATATTAATAAAATTATTTCTACATGTGAAATTTGTAAAAATACAAATGCAACTGATGTTCATCATATTAATCAACAATGCGACGCAAATGAAAATAATATTATTAATGATAATGAAAATGGTATATTTAATAAAAATAAATTATGGAATTTAGTTTCATTATGTAAAAAATGCCATCAAAATGTTCATAGTTATCCACCAATTATAATAATCGAAGGATATCAAACGACGAGTTCAGGGATTGAATTAAATTATAAGATTATTAAAGATAATGCGAAAATAGATAATAAAACTAAAACTAATAATGATTTTATTCTAGATATAAATGATAATGCGAAAATAGATAATAAAACTAAAACTAATAATGATTTTATTCTAGATATAAATAATAATTTAGAGTTAGACAATAATAATACAAAAAATAATACAAAAAATAATACAAAAAATAATAATAATACAATAATAAATAAAATAGATAATCATGAAATGAATAAATTAATTATTGAACTGAAAAATTCAGGATTTACTCCAAAAAAAATACAATATGATTTAAAAAGAAATTATAATTATGAAATTACACAACAACTTATTAGAAATTTATCTTAATAATATATAAATTTTATTTAATAAGATTACTTTTAGTTAATGATTACCATAAGCTACTTTATCAGCGAATGATGTTTTACTATTTTTTTCATTAGTTGGTTTTTCATTAGTTGGTTTTTCATTAGTTGGTTTTTCATTAGTTGGTTTTTCATTAGTTGGTTTTTCATTAGTTGGTTTTTCATTAGTTGGTTTTT
>Ga0209491_10005374_pt1 | contig 18811 bp, 17 predicted proteins | sample BON02_FD_187213 | JGI IMG/M metagenome (GOLD analysis project Ga0209491, IMG submission 187213) | Freshwater microbial communities from Lake Bonney liftoff mats and glacier meltwater in Antarctica - BON-02 (SPAdes) (version 2) | ecosystem: Environmental > Aquatic > Freshwater > Ice > Glacier... | reverse complement strand
GGCTCAGTGGAATGCGGCTCAGTGGAATGCGGCTCAGTGGAATGCGGCTCAGTGGAATGCGGCTCAGTGGAATGCGGCTCAGTGGAATGCGGCTCAGTGGAATGCGTATTTGTCGCTGAAAGACGCCAGGAATGATCTTTCAGATAACCGCCGTGCTGGATGCCATTACGAACCTTAGACTACTGCTTATTTGACCGCTTCTTGGAAAATCTTAACCAAGGGCAACTGGACGATGTTCTCCAACGCTAAACACGCCTTGAACGAACGGTCAAGCAGCTTTGGGTCTTTCAAATCTTGGACCTCAATTTGTTGCGGATAATGGGTTTCAATCCACTGGCACAACTGGTCAAACAGCGTTTCACAAAACCAGATCCGCCCATTAGTTGCTTCTCTCTGTTGACGGTTCAAGACCACTCGCAACCGCAAGCATGCCGGGCCACCGCCGTTGTTCATACTTTGGCGCAGGTCGACATAATCAATTCCCTTGACAGGGTTATCCTCGTTTAGAATCCAAGCAATCGTCGCTTGCGCATTTTCATTACTCTGGCAATCGACTGGACTGACCAGTCTCATTTCGCCTTCTGCGGTCGACACCAATTGACTGTTAAACAAGTAGCTATCCACCGCATCTTGCAAAGGCAGCAAAGACGTTGGCACCTGAACGACTTGTAACGTTGAACCCGTCAAAACTGCAAAACGGTCACTCAATTCCGAGAGAACCTGCATTTGATTGACAAAGGCCTGCTGGTGAACCAGCAATACATTCTGATTACCCACACTGATCACATCGTTGTGAAAAACCCCCGCATCGATGGCGTCTGGATTTTGTTGACACAGGAACGCACAATCGGCTTTGAGTAGGTGCCGACGGCCAATCGCTTGCGACGCTTGGTACGTTTGCCTGGCAGGGAATCTCTGGGGCGCGACGGCAGAAAAATCTAATGCATTCCGACCGTACACCAGCAACTCAATCCCACAGTCGCCATGATTCGCGCACAACCGCGTATGATTGGCAGCACCTTCGTCGCTTAGCCCCGAAGCCGGTGGTAATGGATCGTGAACCTGAAACAGCTTAGCATCGGAAAAAATGCTGCGAAACAAGGGGGTGATTTGATCGGCTTCAACGCTACGGTGCAAAGAAGATCCCAGATTCGCTGGTGAAAAATGCACTCGATTGTCCAAAGTATCTAGCGACGGACTCACCGTCGCGGCATTGGCAGCCCACATACTTGACGCACTGTAAGCGGCCGCCAACAACAAAGGATCCTCTTGCCCCGCCTGCACGATCACCTGCTCAGGCGATCCATAAAATCCTAACTGACGCAGCCAATCAATTCTGGGACGAAGCAAAGGCGGAATGATGGCTTGTGGAATCCCCATTTCCATCAGATGCTTCATTTTTTCCAAGCCCTGAAGCGCCGCTTGCCGAGGAAACGAGACTTCATTCTGATGCTTGGTCGAAGCCACATTGCCAAAGGACAATCCCGCATAGTTGTGAGTCAGCCCTACAATGGAATCAAAATTACATTCTCGATAGTCACCACTCATCGCTGCAGTTGCCTTTTCAAATCGTCTTTGGGAGATTCCAAAAAAAAAAAAACGGTCGTGCCCATTTGCCCAGAGCAGGTACTTTGACCTGTAGGCAACGTAGCACGACCGCTTTGAAATTACGAGCAGTCAAAGGGTTTCCAATTCAACCATCTGGATTTCGGCGAAGCCGATTCTCACGCCTAGGATCGCCAAAGTTCTACCTCAACTTAGTCTTGAGGCTTAGTCTTGAGGCTTAGTCTTGAATTCCTGGGATTACGTTAAAATGCTGCGGAGGTGGCGTAAGTCCGAGCCTCGTCCAATGAGACTGGGTTGACATCGCTTTCCCCCAACGCGAACAATTCGCGTCGAATTGCAATCAACCACGCCACCATACAAGCACCAGCAATCAAATTAACAAAAGGGACGGCACAAGCCAGTGTCAACCAAAACGCTACCTTGCGGCGATGATCGGGCGGTTCGTACCCGGGACACATCGTGCGATGCAACGCGTCACTTAGTGGGGCGATCGACAACAGCATGGCATAAATGTTGACCACAGGCACAAACATCAACATTGTCATAACAACAGGACGCTCTATTTGATACTTATCGGGAATACGGTTCCAGCATCGATGCAACAAAGATGTCCATAAAAGATAATTTACCGCAAAAACGGCAAAGTAAAATCCAATCGCAACATCAAGATCAGCCGCCTCAAGATCAACCCCCTCCCCCATGACCACGGTCATCATAGCGATAATACCAACAGCAACCGAAGCCACCTGAGCCAGAACCGTTGCAAACCAATGCGTCAGTAAATTGGGGGCGCTAACGTTAGAAATGCGGAAAGCCCGACGAGCCCCAAAGAAAAACCCACTCAACACCATCAACGGCAACATTAAGGCAAACGATACCGTCAAGTAAACCGCTCGAAATAATAGCCGAAAGAAACCTCGCGGGCGGACGATTGTCTGTGGCAACGGCGGCGGCGCCGAATGTTGGTACAAGTCTGGAATCAAGCCCGCAGGCTGCCACTTTTCCATACCCTCACGCCAAACCAACGTCTCTGAACGATCGATTCTGCCGTTGGCAGCAAACTGCTGCAATTGAGCCATGGTTACCGGACCACTGATTCGCCGATCTTCGGCTGCATGTCTAAACAGGGACGGAATGAAACTGACGGTGTTCGATTGCAAGCGAGCAAAATACCACGCGGCCTGGCCAAGCGAGGGGCCGTCTACATAGCCCTCCGGATCAGACGAAAGAGGTGGTGCCTTCTTCGTGGAAAACATGTTTATCGATCCCTTGATGACGCTATTGGCACTTGAAAACTGACAGTTCTGGTTCGCCCTGGTTCGCCCTGGTTCTCTACACACCCAAAGCATTGCTCTCGGGTAGAACCCATCCCTTAGAACCCATCACTGTATGGCAATTGGGTGGCCATTCGCCAACCTTGTGGATTCCTTGGGGAAATATCAGCTATTTCCTAAAAACTATCCGCACATTGGTTATACCACGGCAACCTTCAAGGCGGTTTCGATTCAAGGCGGTTTCGAACCGAAAATCCTGACTTCTGAGCCCATTTTGACCTAAAATTCCGATGAACCTGTCTGTCAATCAAGTCAAACTTTAAATGTGATTACCGGGGTTCGTGATTACCGGGGTTCGTGATGAAGCCGTCGAAGCAGAATTGACTGACTTGGGAACGGCCAAGGTTTTCAAGAAGCCAGTCGAATTCAATTTGCTAATGGATAGCATCTGCGAATGCTTGGGAATCAACTGCGGGATCTAATCCACCCAACCGCCATGACGAACTTGCCCCGCATGGCAACATCTGCCGATTTCCCAGCCTGCCAATACCGGGCCTGCCAATACCGGGCCTGCCAATACCGGGCCTGCTAGCACCAAGCCTGAAACAAACCGGGTAAAGTCTAACGATAATCCCGATTCTACTGCCGACGGGATCCTAAGACGTCCGATGACTTAAGCACACAGGAATTTCCGTCCAAGCACCCGTGTGCGCCATTAGCAACCAAAACCACGCAGTCGATTGCTTTACTAGACGTTACGATCGACTTTGCGGCTTGGAAAAATTCTTGATTGGGCTGGAATCCGAAATCATTGGTCAAAGCAAGGAAGCTACCATGAATCTCAGGAACATCACCGCAGTGCTGACAATCGTTTGGGTCAGTTTTACTTTCGCGTTATCCTCGCCCAGTTGTGCCCGTGCCCAATTTGGATTGAGTGCCGAGGGCACGTTGCTAACGAATTTCGAGTTCCAGCAGAAGACCCACTTCGAACCACAACTGCAGACCAACTTTGAACCCAGCTTGCCCACCAGTTTCGGCTTCAATTCGAAGCGTTCGGCTTCCAATGTTCGCCTGTCTGAACGACTCATCCAACTGCAAGCGCGTTTACCCGAAGAGCAAAAATACGTCCAAGATGTGATTGCATTGGTCGAGCAAAAGCAGTTGCCTGAGACGTTGGTCAACGAAGCTTTCTTTTACGCAGTTCATCGCTACGGTGGACCAACGCCGTTTCCCTACTTCGAGCGTATTTTAAAGATCCAATCGGACCGCTTAAAGTTGACAGCACCAACGTTTGATCGAACCGTTTATTCGCGAGAACGTTTCAAGCCTCAGCTGTTTGTCCAGTAACCACCGCGATCGTGGTCAAATTTAATCTCGCTACCCAGAATCTCGGTCGCAAACCAAGGTTCTTGTGCGGGATCCGTATGGCGAAATACACACTGACCATTGACCAGCGTCAGCACGGCCCAGCCCGTTAGGCTGACCCCATGCCACGGGCTCCACCCGGACTTGGTCTGTTGCTGAGAATTCAAAATCGTTTGCTCGCGTTTCAAGTCGACCAACACTAGGTCCGCATCGTAACCTGGCAGGATCTTGCCCTTATCCACGATGTCCCAAACCTTGGCGGGAGCCTCGCACATCCATTGAACCACTTGCGATACTGTGCATTTTCCTTGACTGACCTGATTCAGTAGCAAGGCTAACGAATTTTCCACCGCCGGCAACCCAGACGGGCTTTTTGGATAGGGTTGATTCTTCTCGGCTAACGTGTGCGGAGCATGGTCGGTTGCGACCACCTGAATGTGGCCATCTAACAGTGCCTGCCACAATTGTTCGTTGTCGTCGCGATTCTTGATCGACGGATTCATTTGAATTAGCGAACCCAAGCGATCGTAATCATCAACATTGAAGAACAAGTGATGCGGGCAAACTTCCGCAGTAATCAAATTGCCGTGATTACGAATCTCGGCAATCTCCGCCGCGGTAGAAACGTGCAGTACATGAAAACGATGGCGGTGTCGCTTCGCCAAATCAATCGCTCGCCGTGTTGCGATGATAGCCGCCTGGTGATCGCGAATTTTTGAATGCACGGCGACGTCTTCGATCCCCTGATAACGCTGGGCATTGGCCTGAACCGTGGTTTCGTCTTCACAGTGTGCGGTCAATGGTAACGTTGTCTCTGCAAAAATCGCCTCCAATGCCTCTTGCTGATCCACCAATAGATCACCCGTGCTGCTACCAATAAAGATCTTGATGCCTGGCGTTCGCTGGGCCTGCTTCAATTGATCAAGATTGTTAGGTGTGGCCCCAATATAGAATCCATAATTCACCAAACAAACCGAAGCTGCCATCTCCAATTTCTGATGCAACCGGTCCACCGTAATCGTGTTCGGATTGGTGTTAGGCATCTCCAAGAACGAAGTGACACCGCCTTTAGCGCACGCTCGAGTCGCGTGGGCTAGATCTTCCTTGTGCTCCAAACCTGGTTGCCGAAAATGCACTTGGTCATCGATCACCCCAGGCAACAAATGCAAACCCGTGGCGTCAATAACTTGATCGACCTCCACATTGGAGGGTGGGTCGATGTCCAAAATCTTACGACCGTCGATTAGCACGTCGTGCTGCTTGGCATCAGCCGATGAAACCACCGTTGCGCCGCGAATCAATGTTCGACTCATAGATACATCCCTAAATATCCGCCAGAATCTTTCTCGCGTTGTTCAATTTCAGCCAGCCTTTTATGGGTCTTCGCCAAATCACCGGCTTGAATATATTTGTCAAATTCCACTTCCACTGCTCGGCAAACCGTTTGCTCGAACCATTCGACAATCGACTGGTTCAACCAATTACACGTTTCTGATTTCAGCGAAACTTGCAAGTCGGCCGTCTTGGTTCGTTCGTCTTTTTCATCGGTCACGACCGCTCCGTCAAAGCGAAATTGCAACTGACCGATCAGCGGGTCATTGGTGAGACCGAACGTACACAGACCCCGCGCCAAAAAATAGGCGTTATGAGTTCCATGCTTTTGCGCACAATCCCGCAACCGAGTCGCCAATCGTTCCAAACCTGGACTCGCATCCATCGGAACGTCGAATCGAGAAACTGATCGCAGTGGAATGCAATCAAATTCAATCTCTACGGCAACCGGCGGTTTTGACACTTGGGATGCCTGAGTGCCAGATTCTTCCACGGATTGCGAGTCGGTCGGCAAAGCCGAATCATTCTTCATTCCAGATTCCTCGTATTCCTCGTATTCCTCGTATTCCTCGTATTCCTCGTATTCCTCGTATTCCTCGTATTCCTCGTATTCCTCGTATTCCTCGTATTCCATCGATGACCTGCCACCGCATTCGTCCAATGCCAATGCTCTTGCGGTGCTAATCCACTATCAACCGTTCAACCGTTCAACCGTTTCATCCACGGGTCGCAACGTGCGATTGATCACGATCGGTCGCCTAACAGTTCACCAAACCGCTGTCCAATTTCCAAGCCCCTGGCACGCCCAATCTGCCTCGTTGCAGATCGACCTGCATGGCGGTGGCCTAGTCGTTGGTCGGGGCGGTGGCCTAGTCGTTGGTCGGGGCGGTGGCCTAGTCGTTGGTCCTGTTGTGCGCTGACACCGCCAGTTCCTGACGCCTGATCAGGCATTTCTCAAGTTCCCAGGTTTCAATTTTAAACCTTGCCCAATCAGCCAACTTATGGACCCCTCCAGTAAATGATCGTGCCGAAATAGGTTAACATAAGCGTCTAAATTGGAATAGAAGTCGGTAGCTACAGGCTTGATCGGGCCCAAATCGCCCTTTGACATTCACAGACTGGGGCGTATCGTAGACAACGGAGCAAAGCAACCAAGCCCGGACGCATTTTACTCTACTTGGCTTAGATTTTCTTCTTCGTTTTTAGTTCAACAATCGGTCGGTTCCCGTTTCATTCCATTCCCGTCTGCATTTGAAGTTTGCATGCCTGACTTCCGAGTTAACCTGGACATCTTCCGTGGTCCGCTAGACTTATTGCTATACCTCGTTCGTAAACATGAATTAGATATTTCCACGATTCGCCTAGCCCATGTTGCCGATCAATTTTGCCAATACCTGGATGTCCTAAAAGAGATTGACATCAACCTGGTTGGTGATTTTATCGATATTGCTGGCTTGTTGGTGGAGATGAAATCCAATGCATTGCTTCCCAAGCCTGAAACTTTTGACGAAGAAGCCAATTGGTCCGACCCAAGAGAAAATTTGGTCGAACGTTTGCTGGAATACAAACAATACAAAGACGCCGCTACGATCTTAAGCGACCGCAGTCAACAGTGGCAGCAGCGGTACAGTCGACTTGCCAACGATTTGCCACCGCGTGAAGTTTCCCCACAGGATCAACCCATCCAAGAGGTCGCCCTTTGGGATCTGGTCAGCGCAGTGGGAAGAATCCTTAGGCAACACAAACCGCCGATCCAGCAAGAGATCATTTACGATGACACGCCGATCCATGTCTACGTAAAACAAATCCATGAAAAATTAAACGAACGCGGGCAAACGTTGTTCTCGGAAATCTTCCGCCCCGGCATGCACAAGTCATCCATTGTGGGAATCTTCTTGGCCATCTTAGAATTGATCCGTCACCATGCCGTGATTGCCGAACAGGAAGGCGAACATGGTGAAATCAAATTGACGCGTGGCGATTCTTTCGCAGGCGAACTGGATCTTTCACAAATTGAATCGTATGAGTCGATGGGAAAAAATCGTTCCAGCGTCGACCCGGCCCGCACCGTAGAAGAAAGCACCTAAGCCAAGATAGCTGCAACCGACCCATGCAAACGACGGCATTACTTACCACGAAGTTTCAACGGCAGGCGGCTTGGCAATTGCCGACAAGCACGCTGGGTATCGCTAACAAACGGCGACATCGCTTCCGGCAATCCAGTTGCTGGAGCCACCGTTGATTTCTGATCAGGGCTGGCTAAGAAACTGACCTTTGCGCCTACGCTGGGCATCGAATCTTTCCGGAAATCCGCCGCTGCCGAACCTTCGATGGTTGATTGCGTGACTGGTAAAGCTGCTTCATTGGACTGCAGGGAATTGGGCTGTTCCGCGATCGTCCAGTTGGGTGTGGGCAAATCCGACACATCCAAATTGGACACGTCCCACTTGGGGACCTCCCGCTTGGGCATCTCCCGCTTGGAGACCTCCGTGCGGGTCAAGTCCAAACCGTTCGCTGCGACCGGCGGCGACAAATTCAAGGGGGTTAATGCGGAAATGGCAAGGCTGTCCGAACCCGCAGGCAATATCAACGCACTGCCGCTTAGTGCTAATGAAGCAGCTACTTGATTGCGTGAAGGAACGGCTCTCATGGGACGAGCACTTACGATCGCGTGCCCCTCAGATCCTCTTCTGCGGCTTGGCCGATCGGAAGCCATATCGATACTTGGCAGGACGATTCTCTTTTCTGCCTCAACGAGACTCAGGCCTGATTGAAAAGCAGAAGAATCCACTCCATCGGCAGCGCCGTGAACGATGGGTAATTGGAAACGAGTTTGATTTGGCTTAACTCCCATCGCGACGTCAGATAAGTCTAGAACCAAGACTTCGTCCTGACTTGGTTGGGGTGCTTGCCACCCTCCAGGAGCGCCGGGTGCATTGGATTCCGGTGCAAGGGATTCCGGGGCAAGGGATTCCGGTGCATTGGATTCCGGTGCATTGGAATTTGCTTCCGAATGGATGAATCCCGGACCCAATGCTGTCTCCGGTTCTGGCTCACCCCCGCCTTGAAACAATTCACTATGCGTATCGCATGGCACCAGATTCTGCCTCGCGTTGCAAAAACCATCTCGATAGCCGCGGTGCCAATCTTGATGGGCTATACTGCGTTTCTCTGGCAGGAAAGCTTCAAAAGCTGCTGGCTTCATGGCCTCGTGCCGTTTATTGGTGCCCTCGTAGCCATCCGAATAACCCACGCGCCAACCCTCGCGGTAGTTGCATTCTAGATCTTCGCCAGCCAGTCCCGCCTGACGCCACGCGTTGCTGACTTCAACTTGATCTACCGCGAACGGCGATCGACTGGTTGTCTGACAGCCAGTAGCTGAAAGCAAGGCGATGCCTCCCACGATGCCTCCCACGATGACCTCAACCAAGCGACCACGACACCAGGATACGATCAGGCCAAGATTGCAGCTTGCAGGTTGCCACTGCAATTGACTTGATGTCGATATTTGGCCGAAAGTTCGCCGCATGCTGGAATCCTTTTGATTCACTGTGTTTGGTCAAAATGACCACCTCAACAGCCGCCAACGCAATCGTTAGCTTCAGCACGGACTATCGACAACAAGCAGAACGGAAGTTTGGAAGAATCCAACCCAGGCATGCGACCGGCACAGCAGGAAAGGTTCCGCTAACAGAATCAACCCAGACAAGCGGCACACCTTAACATTGACGTTCGCCACCTTGACTTCCCACGCCAGCGACTCAAATCTAACAGGGAACGCATTGGTCTGAATGAATCAATTGACTGAAGGATTCCCCAGGAGAACAAGTTCAAGTCAAGATCGTGGCTGACCCCAAAGGGTGGCCACCATTCGTCTGGACGTCGCTTGGTCTCGGTGCTCGCAAAGGTAGATGCCCTGCCAAGTTCCCAACGCCAAGCAACCTGCCCGAATCGGCAGCAGTAATTGAGGCCCCAACAGACTGCTTTTGACATGTGCTGGCATATCATCGGGGCCTTCACAGGTGTGCGAATAGGCCAAGTTTTCTGGACACAGATGATTCATCGCCAACTCCATATCACGACGAACGTCTGGATCTGCGTTCTCATTCAATGTCAGGCTAGCCGAGGTATGTTGCAAAAATAATTGCAAAAAGCCGATTTCCGCTTTGCTGACTTCCTCCAGCTGTGACAAAACCTGATCCGTGACCAAATGAAAGCCCCTCTTCCGAGCGGGCAACGTCAGCGTCTTTTGAAACCACAACATCTAACCATCCTAAATAACGAATCAGTAACTTGGGCCAATGGAGCGAATTCTAACATTAGCGTTCAATGTCGATGCGCAATCAGGCGATAGCCATTGACGAACTACGCGGGCACTGAATGACGCGATACCTCATTTTGTTAAGGTTTTTTCTAGCTTTTCTGGAATAACCTTTCATTCCCTGCTCCGCTTGTCTCCTTGGAATATCTTAGCCGATCGAACTTCTAAACAGTTGCCAAGAAATTAGTGTGGAAAAGTGCCCCAAAGCGGAAACATTTTCTTGACTTTGCTTTTCTTACTGAAATAATGTGTGGCTGAAGCGTTGCAGTGCTTGGCCGACCTGCGGTCAAGTGGTTGCAGCAAATTTTTTAGGAAAGTTCATTAGAACTTCACGAATTCATTCAAGAAAGTCCGGCGGTTCACGATTTAATGATTCTGCATTTCAATGCAGGCCATCTGATAGCAGTGGTTTGACATGGTTTTTTCACCTGGTTTTTTCACCTGGTTTTTTCACCTGGTTTTTTCACCTGGTTTTTTCACCTGGTTTTTTCACCTGGTTTTTTGACATCGGACGGGCTCAAGAGCCACGTTCGGTTCGTCTTCCATCCAAGCAAACCTGTTGACGATAACACCAGTTAGATCGAAGTGATGTATTGCGGCCTTTTAGATTTAATGTAAGCAAAGCAGTCGGTGGCCAGAAGGATGGCCGAATTTTTCGTCAAGGATTGGCGTCCACATCTGCAAAGTTGGTTTGTTAAGAAACTAGTTCCTCCAATTTTGGCTCGTGGGAATACACAAGCAATGACGACTCCGAAGAAGAAAATCACTAACGTTTTCGAAGCTATTTTGAAGTACGGTCATGATGAAGATTTCATTCCAGACGGTGGTGATGATTTCTGTGCAACCGATGCTCCAGCAGGTTCCGAAGAGAAGATTGAAGTTCTGCGCCGCCGCGTAGAATTTGGAATGCCTTTGTGGCACGGCGAAGATCGCCGAGATTACTCGGGTTTGACCGGCGCTGTTCGTCCTCGGGAATAATCCCTCGAACACCCTGTAAACCTGGGCATCGCTCAACAGTATTTGAAACGATTTAAAAAAGCCACTCAAAGATTCGAGTGGCTTTTTTTATGTCCATGAGAAACATTGGCATCAAAAGAGGCCTTCAAACCGACTTACGGTTTAGAGCGCTTCGTGCAAAATCGCCTTCAGATCTTCCAATTGGGGCGGTCTTGCGTTGTAAAGCATCAAACGACTGATCGCAAAGGACTTCTCAGCGAGTGCATCCAGTTCTTCTGCCTTGGCACCAAATTGGCGAAGTCGATCGGGAATACCAATTTCAGCCCGCAACTTCCTTACCGCTTCAATCGCAGCCAAGCCTGCAGACTCTTGGTCCAACTGCTTTGCGGCCGGATCCAATAGGCAACCGATCTGGGCCATCCGACTTGGGCACGCCGGCAAATTAAATTTCATGACATAAGGCAGTAGCAATCCGTTACCCGCTCCGTGACTGCAATGGTACCGACCGCCCAACGGGTACTCCAACGCGTGCACCAAAGCCACTCCGCAATTGGAAAACGCCATCCCTGCCAACGTTGATGCCAGCGCCATTTGATCACGCGCCTCATGATCATCTTTTTCGTGAACCGCGCGGGGCAAAAACTGTCCCACCAATTCAATCGCTCGATTGGCCAGCAAATCACCCAACGGATGACTACCCTGATAGCTTCGCTCTTGACCTGGCGGAATCTGAAGTCGATCAAACGGCGTGTTGGTCTTCGCTTCAATGGCATGAGTCAACGCATCAATGCCGCTGTCAGCCGTTACCTGCTGGGGGCAACTGTCGGTCAAGGCCGGATCAACCACCGCCAGGATAGGCCGAAGATATTGACTAAGACAACTGATCTTAATCGCGTTATCGGTGTCCGTTAAAACCGCCGCATGCGAAACCTCGCTGCCGGTTCCGCTGGTTGTTGGAATGGCGATTAACGGACAAACTGGACCAGGCACCTTACCAATGCCGAAGTAATCTGAAGGCTGACCACCATGAGCCACCACCGCTGCCACGTACTTGGCGACATCGATATTGCTGCCTCCGCCCAGGGCGATAATCGCGTCTGGCTGCATCGCCAAAGTAGCTTCGCTGGCTCGATTGGCCACTCCAATGCTGGGTTCGGCTTCCCCTTCTAAAAAAGTTTCGAATTCAATCCCGCCGCCTGACAACACGTCGGTTACCAGAGAAACCACGCCCGCCGATTCTAGATTTCGGTCGGCAATCACCATTACCCGGACCAGTCCAAGCTTCTTCAATTCGAGGGCAAGTTCACAGCGACAACCGCGTCCCATCAGTAACTTGCCCGTGCCCACACCATAAAACGACCAATAATCCAGCATCACAATATCCCTGAAAACTTCCGCCAATCATCCCGGCTTCCATGACCACGGGTCGCCAGAAACACGTCATCCAATCACTGGAACCTATTCACACGGTAAACCCTGGATACGCACCAAGTCGATAGCATCGTACCCTTGGTAAAGTACCCGCACCACCCACCGGTCAAGCGACTTGGCTAACGCCCGTCATTCGATATCAGATTACCGAATTGGAATCCAATCGTTACTTCTTAGCATTGGGCACCAAAGCGGCTGCGGGCGACAAACTAATCCGAGCGGTCGTCGAATCCTCTAGCCATTGACGCCAACGAGTGATCGATTGCTTGAAGCTATCTTCGTCGCCCAGTGGGTCGTAGTCATAGGTTTCATGAGTCAATTGCTTTAATGCATAAGCGGCCAGAATTCTCCTAGCCAAATTTTGGCTGCTAAGATCGTCCACCAACTGCGTCATCTGGCTTTTTTTGATCGCCTGAGGGTTGTATCCGGCAAATCGCTGCGAGACCTGTTTCGCTAACAACTGATCCACAAATGCACGTTCAAGCTGCAGTATGGCCGCTGGTTCGGTCTGCAGACACGAGGCAATCGTCTGTATGTGATTCTCCCAATGTTCTTTGAGTCGAGGATCATCCAGGATGCTAACCACCGGTTCCATCCGCCCCAAATAGTAGGACCAAACCCCCGCCAGCGAACGAAGTTCAATCGTTCCCCCCTGCTCTTGAACTTGCGCGCCCTTAGCCATGTCTGACAACTTGGTCAGGCCATAGCTGCTATTCAAAATTTCGCTCAGAAGTAAAACGTCTTCACTGACTTGCCCGGTTCGCAGGTTCTGGATTGCGGTCGCAATCATCTCTGGTACCTCCGACTTGAACTGCTCCACTTGCCCATCAGGCTTGACCACCAACCACTTGTTTGGCACCAATATTTCTTCATGTTGATTGTGTTCGACCACAAATTTTCCAGAGACGCCCAAACAACCCAAGTAGAATCGTGGCGCGGTCGTGTCCGCCGTGAAACCCGCAGGAAGAAATGGACGAACTTCGATCACCATCTCGGAATCCGGGGACAACGGAGTGATAAAGAAATCACCCTTGGGTGTGTTGATTTGAAAGGTTTCGTTTTCTGCGCTACTTCGCAAGACCATAAAGCAACGCCGCACCGCTAGGCGTTGCGATTCATCTACTTGCTGCAGCGAATACTTTGAAATTCCAGAAAACATCACACTCCATTTGTGCTTCAATTTAGTGCTCAGTGTCAACTTGCTTAAGCCGCCTGGCAGCACCATCACCCAATCTTCTGGTTGACCCGAACTATCTTCATCCTCGACCACAACCGTCCCAATTTGTTCCAACCATTGCACCGCAGCGTCGTCGGCTGGCTGCCGATCGATCACCGGCTCACCTTGGGATAGATTACTTTCGCCCGCCAGATCGGCAGCAAGGCCAGGCGTAACAGGCAGACCCGATTCCAGCGACGCCTGGGACAAAGTCGGATCGCTTAATGGTTCGGAAGCCAATTGGTTGGGACCTGGCAAGCCACCCAACGCGTCCATCGTTTGCCCCTGATCGACATGAGGCTGATCCTTCCATTGGGATGATTCGATCGGCGGTAACGGCTGAATCGCAAAAGAGCCCGTCAGTTGAGCTGCCAGGTTTCCAGCTGCCAGAAGATTCATAGTCGAATCTTGACTCGGTCCGATCGTCGAAGCAGGTGGTGGCAAGCCCGGCCAAGCGTCACTGCCACCCAATCCATCGGATGAATTCACCACGGCCAACGAGGCCGCATCTAACGCGCGATTCGGCCACGGCGAATCACTTGCGGTACCAGGCAACGCCGGCATGAAACCAGCCGGCGATAAGGCAGAGGCTGATTCGCTTGCTCCGGAATTCCCTTGACCCCATTGGTTGGGCGTTTGAGTTATAGGTGATTGGGCAGGGTACAAGCTTGTGGCCTCGACAACCTGCGTCACATCCTCTTGTAAAGATTGGCTTGGATCTTCTGCCAAGGCCGGAATCATACTGACCGGAATCTTACGGTCTGCCATTCCTCCGACGCCAGGCCCGACAGTTGCACCCACTTGTAGACTTGGATCCGCGGCTCCTGGCAAAGGTGGCAAGGGTGGCAAGGGGAAACTGGAGGCTGACCCGCCAACCGCTGCCAGCCCGGGCGCGGGACCAGAAGCCGAGTCCGCCAAACCTGTGTTCGCGTTCGACAGTCCTGCGATCGCAGCATCACTTGATCCCAAATTTTGGGATGTCTCTGCGTTTGCTGACGCGTTTAGATCCGACATCCAAGGGCTTACGTCTTGAATGTCGACCGCGTCTTCTTTTCCATCGCCCTGCCCCTGCACGTCCCCCTGCCCAACTTCCAAGCGGTGTTGTTGCGAGACGTCATCGACGACCCCAGCGGTCTGGTCCTGCGTCGGCATATTCCACCAGACACAGCACAATGCAAAAAGAACCAGCAACACAATCGCCCAACGCCAATCCGAGACTTTTCTGTCTTTTGAATCGGCGGGACTCTCGGGGCCAGGCACTAAAATCAGATGACCGTTTTCAGCTGCGTCAGAATCCTGCTCCGCCGCATTAATCTCCGCCGCGTCAATCTCCGCCGCGTCAACAAAGGTCATCGCTTGCGACGCTACGGCTAATTCATCGGATTGATCACCCGATGAACCCAAAACAACGGAGACTGCTTTCTGATCGGCGTTTATTGGCAACAGCATACCGGACGCCGCTTCTAATTCTTGACGGCCAAGGCTGCGGTCATCGTCGATGGAAGATTTGGGGACGACTGCCGCTGCATCGACCGCCTTGCCTTGTGTGTGTCGGGGTTCATCCGCAGAAACCGACCCACTGGCGACTGTCGAGTCTTCTGACCGAACATGCGACTGGTTTCCGTTGTGCCAAGTCGATGCATCGACCGCAGTCAATTCCTGAAGGTCGAATGGAATTTGATAAATTCGCTCTCGCAATCTTGGCGGAACATCGATCGGCTGTTCGACCATCCGGGTTAAGACCTGATGGACAGATGCAACCTCCGCCAACGCGCCGTCATTCTTGACACTCACCTGTTCAAATCGCTTGACCAACGCCGCATCCAGACAACCATCTAGGTATTGGGCAACGTTGTTGACGTCCAACGTGCCTGCCGTTTCGATCGCAGGGCAACCCATTCTCGGTTGCACCATCAGCGATTGGATTCGATCAACAATCGCCTGAGTCGCCGCACTGTCGGACAGCTTTTGTTGCAATTGCTGGCGATTTTCTGCCGACATCGGCGCTTCGTCCAGGTAAGCCAACAACGTTCGTAAAGTCAAACGCATCCTTGCGTCTCCTAAATTATTTTCTGCTTATGAATTCGATTCGCTGCCCAGCCAATCTAAAAGCCACTGCCCTGTGTCTTGCGCCGTGTGATCTGCAAGGTACCGTGTGATCTGCAAGGTACCGTGTGATCTGCAAGGTACCGTGTGATCTGCAAGGTACCGTGTGATCTGCAAGGCGCCGTGTGATCTGCAAGGTACCGTTTGCATGCTGCAATCCTTCAAAGCATCATCACAGAGGGTCGGCTATCAACGTTAGTGCGGTTGTCAAAGCGTAAACGTACAAAATAATTACAAAATCCTACCAGTTGTCAAAATCGTAGACCAACGCACGCTAGCAATCGCTAGATCGACTGCCCCGCTTCCCCACGGTGCCGCTTTAGTTTGAACCAGCGCCGCGCCGGTAGGAATTCGCCAAACGCCAGCACGAAAACAATGCGACCCCACGACCATAGATCTGGATCCTTTGGGGTCGGTCGATTTCAAGATCAAGTGAAGATCGCTTGGCTTAAAATGGAAATGGCAGTTAACGATAATCCGCACCGAGTTCGAATCATTCTGCGCATCTGCGGCTCACTTTCAAATAAGACTCGCGACTCCACAAACGTGAACTCCGGCCAATTAACGCAAGGTGTCCCCCCATCATTCCGAAAGAACCTCTCCCTTACTGATGGTGCCCATGGCTTGCCAAATTTCCCGACTGACATCTTCTGAAACACCGCGAACACTACCATCCACAAATTGACAATTTACTATGCCACCGTGTTGGCTAGACGCACTAAAATTACCGCCGCGGGCCGAACCACCATTTAGGCAATTGGGCGAATTGGGCGGTAAGAATGTGTTGCAATAAGTGCCTGGAAGAGCTGCTTTCTTCCACTCCTGACCGAGCGAATTAAATGTTCGGAAGTTATCACCATGAAGACACGCTTCAATAAATTCAGCCTCCTCTTCTGGGTAATTATAAAAACGTTCCGTTTGGTAAATGCCACCAAGTTGGGTATTTTCCTCGGCACCGGTCTTAGACACGCAAGTCATCGCTTCCACAAAAGCGAGAGTCGTGCTCGTCCCATCCCTAAACGTCGACAGACTTCGATTCCTGAAATCTCCAAAAGCCCCATCATTGGGCGATGGTCGATTACTTCCCAAATTGGCAATGTAAGAGACAAAATCTTGATTCGCGGCATAAAATTGATCGGGAGCCACTGGGTTACTTGGACAATAGTAAGCTGCCACATTGTGCCGAATCACTTTCCTGTTTGGTTCAGCATAAGATAGAACGCCGAAATCTAAAACTTCGAACGTCGATGACCCCATATAGGGTAGCAAAATGGCCTGAACCGAAAAAGCCTTCAGACTATGAATTGGATACTTCGATTTCGCATTTTCAAAATTCAAACATGCAATGCCTATCTGCCTTAAATTGTTCTTGCACGACGCATCTCTTGCCGACTCTCGTCCAGCCAGAATCGCATATAGTAATAGAAACATTAAGATGCCAACGATTGCGATGGTAATCAAAACTTCAACAAGCGATATGCCACGACGAAATGAAAAAAGTCTGTTCATTTTATAGGGTCCCCGGCAAGTAAAATTGCGAGCTCGCATAACGCGAACCCGCACTCAAGAGATAAGAGATAAGAGATATAAAAGTCTGCACCAACGTTTTTAGTTGAAATAGAAGGTATCATAATCTTCGAGTTGTGGAACACCGCCAATGTTTGATTCAAGCTTTATCGTTGCGTGACCGTTAGTCCAATTGCCCGATGGTGGCTTTGGGACATCACAATTCCACTTAATTCCGTCACTGGTCAGCCTCGCAGTTCCCGCAGCAAATTGTGCATCATTACCTATGGTAATCGTTACAATGTAAGGATCTCCATCCGCGGGCGCCCGTCCATTGCAAGGAACGTTAGCATTCGCCGACATCGTGTCCGCCAATCTTGGAGATAAAATCGACCACGAATTTGCCGTTCCACTGCCAGGACCACTCCCTGGTCCACTCCCTGGTCCACTCCCTGGTCCACTGCCAGGACCTGCAAACGCCAAGTTCGAAAAAGTCGCGCTAACGAACAACGATGCAAGTGTTAACTGCTTGACTAAAGACATACCATCAACCCTCAATAAATGAAGAATGCAGCCAAAAACAAGTGCGGCGCTTGAGAAAATGGCCTTGAGAAAATCGTCAAAGCCAATACTAAATGTCTAGGGCTGTTGCTTATCTGCATGCCGAAAAGAAATCAGCCCACTCACTGCAGCAGCATTGTTTCAACCAATGGTTGACCGAAGGTCAAGCAAATTTTCAAAATTTCACTTGTACTTAATTTCGGCTATCATTTCGTGGCCAAACGTTGTTAGAACTGGCGACATCCGCAGCAAGTATCTTTTATGGAATAACCTGACCAAATGCAAACTTACAAATTGGTGATGCCTGGCGATTTGAACCACTATGGTTTTCTATTTGGCGGCAATCTCTTGAAATGGGTCGACGAAATCGCTTGGATCGCAGTCACACTGCATTATCCTGGCATGAATTTTGTCACCGTGGCGATCGATGATGTTCAATTCAAAAAGAGTATCCGGCAAGGGTCAATTCTTCGATTTGAATCGCGTCTGAAACAAGAAGGCAATACCAGCGCCCGCTTCCAGGTCGAAGTCTTTCGCAATTCGCCGCAAGAGACAGAAAACCAAGAGGTGGTGTTTTCAACCATAGTCACCATGGTCCGAGTCAACATCAAAGGCGATAAGGTCCCCATCACTGACGCAATAGAAATCGAATAAACGACCATCGGTACACAAGCGACCGCATTAAAAACGCGGTTGTTGTTTGCCACTTACATTATCTCGAGACTACGTTTTGGACGCCGTCGCCAGCCCCGACAAAAGTTTCCATTTTTGCCTTTCAATCTTTTTTCAAAACCAACCTTACTGATTTGTTGCGTCTTATTTCTTCTTGTCTGTACTGCGCAAATTAGCGTTCTGGTTCGCGGGGTGGAAATCGATTGTGGCTGTTTTGGAGACCAACCAAGTCCCGTCTCGATTAAAACCTTGATACTGAAAAACTTGGCACTTTCAAGCAGTTTGTTTATTGTGTCAACAGTCAGTTATCGACTTAGAGACTAGCAGATCTTTTTCTTCGACGATCGGTTTCCAGGCGTGCGACTTCCAGGCGTGCGGGGTGCGATCTGGTTCATGCGCAGTTTGAGGCTTGGAAATTCGGGGTTTGATTTCGAATAACATCGCTGACGGGTGGAATGGCGGCTAACATTTTACCAAACACTTGGTTCCAAATGTTGCTCAGCT
>Ga0209491_10005372_pt1 | contig 18813 bp, 10 predicted proteins | sample BON02_FD_187213 | JGI IMG/M metagenome (GOLD analysis project Ga0209491, IMG submission 187213) | Freshwater microbial communities from Lake Bonney liftoff mats and glacier meltwater in Antarctica - BON-02 (SPAdes) (version 2) | ecosystem: Environmental > Aquatic > Freshwater > Ice > Glacier... | reverse complement strand
GTTGTCCAGGTCAGCAACAATAACGCCAAGACCTTTGCCATCCGGCGTGATGGCAAACGCAGCAGAGACATCATCGAATGTTCCATCTGCTTGCCCCGCATACAAGGTGTCCGACAGCCCCTCAAAGGCACGAGGCGGACAAACGTCCCGTGTCGCGGGGGCTGGTCCGAGACACACGGGGTTATTGTCCCGTCCCCAGTTCACATAGTGACAGACATACAGGTCCAGATTACCATCAGCCGTGATGTCGCCCCATGCAGCACTGCTGCTCCAAAGACTGTCCGTCAACCCAACCGTGCCGCTAACTTCCTTAAAGGATCCGTCACCCTGATTGCGAAAGAGCTGAAGTCCGCCGTACCCGGTGATCACAGCGTCGGGAAAACCATCGTTGTTAAAGTCGCCGCATGCAACACCATGAGAATAGTATCGAGGATCTGCCACACCAGCATCCTGAGAGACATCGACAAAACGCCAATTGCCGCAGTTGCGAAACAATCCACACGGCAGTCCAGAGGGAGTTACTGCGTCGGCCATGTTTCCGCCGCCCGGCAGCAGCATGTCGTCCCAGCCGTCTCGGTCAAAGTCCATCACGCCGATGCCACCACCAAGCGATTCGACAATGGCACAGTGTCCGGCCGCCTCACCGTTTCTGTTCACAAAGTGAACGCCGGATTCCACAGTCACATCGGCAAATGAAATGCCGGCCGATCGATCGGAGGAAGACCTTGCATCACCAGCAGAGATTACGTCACTGGCCGGATTCTCTACACCAACCTGCGACGATGAATTCAAGACTGGAGTACGAGTGTCACGACAGCCGACGGTGCATGACACGATGGCGAATAGTGCAGCAACGCAACTCACCTTCCCGTGGATCATCCTGGCCCTGTTTTCTGCCGTAATTTCGCTGCTTACGTCCGGGGGGATTGTGTGCACTGCAGCGGCGTAAGGGCTTAGTCGGTTTGCGAAAATATAAGAAATGCGGCGCATGGCAACAATCATTATCCGCAGCAAAGTCCTACGACAAGGTTCATCGACAAACAAGACGTAGATTCCCTCTGACGGTTGCTCGCGAAGATGGCGAGGCTGGCTGTTGACGTGCGATCTTAAACAGCCCTGAGCCGGAGTCAATCTCGATATTTAACTGTTGCCAGCAACACAGGCAGTTCCGGTTAACTTGATTTTTTTTGTTGCTGTGCCGGACATATTCCTCATTATCGCGTAGACTCAGGCCGGAATTGCTTTGAACTGAATCGAATTCTACAACCATGCCACCACGGGAGTTGGTCACTTGAACGTTCGCTGGTTCGGGATTTTTCTTCTGGTGCTTGTCGTCGCAGTCGTCATGTTTGTCAGACGCAGTCCTCAGCAACAGAACACCGCCAGTCAGGCGCTTACCGCCGAGCAGCAGGCGGGCGTTGCCCGTTTCATGTCGGAAGCAGAGATGCTGGCGCCTCCGTTTCCGCCGCTGCGAGGCGTTCCTACAGCATCGATTGCCGAAGGGGACAAAGTGCTTGCTGCAAATGAGTTGGTCATCGGTGTCGAATTCAACGGAGTCGCTCGCGCGTACCCCATCAACATGCTGAATGATCCTGAGCGTAAGGTCGTCAATGATGTGATTGGAGAATCCGCGATCATGGTAACCTGGTGCGATCTGTGCCATTCGTGCGCCGTTTTTCGCCGCAGTGTCCGAACGGGGACAGCGCCGGAAGAGTACGGATGTTCGGGATTTTTGTGGAATGAATCACTCGTGATGTACGATGTTGAAACCCGTTCCTTCTGGAATCAAATCGCTGGTAAATGTATCGCCGGACTTCGGGCCGGAGAACAATTGGTTCCACTGCCGTCGGTTGTGACCAGTTGGAGTCAGTGGAAGGAAGCGTGGCCGAAAACGGATATCCTGGCTGCGAGCCATGTCTCAGAGTATCTGTATTCGTCGTTTTATCACGAGCCGAAACAGAGGAATAAGTTCTGCTATGCGCACTGGGCTCCTTACGACGGGATTGCGTTTACCTTGAACTTTCTTGCGAAGAACCCCGTGCTGACGCAGGAGATAAATGGAGACAGACTCGTGTTTACGACGAACCCGCAAACATTCGGCGTTCGCACATTCCGCTCAGACATCGACGGAAAGCGATTGACACTTCTATTGACAGATGGGGAAATGCAGGACGCAGAAACGTCTTCTGTCTGGAATATGCAAACCGGACTGGCAGTGTCTGGTCCGTACGCGGGCAAGCGACTGGAACATGTGCCTGGATATCTGGCAAATCAGTCTTCGTGGAACAGATTAAACCCCAACGGCACCGTGGTCTTCAGACTGGATTCTGTCGAGACGCAACTGTGAGCTGCAGTAGCAAGAATTCCGAAACCGTAAAAACGCAGAGAATCATGTCGCTTATTATTGTCGGTCTGATTTTCTGGATGTCCGGACTGGCGGGGCTGATCTATGAGGTCGTCTGGTTCCGTCAGCTGGCCACGACCTTCGGTTCAACGGGTCCTGCCATCGCTGCCACCACCGGCTCTTTCATGGCTGGTCTTGGATTAGGCAGTTGGGTCGTCTCACGGTATGCAGATCGTATTCGGTATCCTGTGCGATGGTATGCTGTGCTGGAATTGATGTTGGCTGCGTATGCATCGCTAATGGCCAACTGGATTGATCAGGTCAAGACGCTTTATCAGTGGGCCGCCGAACAGGGATATTCCGGATCGGTGATGGCGATTGGACAGTTCACCATGATCTTTGTAGCCCTGATCATTCCTACGGGATTGATGGGGGCGACATTGCCGCTGATGTGCCGGGCCCTTGTTCAGAAAGACTCCCACCTCGGCCGCCGATTCGCGTGGCTGTATGGCATGAACACGCTGGGCGCTGCGGTCGGTGCCGCTTTGGCCGGATTTGTGCTGATTCAGCAATACGGTCTTTCCACCACGTCCAGCATCGCTGTGGGGGTCAACATTGCCGCAGCGATTAGCGCCTTTCTGATTTCTAAATCAATGTTCGCCAGTCCCCGTAAGTCGTTGCTCGCAGTTAATGATCTGCTAACAAGCCGTGCATCATCCGATCCCCACGTATCCATCGGGACCGTTCGTTTAGGGGTGTTTGCCTGTGGTTTTGCTGGGCTTGCTGCGCAGAATTTGTGGGTCCGATCTCTGTTGTTCGGATTCGATCGATTGAAGAATACGACTTATAGTTTTTCTGCGGTGTTGACAGTCACACTGCTGGGTCTGGTGACGGGGACGGCCGTCGGCTATCTGCTTGTCGATCGGCTGCAACGACCGCAGCGGGCCTTTGCTGCTATTGTCGCCGGGTTGGGACTCAGTATTCTGTTGTCAGTTTTTATTCTGATGACCAGTCCAAAGATTCTTGACACAGTGGACCCTCAGACGCTGCAGGTTGATTTTGCTCAGGCGGTCAGTTCTGTTGTGCTAAGAACAGCGGCCGTCGTGGGACTTCCGTGTGTCCTGTTGGGACTGGCAATGCCTATCGCCGTTCGCTGTGTCGGCAGTCCACAGTCCATTGGCCGCGAGGTGGGTCGTCTGTATGCGTGGAACACGCTGGGTGCTGTGATTGGGGCAATGGCTGCCGCATTCCTGCTGCCTCCATTTCTCGGATTACTGCCATCGCTGTTATGGATCGGGGCTTCGCTGTTGATCGTCGCCGGTGTCATGCGACGGAAGTCACCCAGGATGGCGCGGCTCTACATCGCGGTCGCCGCGTTTCCCGCGCTGGCCGCCGTGTTGGCTCCCGCAGATTTCTGGTGGCTACAGTCACTCCGCGCCGGGGAAAAAATCATTGCGTTGCATGATGGCGTGACGGGGACCGTGTGTGTGATTGAAAATCCGGCGGGAGAACGACGAATTTGCGTCGACGATGTCCCGGTGGCCGGGACGTCCAACATTATGCAGACGGATCAAAAATGCCTTGCTCACTGGAGCATGCTGATTGCAGACCATGCGAAAACAGCCCTGACGGTTGGCTTCGGCAGCGGTGGAGCGTCTTATTCGTTTCTGTTGCACGATCAACTGGAGAAGCTGCACTGCGTTGAAATTTCGACGGATGTTCCTCGCATGGCTCCGCTGTTGAAAGACGCCAATCATGGACTTCTGGACAATCCGGATCCTCGATATCGCATTATCTACGAAGATGCGAGAGCTTATCTTGCCAGAGCGGTTGAGCGGTACGACGTCATCGTGTCCGACTGCACGGATTTGAGATACCGGTCCAGTGCAAATCTCTATGACACTGAGTACTTTCAGTTGTGTCGCGACAGGATGACAGAAGGTGGGTGCACCACCATCTGGATGCCTTTGGGAGGGTTGTCGACGGACGCATTTCGAATGACACTCAACACTTTCGACATGGTGTTCCCCAGCACGACCGTTTATTACCTGCACAACAGATGGACTCACTATGTGTTGCTGGTTGGTCGAAACTCAGCACCAAGGATTTCGGTCAGTCAGGTTCGTCGACAGCTGTCGGAAGTTGATGTTCGGCAGGACATGGCCGAAATCGGGATGACCGATCCTTACAAGGTGATTGCCACCTTCTTAACCTCAGGCAGTCGGTTGCAGGCATCGATACGATCTCTGCCGTTAAACACCGAAGACAGACCTCGACTGGAATTCGACGTGCCTCGTTTTGACATGGGGCCATGGTCCGCTCAGCAGAACCTCAACTTCCTGCGATTAAACCGTGCTGCGATTTCAGAAGTTCTGTCGTCTGCAACCACGCAGGAAGAATTTCTTACAGCAAGTCGTTATCAGCAGGCGGCCGAATACACCATGGCGGCTCAGGCAGCGGCACGTGCATTCCAATTCGAAGAAGCGACTCGTCAGTATCTTGCGGCACAGCGTTTGACGCCCAAAGATGCTGCACTCGAAATTGCTCTGCGTTTTCCCGATCTCCTGGCTCTTGCCGAACAAGGTCAACCAACGGCCACGTTGTTGCTCGGGCGGACAAAACAGCTGCAAGGTGACGTCACGGGAGCGCTGGAGGAAATGGACCGCTTTAACGAACGACTTGACGTATCTGCTGGCTCGGACGATTCAGAGCAGCAGCGGTGGTTTCAGCAGGGCGTGCAATGGGAAGCGACGGCAAATCTGTGGAGGCAGGAAATGAAATCTCAGCAGTCGGCCGAGCAATAAAGGAATCTTTGGTATGATTCTTCAACCGATGATTGCATGAACAGCCTGAAATCGTCACATGTCGTTACCGTTGGTTATGTCTTCCGATAAGAATGCTCAGCAGCATTCGATACTGAATTCTGAAACGAGTCGACTAGCTCGAAAGGACACAAATGCGTCATACAAGGGTTATCGTCCCCTTTCTGCTGATGGTCTGCGTGACTGGATGTCAACAGAAGGAAGAAGTTGTCGAAACACTGGAAATCTCTGGCGGCACGATCTCGCGGGGGCTGGATGGCAAGCCTCGGACGATTCGTTTTGTAGAGCGAAGTCCATCGAATGCTGAACTGGCGAAAATCAAAGGTGTCACCAGTCTCCAGGAAATCTATGCAGAAGCTCCGGATGCGGGCGATGCAGAGTTGGCTGTCTTTTGCAGTATGCCGTCCCTCACGGTTTTGTCACTGACCGGGACACAAGTCACGGGGAAGTCAATTGAAGCTTTGGCGACTTCAAAATCGCTGATGCATCTGGACCTGTCCGGTGCGGTCGGGATCACCGACGATGACTTGAAATCACTGTCTGGTCATGCTCATCTTCGCGTCCTGAAGCTGTCCCGGATACCGCTGACGGATGCGATTGCCGACGTTATTGTTTCGCTGCCCAAGCTGGAAGAACTGTCACTGGATGGCACAAAAATAACGCGCGTGACCATCAAGCGACTGGCGGAGCAGAGCCCCGAGCTTAAGTCGCTGTCAATAGGATCGGCTCTGATTACAGATGACGTCACCCCCTTAATTGCCAGGTTCAGCGATCTGGAGACTCTGGAAATCACACATTCGGCCATTACCGGTGCGTCATTGGCTGCGTTGAGCGATCTGGCCAAGCTGAAACTGATCCGATTAACTGACTGCGCCAGCGTAACCAACGCAGCCATCATGGATCTTGCCGATGTTGCAGTGCTTTATCATCTGGACGTGTCAGGGACTCAATTCACGGCGATTGGTCTGAATCAGAAAGGGTTCGCCAGCCTGAACATGCTCGAAGCAGACCGCACGAGTGTGACTGACGATGCGATCCCGCAGTTCAAGGGGCTGCCGGTCTTATATTCTGTCACACTACGTGATACGGCTGTCACCTTGCCGGGTGTCCGCAATCACTTTGCGGGCAACGGTCAGACGGCATTCACTGTCGGTGAATTGATCAAGGAATGATGTACGCTGTTGCAACATCATACTGAAGCAGGAGCGTGACCTGAATGCAAAGAAGAGGTTGCAGCACGGGGCTGCAACCTCTTCTTTTCCTGTCGCGGTTTTCATCTGAAGCCAATCAGTTACCACCCGCCTGTTCCTGCATCGCTGCTTCCATCCCCTTTTCTGCTTCTGCATCCACTGCCGCTTGCTCGGCGGGATCAACGACGGGGATGTCAGCGACGTTTCCACCACAGCCGGTGATGGTGCAAGTGGAGGCTGCGGTAAGTAACAACAGGGCAAATAAGTGTTTCATTAGAACAGACTTCTATAGTTCGAGTTAGCGGCGTAAGGGATAACAACGCCGTGCAGCATACAACCGTCATCGGACTGCCACAAACAAACACACGGCTGTTTTTTTGAAAACCAGAGGTCTATTCACACAGCAGCAGAACGAAAGCAAGCTGTGGCGTAGTGGCCTACGTAACCAAACACTCAGGCACCATTCCCCTCAGGCCGACGGGCTTGATTGGGAATCGAACTTTCCGAAACCTCGGCCGCTACAACTTAGAGTCCCCGCACATTGTCGAGTTGGCTCTTTCAGGGGCAACGTCGGCATTGATTTCGAATCAGCCACTCAAGTCAGTTTCTGATTTCTGGATTCCTGGATGACGACAGCCAGGCGAATAAGCATACCACTTACGCCAGCCGGAGCATTCGACCTACGGCTTAGATTCACTTGGCCATGTATTATTAGTAATAACCCCTGCGTGATAGTATGTTTCGCGTTTTTCGGAAAAAACAATAAACAATCTCCCCGAATTTAGTTTTTTGCTCAAAATCATGGTTGTGACTGCTGCAATAATGGACGAAGATCGAATGGCAATGCTGCTTGTTGCTCGCGGTGCCAGCCATGCTCGTGTGCAACAAACACGTGCCCTTGATGTCTCGTTTTTTTTAATACTCAATTTTGGAGGTGTCTTCACATGCACGAAACAGGAAAAAAAGTTCGGCCAGTCGGCAAGGGATTTACCTTGATCGAACTGCTTGTCGTGATTGCCATTATTGCAATCTTGATCGCATTGCTATTGCCTGCCGTCCAGCAGGCGCGTGAGGCGGCCAGACGAACTCAGTGTAAGAACAACATAAAGCAGCTGGGCCTCGCGCTTCATAACTATCATGATGTGTATGGGGCCTTCATCTTCGGTAAAGGTGGCACCGGCTGGGTGGCGGCGGATTCAGGGAACTGGGGTCGCCTGAGTGGCCTGCCCGGGCTTTTGCCATACCTCGACAACGCACCCCTCTACAATCAGATTAGTAGCGGCGGAGTGGCCACAAGCTCCAACGGTACGACCAACTATCCGCCGTTTGGGCCTGAGCCATGGAAGTCCGGTTTCACGCCATGGAGAACTCAGCTTGCGGCGTTCCTGTGTCCGTCTGATTCGGCGCCACTACAGGGGTCTGGCAACAGCAGTATAGCCAAGACGAATTACGGCTTCTCGAACGGAGATTCGATTAGTGGCTCGCAGAACTCAAGGATCAACCGTGGCATGTTTGCTCACTCCGCCACCTTTGGAATCCGCGACGCTCTGGATGGAAGCAGTAATACGATTCTGATGGCTGAACTGGTCAAGGCAAACGGAAGTGGTTTGTTCAAGCAAGGCGGAACGGCGATCATTGCGGGTGTGAATACTGATCCGACCTTGTGTTTGGCAGCTCTGGATCCGAATGACAAAAATGCATTTGCGCCCGGGACCACCATGCGGAATTGGTCCGGTGATCGCTGGTGTGACAGTAATACTTCCATGACCGGCTTCAACACGGTTTTGCCTCCCAACAGTCCGCGTTGTTCAAACGATACGTGGGACGGGCGATGGGGAGTTTACTCTGCTCAAAGTCGTCACACCGGTGGAGTTCAGGTGCTTCTGGGTGATGGCTCTGTTCGCTTCATTAGCGAAAACATTGACAGTGGTAACAAATCGGCTGCCGATCCCGGAAACAGCCCTGGCAGGAGCCCATACGGTGTCTGGGGAGCATTGGGAACGAAAAACGGTAGTGAAGTACTTGGTGAATTCTAGAATCTGATCGCTGTAAACGTTGAACAACTGAACCGATGGGCACGTTGTGCCCATCGGTTTTCGTTTATCAAAATGAAACATCGGCTACTCCTTCTCTTCGCAGCTTTGTTGATTGGCGCTCTGGGTGTCTGGAGGGTTTTTCTATACGCGCCCCCATGGTCTGCCGACATGTTTGTCAGGCAGGTCCGCGCGGCCATGATGAGAGATCCCCAGCAAGGCTGGGCGACGGCTCGACAGGCGATGCGTGTCTACCCGGATGATCCGAATGTTCTGACCCTGGCTGCAGAAGCGGCAGCACGTGCAGAACATGTGACAGACATGATCGATATCGTCACCCGCAACGCAGGCCGGTTGTTAAGCGCTGACGTGCCGCCAGGCTCCGCGACCATTCACGTCCTGATCGACAACGGCTATCACCGGGCCGCGCAGAGACTGCTGGATGATCGTCTGAGTAAAGATCCAGATGACCCGTTCGCCGTCCGTACACGAAGTGATCTCCTGCTGCGGCATGGTCGTCATTTTCTGGCAACAGGCGACCTGAGACACTTGCTGTTGCTGGGGGAAATCCAGCTGGATGAATTGGTGTTTCTCTCCAGCCGCAGAGAATTTCTGGAAGACAAAATGGGGCTTGATCGGGCTGCGGCGCAAGACCCGGAGTTTATTCCCGTCATAGTTGGCCTCGGCAGCCTTGCTGCAACTCAGGGGAATTTGCAGGACGCGACAGCGTTATTGCAGAAAGCCACTTCCAGTAATCAGGCGCCGGCGGAAGCATGGGCCGCATTGGGATTAGTTTACTATCGATTGGGATTGATTTCGAAGGAACTGCAGACGTGGCGCGAAAGCGTCCGTGCCAGGGAGTTTAATCATCCAGACATACACTTTGTCACAGGATGGATGGCGGCACAGGAGGGGGCCTACCGAGATTCGGTGCGCGATCTTTGTCGTGCAGTGCAACTTGCACCATTGCATCGCCCCGCCTGTCAGCTGGTTTCCGAATTACTGGCGCAGTACAGTCGTGCGGGCATGGAGGCTGAATTCTTTTCAGAACGAGCGGCGGTGATTCATGAACTGGAACAGCTGGCTCACAGCGTCCTGTTCGGTGATCGCAGTTTTACCTCGATGGAGAAGCTGGCTCAGTTGTGTGAGCAGCTGGGCGAATCGCGACTGGCTGAGGCATGGTGGAAAGCGGCGGATCTGTTTCGTCCAAAGTCCGGTCGGCATGTTGCTGCACTTCGGGAATCTCAACAGCGAAACTCGGTCAGGCAATCGATGGCTGTGACTGATCGCCTGCAACTGCTCTTGTCACGTGGAATTACTGACCAATTTCAGATTGCCAACAGGACTGATCAAACATCCCCGCAGCCTGGCATGCGATCCGGATCCGAGTCCTCAACTGAGTTGCAGTTTCATGACGTCGCCGCTTCCGTTGGCATTGTAGAACGCTATTTTGGTGGCTTCGATGGTCCGCCAGCGGGACTGTGGATCTATCAGGGCTTTGGCGGTGGCGTGGCCGTTATCGATTTCGATGGTGACGACGCGCCGGATTTGTGTTTCACTCAGGCCAGCGACTGGCCTTCCGGAAACGAGTTGCCGTGGAATCATCAGGATTTACTTTACAGAAACCGCGTGGGTGTTTTTGATCAGGTGAATCGTCTGGCATTCGACAGCGAACACAGCTTTGGCCAGGGAGTCGCAGTCGGCGACGCCGATCGAGACGGATTCCCGGATCTCTACGTTGCCAATATTGGTCCGAATCGCCTGTTGATAAACAATGGGGATGGGACGTTTCGATCGGTCGATCTTCCGGTCACAAGTGAATCGCCGCCCGGCTGGACCACAAGCTGCCTATTGGCGGATCTGGATGCCGATGGTTTTGACGATCTTTATGACGTGCAATATGTCGAGGGCACTGATCCATTCAAAAGAATCTGCCACAGCGGACCGGAGGGAGCCGTTCGAGGATGTCTGCCTTCGCTGTTCAATCCAGCCCATGACGAATTTTTACACAATCAGGGAGATGGGCGATTTGCTGTGCAGACTCGGAGCAGCGGTTTATCGGAACTGAAGGGGCGAGGGCTCGGCATTCTGGCGGCCAATCTGGATGGTGATCCGGGGTTAGAGGTTTTCGTCAGCAACGACATGACCTCGAATCATTTTCTGAAGATTCGCCCCACGGAGACAGGCGTCCGATTCACCGACCATGCGGACAGTCTGGGGCTGGCCGGAAACGGCGAAGGGCAAGTGGAAGCGTGTATGGGAATTGCGGCAGCTGACGTTTCCGGAGATGGCGCGTTGGATTTGTTCGTGACGAATTTCTTCGAAGAAACGAACACGTATTACGAGTCTCAGCCCGGCGGTTTTTTCCGTGATCAAACGCGAATCGCAAAACTGGGGGCGGTGTCATTGAAGCAGCTTGGTTTTGGCTCGCAACTACTGGATGCAGATCTTGACGGAGATTGGGATCTGTTGGTCGCCAACGGTCATATTGATGACTACCGACACTCTGGCATTCCGTGGAAAATGACTTGTGACCTCCTGCAGAACACAGGCAGTGCGGGCTTTCTTCACTGCAGCGCTGACAATCTTGGAGGATATGGTGAGATTGGAGTTCTTGGCCGAGCGATGGCCAGAGTGGACTGGAATCGAGACGGTTTGCCAGACGCGATCATCACTCATCTGGACCGTCCTCCCGCGCTGCTGGAGAATCGTACCCATACCCGCCATCACTCCCTGAGCCTGCGTCTGACGGGGACCGCTTCAAATCGGCCGGCCGTGGGAGCTGTTTTAACGATAAGTTTGGGCGATCAGGATCTGGTGCTTCAGTGTGTCGCCGGAGATGGATACTATTGCTCAAACGATAAAACTTTGTTGGTCGGCACCGGACAATTGGCTGTGGTTCCGAGAATTGTAATCCGTTGGCCTTCGGGGGCCGTGCAGGAATTCCTGGACGTACAGACCGACTGTCGAATTCGCGCGATTGAAGGCCACGACGTGCTTTACACAATATGTCCATGACTGACACATCACGGGAGCCGGACAAGGTATTGAAACCACAGGCACGCAGGCCGCTACGGTTTACGTGGCAGAAACTGCTGATGATTCTCCTGTGCCTGTTGGGCGTTACGGCGTTTGCAGCCAGAGACTGGGCGTATTGCCTGTATGTCAGACACCATCTTTCGACGTTGTTGAATGAGATCCGACTGCAGGAGGCCGTTGCAACCGCAGAGCGGTACGGGGCGGCACTCGCCTGTCCGCAAGTCCGATTGTTGTCAATTCAGGCTTATCGTCAGAGCGGGGATCTTCAGAGGGCCGAACGCCTGCTCGCCGACAGTGCACGTCTGATTTCCGCCCCCGATCGTGTCTTGCAGGAACGCACCCTGATTCATGTCCGCATGGGACGGCTGTCTTCAGGCGAAGCTCTGCTGCCTCGTCTGCTGCGTGATACAAATCTTGACTCACGTGATGTGTGTGAAGCGTTTGCAATCGGTTTTCGACTGAACCGTCGTTTTGAAGAAGCAGCCGTACTGCTTGATGCGTGGAAAGCAGACTGGCCGGCAGACTTTCGGCCGCACTATCACGATGGCCTGATGCGACAGACTCTGACGGACTGGCAGACAGCTGTTACGTCCTATCGGAAGGCGATCGACCTGCATTCAGATGCTGACCAGTGCCGTGTGAGACTTGGAGAGTGTCTGAACCAGATTCGACGTCACGAGGAGGCGTGCGAGCAGTTTCAAATCGTGACGTCACGTGATTCGACAAACGTTGAGGCGTGGCAAGGATTGGCAGAGGGGCTGCAGCAGCAGGGACAACATGTAGCTGCCAGAAGCGTGCACCTTCAGATCCTTGCACTGGATCCGGGAAGTTTTGAAGCACGTCTGGCAATTGCTGAAATCGATTTTGACGAGGGTGACGTCGCAGCGGCGGAAAAAAATATTGGCGAACTGGCAGCTCTTTGGCCTGATGACACCAGGACTCTATACCTTCAGTCAAGAATTGCAGCGTGGAGTGGACGTCACGAGGAATCGAAAAAGCTCCACGCGGCATGGAAGGTTGCAGACCTTGCTGTGCAGCAGATGGAAAAGGAAATTCAACTACTGGCGCATTCCCCGGACAATATTGACTTACAGGTTTCGATCGGAACCGCTATGTTGTATTATCATTCGCGAGAGCTGGGGTATCAGTATATTGCGGCAGCACTGCAGATGACGCCGAACCATGCGGTAGCCAGAGCGGTCCTTGCCGAATTTGATGCAAGACGGAAACAGCTGAAGATGATTCCGATTCCTGATTCAGGAATCGGCCAGGCATCCGACGCGAGGCACCATGGACAGCGTCATGAATAAGTTTCGAATGTCACATGGCCATGTGGAATTCACTGCCGCTTCCAACCCTCGTTGTGGTCCGAATCCAGGTTCTGGCCGCTCTGCGGCGAAGTGTGTATTCTTCTGCAGCTGCCTGTTGTTGCTCGGATGTGAAAAAAGTCCTCAACGTGGCACGACCTCTATAGAGGCAGATTCTAAGGAATCTCAAAAAGGAGCGTTAGAACAACGCCTTGTTGCGGCGTTGCCGGCTCGCCCGGATTCGCCGTTTCTGAATACAGCAGCCAATGTACAGTATGTCGGCAGCGACACATGCAAAAACTGCCACGCTGACGTTCACAAGTCGTTTCTTCAGACGCGTCACGGCAGAGCCCTGTCTACGGCCGAGCAACAAAATTCTCCGGACGCCCACATTCGCCATGAGGCATCGGGATACGAATATACGACCAGAACGACGGCCGATGGCAAACTGATGCAGGCGGAGATTGTCTTACTGGGGGAGCAGAAGAAGACGGCTCGAGAAGTTCTGATCGACTATGTCGTCGGTTCGGGGCGGTTCGGGAAAAGTTATCTGACGCAGCTCGACGGCTTTTTAGTGCAGTCTCCTTTGACGTGGTATTCAGACCGCAAAGAATGGGGGATGTCGCCGGGTTTCGATAGTCCATCGCAGTTTTCGTTTCGGCGGGCTGTTTCATCGCAGTGTCTATACTGCCACGCAGGCCAAGTCGAAGTCCTGGATCACAACGATTACCACTCCAGGATTCATGAGCAATTTGTCAGTTGCGAACGATGTCACGGACCAGGGCAACTGCATGTTGAAAAACACCTCAATGAGACCGTTGACACTCGTGACGATATTCAGCGGGACTTCGATGAAACGATCGTGAACCCGTCCCGTCTTGAACGTGATCTGCAGGAAGGAATTTGCCAGCAATGCCATCTGCAGGCGGACGCTCAGGTCGCTGTTCGTGGCTACAACTTCGATGACTTTCGTCCCGGATTGCCGATTCAGGAATTCCGTCAGGACTACAGGTACGGGCAGTTAGGCGATGGCATGACGGTGGTTGGTCATGTTGAGCAGATGCGCCGAAGTCGCTGTTTTACGGAAACGTCGACATTGACCTGTACAACATGCCACAATCCTCATTCCGGAGATTCGCCTGTCGAAACACTGACTGCGTTTCGACAGAAGTGTCTGCAATGCCACACTGATGAGTCATGTTCCGAACAGCCGGATCTGCGGCATGCGAAGACGCAGAATCAGTGCACGATCTGTCATATGCCGTCGGCTCCCACAGAAGTACCGCATGTCGCCTTCACGCACCATCGTATTGGCATTCACCGGCCGAGCGACCAGAACGAAGTCGTGACCAACGCGTCAGAGAAATTGATTCTTCCCATTCTGGATGATAGCAGGCTGTCGGAAGCAGACCGTGCCCGGTGCACGGGTCTGGCAGCGTTAAAGATTTTTCTGGGTCATTCTGACGCAACTCACAGCCAGACGCTTCGGATCGCTCAGGAGTCTCTGCAAAGGGCATGGGATCTGGGAGCCGGCGACGCAGACGTCGCTGCAGGGCTGGCAACCGTTGCTTTGGAAGTCGGGTGGTCGGAAAAGATCGAAGACTGGTCGCGCCAGGCCCTGAAACTTGACCAGACAGCATCAGAGGCCAGAAGTTCTGCGTTGTCACTGCTTTCGGAATTGCAATTCCAGCAGGGGAAGTACGAAGATGCGTTTCAGGGATTCAAGGAACTGACGACGATTCGCCGTGACGCCAGAGCGTGGTTTTTTCGGGGCATCGCAGCTCAGAATCTTAACGATACGGCGGAGGCGATTTTGTCTTTGAAGAAGTCCGTTGAAATTGATCCTCGCAACCATGCGGCACACGTGGCACTCGCCGCGTTGTTCGAAGTGAGCGGCGATCAGCAATTGCGAGATCTACACAAACAAACGGCGGACGATCTGATACGATCAAGTCGGTGACCGAGGTGTCGCGAACCGAAGCCGTGTTTTGGTCAGTGTGCCTTGGCGGTTGCTCCACGTCCAGCCGTACATTTTTCACATGGGTTGTTAACGGATGAAACAGTCAGGACATGCCGCAAACTCATTTGCCAGCCGCAGTCTGATTCTTCTGGCGTTTCCGTTCGCCGTCGTTGGTGTCGCCTGGTTCCTGCTGATGCCGCCCATTCCGGAACAGGCCGGCGATCCGGTTGAAGAAGCCTCCGCAGCTCTTGATGCCGGTGATATTGAAAAGGCGTTTCGTATCGTGGAACAACTCCACAGTGCGTCAGCCGATTCGGACGTCACCTATCTTATGGCCGTTATTGAGGGGCTTCGTGGCAACAACGTACGTGCTCTGGAAGTCATTCAGGAATTGCCCGACTTCCGGACGGATCCGCGATTGCTGACGATGGCCGCTCAGTTTGCCCTTGCCGTTCCCCGGTTGTCGGTAGCGCGTAGGCTGTTGAATCAGGTTCTGGAAATCTCTCCTGAGCATGAGGATGCCATCAGAATGCTGATCGGTCTGGAAGGTAATCTTCTGAACGTACAAAAAGTCAGAACGTTGATCGCAGATCTCGATCGGCGAGACAAGGCCACTGCGGAAGACGTATTCCTGTTCTGTGCCGGCAGTCGCGTCAGCTACGACCTGTATGAGAACGTGAAGCGACTGGAACCGGCCTATCAGAATGAACCCGATCAGGGCGAGATCGCGTATGCACTGATTAACAACTATCTGGCAATGAATCGGCTGCCGGCTGCCCAAAAAATCATCGATGCAGCAACAGATCAGCATTTAGCCAGCAAGGGTTGGTTGATTAGTCTGGCTGCGGCAGAGCTGGCGGTAATTTCGGACGACTTTCCACTGGCCGGGAAAAAGTTGCTGGAAATCAAAACATCGGACGCGAAGTCTGCCAACTACTGGATTTTTCTGGGTCGAGTGTTGAAGGCACGCGGCGCGGCCACAGCAGCCGTTCAAGCCTATCGGAATGCTGCACAGCTGGCACCATTTGATCCTGAACCGATCTACGCTCTGTCCACACTGCTGATGGATTCGTCGCCTGAAGAGGCAGAGCGGATGAAGAAAAAGACTCGACTGTTACAGCAGCTCAGCGTTCAGGTGGAAGCGGTGATCTCACTGGACTCTCTTGAAGAGGCGGTGGAAAGATTTCCACTGATCGTGGAAAAACTTATTGATGCAGCCGCCTACCGGGAAGCGAGAGTCTGTTTGAACTGGCTGCAGGCAGAAGGCTATCGTTCGCGTGAAGCGACTGCTCAGGATGATCGACTGAAGCAGCTGACTGCATCTCCACCACCAAGGCTTGTGCCGCCTGCGACATCGGAATTGCGTGTGGTCGATACGTCGTCTTTGGCACTCAGTCAGGCAGGCACTTCGGCAGCACTCGACTTGATTTCCTTCGTGGATGTCACCGACGACCTGCAGATCCAGTTTCAATATGGCTGTCCGTCAGCCGAAAACTCAACGATTCTGACATCACTTGGCGGCGGCGTGGCGGCGTTCGACTTTGATTGTGACGGGGCAGTCGATTTCTTTTTTCCACAGGGAGGATCTCTGCCTGACATCGAGGATCGGTCAGCCGATGGAGATTGTCTGCTACGAAGAACGCGGGACGTTCTCGTTGACGTGTCCTCTGTGGCAATTCCAGCTGTCAGCGACTATGGACATGGAGCAACTGTAGGAGACTTGAACAATGATGGGTTTCCTGATCTGTTTGTGACGAACTTTGGATTGAATCAACTGCTGCTCAACAATGGTGACGGCACCTTCTCGGATGCGACCATCGCCTCGGGACTGAGTGAATCGGCGTGGAGTGTCAGTTCTGCGTTTGAGGATTTTGACAATGATGGAGATCTGGATATCTACGTTGTCAACTATCTAACGATCGGTATCCACGAGGTGGAAGCGTGTACCGACGAGCGATCGACTCCGTGTGGCCCGCTGAATGTCCCCGCATGCCAGGATCGACTTTATGAAAATCTGTCCAATTGCACGTTTCGCGATGTTACCGAATCTTCAGGTGTTGTTGTGCCGAACGGAAAAGGCCTCGGAGTGGTCGTGAGGGACTTTGATGGAGACGGACGAAGGGATATTTTTGTGGGCAATGACACCACTCAAAACAGGCTGTTCTTCAATCAGTCGATCGATCAGCAGCTGGACTTTCAGGAAGCGTCAGCAATTGCCGGCGTAGCTGTTGGAGGCGACGGAAAGTCGGAAGCCTGCATGGGCATCGCAAGTGCAGACCTTGATAATAATGGTTTCCCGGAAATCTTCGTCACGAACTTTGCGGGGGAAACCAACACGCTGTACACGAATATGGGCGGCCGAACGTTTGTTGACAGCACGGAAGCCATGGAGTTAGGTAGAAGTAGCTATACAATGATGGGCTGGGGGGCCCAGTTTCTGGATATCGATGATGATTCGATGCTGGATCTGGTGGTTCTGAACGGTCATCTTCACAAAAAAAACATGATGGCCCACGTGTACCTACAGAAAAACGCGCGGTTCAATCTTCAGTCATTCGATCAGGGTGACTACTTCAACGGGGAATGGCTGGGACGAGCACTTGCTGTTGCCGACGTTAACCGTGATGCTCGCCCCGACCTGATATTGACGCATCGCACCGGTCAGCCGCGTATTCTCTTGAATCAATCGGGAACGCAGCAACGGTTCGCGATACGCTTGATTGCCACCGATTCGCATCGAGACGCCTTGGGAGCTAAGGTGTCGGTGAAGTCAGATGACTCAATTGTCACGCGTGTTCTGAGTAACGACGGTGGTTATTTAACAGCTAATGAACGAGCGCTTTGGTTTGTTGTCCCGACATCAGGCGTCGTTGACACTCTCACCATCGAATGGCCATCGGGGCATCGGCAGCAACTCCGGAACCTGAGTCCGCAGACGGACACAACGATCGTGGAAACGGACACGCAGCACGTCCGCCTGATGACGTCACCCAGATAGGTAGCTGTCCAGAATGGCACTGCCGTTTGGTATCCAAGGGTTTACGTCATGCAGCGGCTTTCAGTTCCTTTCGAAGTTCGTGCCTGGGTTTCTGCATGAGTGCGAGCACCTTGGGTCTGCGTTTGTTGACTCGCGGTTCGGTGCGGCCATCGCGCTGGCCCACTCGCTGACTGGTCGGCACCTCCTGTGCCAGAGTGGCCAGTTCCGACGTGACACCGACCACCGCGCATAGAAGCCAGTTGGTTGCCAGAAGTTGCATCGTCGTCGTGAAACTCACTGATCTCGGATCGCGGCCGGACACCGCGCAGCTTTGTAGCATCTTGAGTCGAATCAGATTGTAAGCCAGCAGGCAACTCCATAATTCTGTGCGAACCATGGCTGGCGTTTTGGCACGCAGAATGTCCATGTTCAACGAACATTTGATCGACCTGATATCTAGCTCGACCAGCCACCGACTTTCGTAAATTGATCGAATCCAGTTGCCGGAATATTGCTCGTCATCGGTCATCGTTGTGGTGACTGTGAACTGGCTCGGACGGAAGCCGTTGCGGTGGACGTTCACATCAATCAGGCGAAGTTCAAGCGTTGCCGGTTGCTGTTTGTATTCTTCTTTGCTCATCCACGATGGACGTGCTGGAAAGGTCCATGTCACCAGGCGTTCTCCTTCGCGAAGACGAATCGCATCGGCCGGGTTGTCCTCACGCTTGTGATGATTTTTCATCACAATGTGAACGCCTCGTTGTCGGCAGGCGGCGATCAGCCAGTACGTGCACAGATAACAGTCGGCCACCAAAATGTCGCTTGGGCGCAGCACGTTCAGCAGTTGACGCATCAAGGCCGTTTCGCCGGTTTCCTTGCCGCTGTACGGTCCATAAGCCACATCAAACAGCAGGCCGGTGTACAGCGAAATCAAGGTCACGCACCGTAGGATGGGAAAGCCGAGTCCTGCCTTTTGAACGGGATTCTGAGGATACTCGTCCTGGTTCTCCGGTGTGTCTTCGGCCGTGATCGTGAACCCATCCAGTAACAAAACACGACGACCATTCGCATGTACGCGGACCTCTTTGACGACGCGCGATGACAGGTTCACATCGGGATCTTCATCGACAACCGTGTGACT
>Ga0209491_10005370_pt1 | contig 18823 bp, 10 predicted proteins | sample BON02_FD_187213 | JGI IMG/M metagenome (GOLD analysis project Ga0209491, IMG submission 187213) | Freshwater microbial communities from Lake Bonney liftoff mats and glacier meltwater in Antarctica - BON-02 (SPAdes) (version 2) | ecosystem: Environmental > Aquatic > Freshwater > Ice > Glacier... | reverse complement strand
GTAGCCACCCCCTGGAGAGTAGGCATTTGCAAAATTTAAAACAGCAAAAACCTCTCCGTACAACTTGGTAAGACGCTGTGTGCAATCGCCCCAATCCAGCTCCATCACTTGATACACACCGTTTTCCGCGGTTACATTACGTAGGCTTCGTAGATCTGTCCTCTCGAGTTTCCACCTTTCTAGATTTGTAATCGCAACCTGCTTCCAAGCAGACACCGTGTTATAACTGAGCAGAAACACAGTTTCTCTCAGTATCTTCTTACGAAGAGTATCATTATCGCGCCCGGTGCAGTCCATGTTGGTCAAAAGCGCGCCGTGCCTCATCACATTTTCCGTCGTCATCTCTCGCGACAGTCTCGGACAGTCTAAATAGTGATGATTTTGGCGACAATAAGGACATTGCATCCCTCTGAAACACACAACAGTGTGTAAATGTGGTGTTTACTTATATACGTTTATGACACGGAAGAGCGTGTAGAATATCACAACTATTGTGCGCCCGAATTTCAGTAGGCGCGTTCCCCAGTCTGGGGCATGTTTAAAGATTACCCTCTCACTCACAGGCGGGATACCGTTTGCGTCTGTTGCAAAACCACTCGCGAACCTTTTTCTCAGTTACTCCCATACCAAGTGCAAGCGACGCCATGTGGTTTGCCGTGGGAAATGGACATATCGAGTACACAGCAACCAGTTGTTCTCGCGACGCAGCCTCGAACGGAGTTCGTTCGTGTGTTTTTTTACGCGACTTTGATCCTTTCCGATTCTTTGGGGGTTTAGGTTTAGTGGAAAGGCTCGATTCGTTTGGTTTCCCTAGAATCCCTACAGCATAATGCGGCGTTTCCTGTTGGTCTGCAAGAAAACACGTCATCCATAACCGCTGGGCAACAACATCTTGCGCATGCGCCGTGCGTTCGTTCATGTAGAAGTTGTAATGCTGGGCGTCATCCAAGACTTCAGTGTCAATCTGCATAATGTGTGCAGTGATAGCCACTCGTCTTGTCTGTACCGTTTATAAGCCGTTTTACGTGGAATCCTAAAGTATGAGTTTAATTGCATTTTTCAAAAAAATGGATTCTAAATCGGTGCGCAAAAAAAAAATTCCTGAAATTGTTGCTATTTCCGACAATTTACCCCTTTAAATATCCAGAAGCATCTCTCCATGAATTATAATTCCACTACGAGCATGTCAGCCACGCTCTTCGGCTCTGCACTGGATACGCCGACCGACCTCGACGATTGCATGGCCTTTGACGTCCCTGTTGCCTCTGTCGTCGTTTCTGGTGTTGCTGTGGAGCCTGCCGATGTGGTGATGGAGACCTCGCCCAAGTCTGGCCGCGCGGTTGCTCCTGTTGAGTACATGTCGTTCAGACAGCAGAAGGCGGCTACGTGCAAGTTGTTCGGACACGGCGTGACTCTGAGCACCGGCAAGCCCTACATGCTGGGCTACAATGGCGCCGTGATGGCACTGGCCGCATCCACGACCCCCTTTTCTTGGGACGACAGTCTGCGCGAGAAGCATGGAAGTTATGCTGCCGGATCGTGCTGCAACGTGTATCCTGTTGATGTGGACAGTCTTCAAAGTGGCTGCAGCCGTGCCGAGCTTCGCGACAGCCAGCCCCTTGGCATTTCTGTTGGCGACACTTGCTATGATGCCAACGTGCACATGATTCCTGCCAAGCATTTGTACGTGCCGTTTGTGGTCAACGGAACCACTATCCAGGTTACCAAGTACAGTCTGGAGTATTTTGATCGGTATGCTATGGAGCATGAGATGGCCGGTGGCAGCATCAAGTTGTGTTCGGCGTCGTTTGCCGCTGATGACGATGACGACGATGATGACAAGGCGCGCGACGACGCTTCCATTGGAGCGGAGGATTATGTCTGGCAGACTAAGAATGGCCGCTCCTGGGCCTTGATGCACAAGAAGTGGGGCCTCACTCCGGAAACGCAAATTCCCACGTACTTCCGCTTTCACGTCGCGCCTGCCAAGACCAGTGTTGGCATTGTTGCTGAAAGCATGGGCCACAGTCTTTTGCGCAAGACGTTTACTTCGGGTGGCATGTACAGTCTCTCGGAGCACGACACATGCTACACAAATACCACCGACACGATTCGCAACTGTGTCGGAGTTTGGAGCAAGGATGCCGACAGTGGCAACCTCAACATGTGCGGTATCGACTTGGAGGAGAGCAAAACAGACTTTAATTTGGAGGGGATCCAATCGATGGTGGTTCCCGCGACGGACAAGAACCCGCTACCACTCGAAGCCACCAAAGACGACGCAATCGACCATAGCATGAAGCAAGAAGATGAAATCGAGGAGGTGCCGCCGCCTCTTCCCGAAGCCAGTTGGGGTCTCTATCCTTTTGTTGGCAACGCTAACCACGGTGGCACGTTTCTCGCCATCTACAACAGTCCTGTTCGCGACGTGTACACGAGCAACAAGCGCAGCTATGCCGTATCGAAGGGTTGTGGAGGAACACGTGGACCGTCGCGTGGTTCTTCTCAGCCCTTTGTCAGAAACCCTAGTCCCGAGCCTGAGCCCCCCAAAGCAGTACAGTCTGCCATGACCTTTGCAAAGATGAATGTGGGCAAAAAGATTTACGAGATCAAGGGTATGGGCGTTTTCGACTTTACCAAGAAGCGCCTGGAAGTTCCTACCCTGACGATTGTCACACTTCTTGTTCTCAAGCAAGCTGCCACGGACCTCTATGACGGTATGTTGCCTGCAGAGTATAACGCCAATGCGGTGGAGCTGGTCCAGTCTGTGGCTCAACAGGTACGCGATGTCGACCAGCTCACCTCCGACTGCTGCAAAGCTGTTATTTCTGGCATCCACAAGAGCTCTACCGCCATTGACAAGCAAGACCTGTCGTCGAAACAGCTTCAGGCCCTGGAATCGACCAAGGCCGTGAATGCAAATGCCTCTTTCTTCGGGTTTTAGTGGCTAACAGTCGCCTGGACTCTAAGCGACACTGTGGAGGAACGTTTGTCGGTGTGCATTATGCACTATTGTTTATTCACACGCTGGTGCAATCGCAACCACGTCGCGATATTGGTTTTTGATCTGAATAAAATTTTCCTTTTGTGTTTACAATCCATAGTTTTCTTTGTATACGTTCCGAGCTGGACAGCCTCGCATTCCCCGAATATCCGACGAGGGTATCCATACAGTGATGGGTTCACATGACTTCGAGGACAAACTCTTTGTCTTGTTCAGGATCATTTTTAGCTGCAATCAGGTTGTGTTGCGAGAGAACATGCGCGTCAACAAAAAAAGATTACTCGTAGTGTGTATGCGAAGCACAGGGCATGTAGAAAAAAAAATGGCCGACCGTCTACGGATATTGACAGTCGCCGACGCACAACTGTGCGAAGATGCCACACTCGACAACACGGACAATTTGCTCTGCCGGTGCCAAGAAATGCAAGAAAATATTGCGTATGACTGTAAGGGGTGTCTTAAGTGCACAAGTTTGGACTGTGCCTACTACATTCAAAACATGGTTGAGAACTTCGTCAAAATCCACAATGTGCACATGTATGACATGGTGGAATAAGTGTGTGGGTTCTTGTATGCGACCAAGTGCCACCGGCGTGGGCTCATGATCGCAACTCCCCGGTCACTGTCTGTTGGCCTCTATGAAAAAAAGAAACAGCAACAAAATATACGTGCCTGTACAAGACGCCGTGTACGCGTCGCCCTAATCTACAGGACGCTATGAAAAAAAAAGCGTTCCGTATGACAACGCGGCGGTCAAAAAGAATGAGGAATATTCCACATACGCCCGAACCTATCCAAAACATAAAACTGCCCAACACACTCGCTACCAAATCGATGCCCGGCGACGTATCGCCAAGCGTCCAGCTGTACCAGGCGGACAAGGAGCCCTCACAGAATGCGGCGTATCTCGAAGCAAAAATAATCTCGTGTGGAACACCGGATGTGTATGACTTGGAAGAACTACCAATACCACCCGTGAAAGAGCATCAAGAGCTCGAGCACAGTGATAATTCTACCTCGGACAGGACAATCTAAGCGACGCTGACCTACAGTCCTGGGTGTCTCTTGAAGACAAAGAGGTTTCATTCTGATACGAGCTTCTTAGGCCAGTCTTTCCATACATGTAGAGAGTTATGATACTCTAATATCTAGAATTGTCCGAGACGCATTAAACATGTTTCTGAATAGACATTCACCACCGTGCGTGCGCACTAAAGGCAAGTCTGTGCACCTGAACGCCTTTGCCATCTGTAATTTTTATGTAGTTGTGTAGTTGTGTGTTTTAATAAACATTACTGCATCGACCAAAACGGTGCATGTTGGAATACCCAGTTCTTATTCACACACTGTATATAAGACACACCGTGGATATTCACAGCGATGCCGTGGTTATCTTCATGGTTCTCCACACTATGGACGTGTTTTGCAGCATTCGCATGTGTGGGTGTGGGGTATTCTGCAGACGTCCGCCAGTATACGCGGCTTGTTGGCAAACTATGTCAACCCCCTGGTGTCAACACACTAACTGCATCAATCGACGGCATCGTGTACTGCCCCCATATTTCCCCCGGAGGTACTTTTGCTCCGCAGCAAAGCAATTTTATTATTCCCATCTCGCCGTATCTACCGTTGCAAAAAACACAGAATTGCAAGCTGGATTTCGCGTGTCCTCAGAATGCGAATGCGATTCTAAGTTTGGATGGTGCCTTTTTCCGATGCACCTGTGCCGAGAACTTCGGGCGGATCAACGGTACATGCCAAGCATGCACTTCTACACAGTTTTCTCCTGTCTACAGCGACCATTGCTTCATGTGTCCGCAGCACACCAGTCTCGCTAGACTCAACCTATCTCGCGACGGGTTTAACCGAAACATATACGATGTTGAGTACTGCACGCCCGACACCGGATTCAAACTCGTCAACAGCATACAAAACATTGGCGCGCTGTTGCATGAAAACTTGCAAGCCCAAATGTACACGGCGGAACCATGTGTGCTGTGTCAGAAACAAACAGTGTGTGATACACGATTTATGCGTGGCACTATTGTTCCCGCAATCAACCCAACACCGTGTCTGCCCGGATCGTACCAACCTCGAGCGGGTAGTGAAGAGTGCGTCATATGTCCTCGTCCTTTTTATTGTACAGGAAGTGCTGCATTTTCCGCGTGTCCGACAAATGGACACACTTTGAAAGACGGCGCTTCGGAAATACGCCAATGCGTGTGTCGAGACGCCGGGGTTTTCCGATCCAAAACAACAAATGCTTGTCAGAAAATTGTTACAAGTCTCGAGTACAGTCCCTTGTGTACCTCGTACGACGAGCACATACGACGGTGGTGTGAAGGAAAATACCCGTGCGGGGCCAATATGAAGTGCGCACAGGGGGTGCTTTCGTATTGCAGTCCCGGGATGTTTTTGGATCCCACAACTGCGGCTTGTAAATTGTGTCCACGTGGATACTACTGTTTTTCAGGGAAAATACGAGCATGTCCTGCTGGTTCCACAACGGTTGCGACAATGTCGCCCGACGCGTCGTACTGTTACTGTCATGGTACATACACCCACAAAACGAACGCGCTATTGGAATCGGGATTTTCTTGCCAGATCGCAGGCACAGGAATTCACTCGACAAAACAGATACTGGTGAAATCAACACAAACACTTTCAAACTCGTCGCAACAATACAGCATGATGTTTCACATGAAAAAATACTCCACCGCAGTAATGTCTTCCGACTCCGGTGTCTTGTCGATCAATGCCGAGACGCGTGAACTGTCCTGCTATTTTATGTCCGACGCTGCGACACTGTCCTCCAACACCAGCGACATTGTACAATCGATTCGTTACACCATGGTGACCAATGTATACCCTCTTGTCAATAGCGAAATCGTCAGTGCTACACTGCACCGCATATCTTCGGCGACTTCCACTGGATTCCAGACCACTATCAGCCTCCAGCTAATGATTCTAAATCGTTTCGACGGTGTTGTGTATTGTGGCAGAATACAGGGCGTAATGAGCTTGGAAGGTAGCTTTGTACTGATAGGGGAATCATGGGAACTGAAATACCATTTGCACGAAGTTGCTTCCTACAATGTTCATTTGGTTCCAGAAATGCATATGCTCATTGCCATACATCAGACATCGTCAGTGCTTGGTTCGACCGACATCTACTACAATTTGATACTGATGCGTGAAGACAATGGACCTCCTTCGATCGCGAGCATCGGCCTTCCCAACGGCACATACAATTTATTTCACATTCAAATGACGCTCGACGCCAACTACACAGGCGCATCATTCGCCATAAAAGACGTGTTCCACACCATACTCGGTCTCGACCCGTGGGTTGTCGTCAGCCACGACTTGTTTCCAAGCGGCAACATGATAACGGCTGCCAACCCATACACGGTTCCCGCACTACAGGGACTACGGCTGTTCACGGGAGTCGAAATTGACATCTTTGACGCGTTCAGCGCGCATGTCATGTTCTTCACCCACCCACTTACAAAACGCTTTGGAATACTGACAGCACAATATCATCCGTGTGGTCTGCACCAGTCCACACACCACGCAGTAGGGTTCGCTTGTGGGTGCGACCCGGGGTACACCAAGCACCTCCATTCAAACAATTGTATAAAGTGTGACACCACGAAAGAAACATGCTGTCGTACTCCACAAGAATGCGCGTCGAAACAGTTCCAATGTGTGAGCGGCTATTTTGTGCCAGTGTCGGGGGAATGCCAGCTATGTCCGGAAAATACGTTTTGCCACGGAGGTCGGAAATATCACTGTCCGGAAAATTCATTAAACCCATGGAGTGGATCCTTTCACATCTCTTCGTGCAAATGCAACGACGGATACTTTCTTCGTAGCAGCGAATGCAAACCGTGTCCGTCGCTTTTGTTTTGTCACAGCAATCAGGTTTTCGAGTGTCCGGTAAATATGCAAACTACTATTCCCATGGCGACGAAACTCAAGGACTGTCAGTGCTCGCCGGGATTTTTCTCATACCTTGCTAAAACAGGGTGCGAGCCAGTTTCTCGCGGACAGTACTGGATTGCAGGGACCGCCGCTTTGCCAGTTCCTTCTGTGCTGTCATGCTCACCCGCAATGACAACAGCTTTTACGCACAGTATTGGAGAGGCGTCGTGTCGATGTACGCCTGGGTACAAGGCTGACAATGCAACAGGCGAGTGTGTGCAGTGCGTTGGACTGAATGAAGCTTGCTATTTTGATTCACGCGTCGTGCTCTGTCCTGCCTTGTCGTATCAGAAACCGTCACGCCTCCACGACCGGTGTGTGTGTGAAAACGGGTACTATAACAAGATGGGACACACACAAGGGCAGAAGATTTCGTGTACCGAGTGTCCTTCTGGGTATTATTGCTCTTCCAACGATGCTTCTGGGATCGTCAAATGTCCGCCAAAAATGACAAGTCCAGCGAGATCCCCGAGCCTAGTCTTTTGTGAATGCCAGACCAAAGAACAGGTGCTGACGTACAATCGTGAAACCAACAGCAGCGAATGCCAGTGCGACCAAAATTTCTACAGTGACGACACTCGCTGTACATACTGCCCCCCACATATGCATGTTCTCCCTCAAAACAGTTCACAGGTGCAGCGATACGGCATTCAAACATGCTCCTGTATAAGTGGATATATGATGGGGACGACAGGGTGTGTCTTGTGCCCGGCCGGTTTCGTATGCGACAATCGAGTCCAACAGTCGCGGGAGTTGTGTCCGCTGGGCACTTTCAGTCCTATACCAGGCTTGCAAACGATTCAGCAGTGTCTGTCGTGTGGCATGAAGCGGTCAGAATTGACGACACAGTATGCAAATGTCGTTTGGACCAATCCCCGCACGTCGCACGAGTCGTGTTTGGGAGGATTCATAGCTATTCGGTCGCTAATCCAAGTCAATGTGGTGGCGTCGGTTTTCAAATTCACAGTAGCCACTGATGTTTTGAAAGTCAGCAACATCCAAGCTATGGTTTCTACACTTCTCGACACTGATGCGTACGACATTGCATACGAGTATAATAACCAAATACAATTTACTGTGACGATGCATCCCACCTTTGTCAACGCCTGCATGTCGGTGCTCGTGCAATACCCGGGGATATGGAGCAAAATCGTGCTTGCTTCGCAGCAGCACGCAATGACGTACGTGTATGTAGCTCATGGGATTTTCTGCTCGATTTTCTCTGCTGCAGCGCAGCAGCTGTACGCGTCGAACATGCGCGGCTCTTTTTGCTTTACCCCCTTTCACCCCTCAAAATTCGCAGCGTATCCGTCCACACAAACCATCGTGGCCGAATTCATGCAGAAGAAACGCAACTTGTTTCCGGCGGTCACAATTCTGATTCCGGGATCTCCTATGGTCAACAACATTTACACGTCGAACGAGGTGGTGCAAATTCACAACTTCTTCAACGCCTTTTTGCCCGGCCACGAAGCAAATCGCATCGTGATTCTGCCGGTGCAGGGATCCACACTCGCAGTGTTTGCGGATGGTGCAAACAGTACGCTCTCTTCAATTTCGTCGCCAGTCTTGAGAAACTCCTTTCGACAAATGCAATCAGTTTCCACGGGGTCCATGTACTTCCAGCTCGCCGAATGTGCCCCTGCTGTACACGCACTCCTCGGCGCATGCACAGCGGCTGTACACGACACGTCGTCTGCCATGTGTAAATACTGCGAACCTGACGTGTCTTTTTTCAGTCTGTCTGAACACCGGTGCAAAGTATGCACACTCCCGAGCGAGGGGCAGTGTTCGGCATGTTGTCAAAACAAGGATGTCTCGTGCATTGCTCCCACGAAACCACTTTCGGCCGCGGAGCTGTGTGGAAATATTATTCACGATTTCTCCGAAGAGTGCGACGAGTCCGATCTGAACAGCCCGCTGCGTGCGTGCTGCACCAACTGTCAACTTGACCAGGGGTTCTACAGCGATCCGCCGTGCACTACCCGATGTGGCGACTTTGTGGTGGCGATTGGTATCGAGGAGTGCGATTCGCCAGGCGATTTCACCTGTGACATGTTCCAGTGCAAGAATGTCACCCGAAATCCAAAGAACGAACTCTGATCGGGCATGATGTATTCGACCTGCATTCGAAAAGGCACAAGTGTAGCCTGTTACGAGTAAAATACCCGGTGGATACATGTGACGCCTTGTAGCGTTTTGGTGCACTTCACACATGGCCGTGAGTTTGCCAAGAGCCCAGTGTCTGAGAGGCGGACAACAAATAGACAGAAACGGTGAAACCCGGTCTTGTGTTTATTTTGTCTGAAAAAATCGTTCAGTGCGTTCTGTTCAGCATGAATGCTAAAGGCCTGTGCAAGTTTGTAGTTTCTAGTGTTGTATCCGCTTGCCACAATCCTGTTGCCATGCAGAATGACTGCTCCGTGTTTTATTTTCATGGTCGATTTGCTTGCGATTCGTCTGCACACTTCCAAAATTCGCAGCTTCTTCTTCTGGTTCATCGTAATGCAGCTCGTGTCAAGAAATAGGCCAACATTTTTCCTCGTTTCTTTTTTTTTGCACGGTCACGTCGACTATGTTTGGGCACTGGCATGCGAAAATGCCATAAAGTCCGTCGCGTTACCAACACTTTAATCGGGCCGACAACTCAGGCTGATTCCTTCATTTTTAGAATGAGGAATAAAACGAACAAGACCACAAAAAAAAACGCAAGCGGAATGAGCGCACAGACTTTCTTTATTCTGGGACTCTTCTGGTGTGCAGTAAAGTTTTCGATCGAACCATATTTCACGTGTGTGCACAGAACCATGCCGGGGATCCCGACGGCTTTCCGCGAAACTTGATATCATTTATACTAGTTCTGAAGGAACGTGATAAATCACGCGACGATACTACACGGACGTTGTGTTGCTGATTTCTCGGAGGGGTGTGTAGTTTCCACAGTCAAAACAACGTAGCTTAGGTCTAGTGTAGTTTGTATTTCAGCAGTTTTCTGATTTTATTTTCGCGACCTCTTTTCCATTTGTTTGTGTACATCCACAGCTTTGGGAGTTTCATTCCGCGGTTCACACCAGTTCTTATATCAAGGCTCCTGTAAGGTAGGCCATTTGTGTTCGGTTCACCTTTGTCTAATTTAAAAATACGCTCTAGGTCCTCAGTGCTCGGGGTTTTTGTTGGAGCCTTATATTTCACAAGCATTGCCACAGCTTCGTAATTGCGATTCCTCGCTGCAAATTCCATGGGTGTTTCTGCTCTCTCATTATTGTACTTATCGCCATTTGCCAACACGATGTTACCTCCCACACATGGCTTCGTAAAGTCAAATTTGTTTGCTGACGTTTCCGTGAATGCTTTCATGACCATTTCAAGTTCCGACGTTTTTTTCATGGAAATAAGTGTGCTGATCAGAGAGTATGACCCGTAGGATTCTACAGCCATACGATAAATGTCGAAATATTTAAAATTGGCGAATGCGAGAAGTAGACTGAATATCTTTTCGTGATTTTGTATAATACTTTTTTGAAAATATTCAGAGAGTTCTAAACTCGTAGTGTATTTTGGTATTTTTCCCGTAAGTCTGATTTTCAGGTATGAGTTTCGTATCCTTTTTTTCGTCTTTGTTGGGTCTTTTGACAATTTTGTATCGTAATGTTCTGCCATATCTTGTTGCATACGCTTCTTGCCGTCCGGCTTTGGATTTTTTTGCTTGGGCTTGGCACGTGCGATTGGTTTGTACACTCTTTCTTCTTCATGTTCACTATGTTCATTGTCTTCAGAATCTTCTTTCGAGCCTACCCCATCACGTGTATCAATAACTATGTATCTATTCGCTTCGAGTATTGCCGGCGAAGCATAAAACCCGGTCTCAGCGTCGCTGCCAGAACCGGTCTCAGCGTCGCTGCCAGAACCGGTCTCAACGTCGCTGCCAGAACCGGTCTCAACGTCGCTGCCAGAACCGGTCTCAGCGTCGCTGCCAGAACCGGTCTCAGCGTCGCTGCCAGAACCGGTCTCAGCGTCGCTGCCAGAACTGGTCTCAGGTTCACTGTCAGAACTGGTCTCAGGTTCACTGTCAGAACTGGTCTCAGGTTCACTGTCAGAACCGGTCTCAGAAAGCTCTGTTGCAACGTTTGTAAAATCCACAACATGACATAAACAGATGTGACAATGAGGCATATGAGAATCCAGAAAATGCGCCTCGATACCAACAGCGCATACCTCGTGTATATATGAGTTCCATAGTATATACCCGGTACACAGGAGGCATACACGCATTAACAATATTCGAGTGATTATATGGTCAAATCGACTGGTATATGAGTTTTACATTATGGCATTTTGAAGACGGCGGATCGTTCTGGAGGATAATCGTGCTTCGCGTGCGTTCTCCAACAGTAAATTACGGCCGTATGCAAATTTGTGCAGGACGATATTGTCCACGACGCTTTCCGTAGCCTCGGTGTATCCACTTAGAATGCTTTCACTGTACTGCATTTTTGTATCAGCCCCGAGAAAGTCCCAGTTGGTGTAATGAAATAGTCTTTCAAACAACATCACGTCCTGTTTCCGTATCGTGTAGACAAGCAACTCGTACATGACGTGGGTGGTCTCTTTGCCCGAAAATTGGTGAAGCGTTTTCAAGCTTGCAATTTTCAGTTTTCTATGCAGGTGTGTACCATTGGCATTCGTGTCGATAGTTTGTTTTTGGGGGCCTGTCCATCGAATGAAGGTGTGGTTTGAAAGCTGTCTGTCCGTGTTTTCCGAGAGGTTTGTTGTCGTGTCATTTCGCATCCTTGTCCCGATTTCAATAGCGTTTTTTACATGGTTGTCATACTGTTGCTCATGATATTCTAATTTTGACTGTATGTCGTGATATTCTGCGGCGACAGGCATGCTTGTGTGGTGTTTTCCGAGAGCTGTAAAGTGCTCTGTGGCGCTGTGCTGGTGGTGTTTTTCATTGGCTTGATTCTTGGTTGCCTTTTTTGTGGCCACTGCGTGGGATTTTTCGTCTGCCTTGGCCTTTTTTCCCGCGTCTTTTTCCATTGCCTTGGCCTTCTTATCATCTGCCTTGGCCTTTTTCCCCGCCTCTTTTTCCACTGCTTTGGCCTTTTTCTCTGTGTCTTTTCGTGTCTTCTCGACTGCCTTGGCCTTTTTCCCCGCCTCTTTTTCCACTGCTTTGGCCTTTTTCTCTGTGTCTTTTCGTGTCTTCTCGACTGCCTTGGCCTTTTTCTCCGCGTCTTTCTTAGCTGCCTTGGCCCTTTTCTCTGCGTCTTTCTTTGCCGCCTTGGCGTGTTTGGCTTGTTTCGCCGCCTCTTTCTTGTGTGCTTTGGCTGCCGCGGCGTGCGGGTCAGCTGCAGGTTTGTGTGGTTTAGCTGCAGGTTTGTGCGCAGGTTGGCTGCCGCCGCCTTTGCCCGAAGACTCGCGCACCCGGAACAATTCGTCGCGTCCACACGCCTTGCACGTATATAAAACCCGATACTGGCACCCCCGGAAGATTTCGTACGGCATCCTCCTGGCCACCTTTTCCATCACTTCACACCCCGTACTTGTTTTACGGACAAGCATTCTTATATACCAGTTATATATCAAACAATTTGTTTTTGTAGGGTGTTTTTACACATGCCGCGAAACCGTATAAAATACCCAGAGAAAACAGTGCGCTCCTGCTCCAACTACCTATGCAAGAACTACCCAAAGACAGCAGTGCGCCGCGCTTCAACAACCCCGTCACACAGGACATAAAAACCACGCTGTTGCCAGCCGAAACACAGCTTTTGCAACTGGACAAAGAAGTGACGTGTTTCGTCAAGCGCATCACCTCGAGTTTCTCGTGGGCCAAATATCGCTCCATGATGGCGAGTGATTCTCTGGTGCAGGGCCACAAATAGATACGGGAGTTTAGAGAGGCAAGACCTCGATGCCGCGCGCGCGGTGAGTCGTGGTACTCAGCATGTATATTCGCATCTCCTCGGAATTGGCCATGAGAGCCTTGTTATGCAAACTTAGGTGAGAAGCGTATTGCACGACGATAGCGTCTATCTGCGCGACAAGTTCGCTAGCAAATTCGCTATTTGTTGGGGTGAGCACATGACCGGGTGGGTTATAATATCCACGATGCTGAATCATGGGAATGAGATTATTTGCAGATTCTAGAATCCTTTTCATCGGATTTCGAATGTCACTGTGTATCAGATCTCCGTTTTGTGAGAGCACGTGCAGCAGACGCAAAATGTGTTGTGTCGTGACCACACAGTGCTCATTGATACCATCACGGTGTCTTAAGCTGATATGAAAAAGTGTATTCACTAGAAAGTTTGTGAATGTACTGTTGATGTGTGCGTCGCTGCCAAGAGTATACACGAAATTCATTGGGACTGTGGTGCCTTTCCGAGCTGATATTGCGAGATATGCGCTAAGTCCATTTTCATGGCTATTGAAAATGTCCAAAAAAATTTTCATGCACGCAACACGTGCAGATTCAAAGTGTTGTCTCGCGTATCGGCACTTATCATTGATATACATGTAGCAGATACTTTGCACGATGATATCGATTCCATTTGTGTCCAAAAACAGGTGCTTGCTGTACGGAGTGGGTTCATTCAAAAAATGTCGAATGAAGTTGAGAACTATGGCAACACACCGTCCTAGGAGCGTGCGATGCTCCCACCCATCGGCAACACTCACAAAACATGCTCTGAATGTCAATTTCGCTACAGTTTGTAACAACAGTTGAATGTTGAACGAACGTTTGAAGGTTGCAAACGCCTCTGGCGTCGTCACGCAGCGGTGAAGAAATTGCCATAAACAGTCCGCCCGATATATACTTGTTCGATCTAGGTTTTCGGAGTTGTCCTTGTCCACCTGTGTTGACAAAAATGCCATATGTTGGTGTGAAATCTTCACGGTATCGGCATTGCCCTGTGACAGCTTTTCCAACTGCTTACACCCAACTTTCAGGTGGTAGGCGCTGCCGGCATTCATTCGTATGCAGTCGATGATGATATCGACAGGCGCCCGGATCTGTGATTCTGTCTGTATCACAGGAGCTTTCCACTTGGGCAAGAAACGCGTGCAGAAATCATAGTACTGCCCCATAGTTTCTGAAGACTTATTGATTTCGTCTTGAGCGTCAAACATCAACAACATGACATCACGCCGATTGGCGCGAAGGCAACGATCTACATCGCGTCCAGTGCGAATATGCATCGTCAAAATCAGCTCAAATGCAGAACTGATTGATCTGCTGTCGCGCTTTTCACAGTCAAGAATTGCAAAGGCGAGTTGCAAATGTGCTCCACAAGTATCTACGTCGCCTGGGGTCCACTGCCAAGATTCCGTCAAGTAATACATTCTGCTCAGTATGGCACATCCTATAAACTGTACATCAGAATTGAGAGGATACAATTTCAGAACGCTGCCCAGCACTTTGATATTATTTCGAGTGCATATTTCGTGAATATATTTCAAAGTATCCGTGTACGAAAATAATTTTGTGCCATTCTGCGATACGTTGTTTAAAATTATTTGCAAAGCAGATTCTGATTTACCAACATGTCGAGTTTAGCGGGGTCGTCCACACTTTTACTTCGTCTATAAATTGGACACACGATTCAAACTGAACCCACACGTCACTGAGAGCACACTGTTTACGGATGTCATTTCCCACGTGGTCAACAAGCCCACATATTTTTAAACTGGCTAGGCCTGCTGGCGATACGGGTATTTTTTGAGTTATTATGTTTCGAATCTCATGCATCTTCATGACACTACACACAAAAGAATGTGGTTTTCCCATGATTTTTGTTTCAGAGTCGGACGTTTTTATATACACATTTCAAAATACAATTCGACAAATCCGTTTTTGCTTGTGCATGTTTTGTATATAAGGACGGGTTGTATATAAGGACGGGTTGTATATAAGGACGGGTTGTATCTAAGGACAGTATCATGCAGGTGCCACACCAGACCGCAAGAAATCTTTTGAACATTCCTGACTTACCACTGGCCCTCATGGACGTACAACCTCTGTCAAGGAGCAGTGATCATTTTATAAGGATGCTAGGGCAGGTCAGCAAAGAGTTCGCGCCCATTGCAAAAACGGTGTTGAAGTCTCCCAAGTGGGTGGAATACAGAGTCGCACAACAACAAGTCAAGCAGCTTAAGAACCAGGTCCAGGTCAGTGAGGAATCATTGGATTGGAAGCGAGTATTAGGCTGTTTAATTTCGTACAAGACCATGCCAGACGTCGTGAAGGACTTGACGGGTATTATGATAGGTCAGCTCGGGTTTTATGGTGCTGCGAATTCGTGTACCAAGCTGACGCGTGAAAACAATCTTGCAGTCATCGAAGCACTGATGGGTATACTAGCAGCATATCCACACGATTATAACTTGAATGCAAATGTATTGCGAATTGTGGCGATGCTGTACTATTTGCGACAAAACGAAGATGTGGACGCCGCCGATCGGCTGAAAGCTCACATGGCGGTTGCGATCAAGATTTTGACACGTTCTAACACTGAAACATGGGGTTTGACCTTCACACTTGATGTCATCATGGCGATCAACAAGGTTTCCAATACCACATTGCGAGAATTGGCAGGGTCGAGCAACATCGACCTCCTGAGACTCTTCTTGGAAATACGACTCAATAATCATGATAAGCATAATGTAACACGACGGTGTACAGGACTTTCGCATATACTCGTATCCATACCATACGTTTCCAGGGAACCGGTGCATACACCGTCTCCCACTGCAGCAGATCTGATTCTAGGTTACATGAAAGAATTCCCCGGGGATCAAAAGATCCATGATGCAGAATGCAAGCACTTGGATGCGCTGTTAACGAGTCACGCGGGCGCATTTGCCCTCGCCCCTAACAATCTATGTTTTGTGTCGGATTTGATCCAAAATCAGCAGATGAACATGAACGGCCCACACTACAACTCACAGGAATATGTTCTGTGGAAACTTGTGGAAGCTTCTATTGATATAGAGACTCCTGCAAACGTTCCAGAGAATTTGTATCACACGCTGCAGAGTTGCTTCCCTATCGACTTTTTGCTGCGGACACTGGTGTGTCACACGTTTGCGCCCCCCCCGGATTCGCAGCCTGTACAGACCTCGGAACTGATTTTCCGTGTTTGCAAGTTGATCCGGTTCCAGACCCAGTACGTGTCAGACAGCCAGTGTTTTCTGAGCAGCCGACGGCGATTTGTGGAAAAAAATGGAATTTCGGTTTTCATAGACGTCGTATACCAGATACCGAAAGAAAACGTCTCGCTGCTGAACATTTCCATAATGTCTACGTGTATCAACATTCTGTCGTGCATATTCGCGGAAAATGAAGCAGTACTAGAAACGACTCTCGCGCACTCAAAAACCTGTTTGCGACATTTCGCGTATGGAGCACGCAAGAAATCCAGATCGACGATTACTCTTTCGAGTTTCTTTATCGACGAGCTTATCAATCGGAATGTGGCAGGAAAATATGTTTGTGATCGCATGTACCTTCGCTATGTTCGGGACACCGTCCATTTGGTGTGGGTTCTTGTGAAATATAGCTGCTACTATCGCGAACTAGTTATATATTCTATCCGCTGTATCGCAGACAAAGTCTGCTCTATTTTCTGTCATTGGCATCCCTCTATGGACGCAAACAGGAGTTGTGTGTTCCAACAAGAAGACGATATTCTATGCGTTGCACAGCTTGTGTGGTACATTGACGACCTGGTGAGTAAAGTTGTATTTGATGAGAACATGAATGTGTGGTGGATGGATGGCACTTTCGAACAACTCGAAGAGTATATGCTAAACACCCGGCAATACCGCATGATGTCTTCTAAGCTCTACTATGTCATGCACAAGGCGCAACACCCGTCGTCGGAAATCCCATCTGCCTACTACGAGCCGTCGTTACCTCCGACACGTGACGGCATGACGTATTTTCCTTCGTAGGCAGCATGCTGTCGATGTATAGTGTATGTAGCATGCCGTCGATGTGTAGTGTATGCAGCATGCCGTCGTTCCGCGATGCAGTACGTCCGCTCACAAAAAACGTCAATATATTCTCCCAGACCGCTGGGTTTAGTACAAAATAAAAAACCCAGACGAATGTCCGAATTGAGTCCATGTGTTGTATATAAACTCGAAATTTCCGAGGTGTTTTTCAAAAGGACACTATGCAAGACAACGACAATGCGTTTGAAACGCTCCCGGCCCAAAAGGAGCTCATCAACTTAATCCTGCAAAATATACCCATCACTGCCCAGGGAGCTGTCGCAGTGCAAAATTTCAGATGTACCGACCATTCGCACGCCGTTGCCGGCGCCCTCACATTTGGCAGCGATATGTGGACGCGCCACAAGGAGGGCATGCATTTTGTGAAACTGATGGCGCTCGGGAAGAAACCAGATCAACGCATGTCGTGGAATTATGTGCGAGCAGCCCTTCACAAGTACAAAAAATGTAAAGACGTAATCAGTCAGATCATGCGCACCATTCGCGTCCTGGATTTTATAGACGATAATGATGTCTACTTTTATTTTCGTCATGAGGATACAACACTGAATGTCCAAATCGTCGACGTCCTTCTGCATGAATATCCCCACGACTGCTTGATACAGGAAATGGGATGTGTTATACTGTGTGGATTATACGATTACGGGATTGAAGAGGGCCGCTTCGACCAAGCCTATTCCTGTGAGAGTTCCATCCGTCTTGCAGTAGAAGCCTTGCTTGTACCCTATCGCACCGTCGAGTTGGTTTCTGCGGCCCTGAAGTTACTGGTGAGTTTGCACAAAATCAACCAAAACGCCCTCCAAGGATTCGTCGTGCACGTGGGAACAGACATCATGGGCCTCGTTTTTGACGTGCAGCACGAGTTCTCTTATTGTCTCGACGTGGTAGCGGCGTGTTATAAACTTTCGAAAGTGTTGCTGCCCACATGGACGGCGCCAGACCAGGAAGAAACCCGAGAGAACCCGGGTCCCATCAACATTATTCTGGCATGTGTGCAGGAAAATCCAGACAGTCTATACAATCACAGAGTAGGGTGTAAACAGCTGAGCCTGCTTGCGATGAAGAATGTGGGCAGGCTTCGCATCACAGAAAACACTTTCTCCTGTATTGCGAATATGATTCGACATAAAAAGCGTCTTGGGTTTGAAAGTGTCAGCCCCCATAGCGAACGTCACGTGTGGCAATTTCTGGAGACCATGCTTTGCACGAAGGACACGTTCGCTATGCCGGCAATGGTTTTTGATATGTTCCAGGCTTCGTTCGACATCGAGTTTCTGCTGCAATCGCTGGACGACCACACATTGTATTACAACACAATGAACACCAATTTCGGCCTTAAGTCGAACCACACTCTGGGAATTATCTGTCAAATGATTTTGATACTGGTGGTGCGCGGGCCTGCACATGCCAACCGAGACCGACTTCTACAAATCAAGGGGGTCGAGACCTTGATGAACGCGATAGACAACCATCACAACACGCATGGTGATGTGCTCGGAGCTGGTCTTCTTCCGTGTGTGAACCTATTTTTGCACATGTTCGGCCCCGACGACAACACTGCCGAGACCCATCTGACCATGACAACACAGTCGAGCGCACGGGAGCTCCGTACATTTCATTACGGACAGTACAATAGGGCACAAACAACAGCGACCCTGCCGAGTTTCGTGTTGCTTACACTGAATTATATGCTGCACAATCGGCAGGGACATTATGGTATTCATTTCATAGAAGCACTGGAACGCGTTACACAGTTGCTTGTCATGCTTCTGGGAAAAGGGGAGCTTTGGTGCAGAGGAAAGTGGAACTGCTGGC
>Ga0209491_10005369_pt1 | contig 18825 bp, 11 predicted proteins | sample BON02_FD_187213 | JGI IMG/M metagenome (GOLD analysis project Ga0209491, IMG submission 187213) | Freshwater microbial communities from Lake Bonney liftoff mats and glacier meltwater in Antarctica - BON-02 (SPAdes) (version 2) | ecosystem: Environmental > Aquatic > Freshwater > Ice > Glacier... | reverse complement strand
AGAGAGATATGTGTATATATTTATATATATATATATATATATATATATATATATATATATATATATATATATATATATATATATATATATATATAATATTTACATACATACATACATACATACATATCTGTGTGTTGGTGTGTGTGTGTGTATATATTTATTTATATATATATATATATATATATATATATAGGCTCTGTAACGCACACGAACATAATTAAAGGTAAAGTCTCAAAAGGGAACGAGGGAGACGGTGCGCTCACTCTCAAACGGCGGGGGTATACCAGAGTGTAAGTAGGAATAGCTGCTAGTGTAGTCGTAGTGGGTGGCAGTACTCGTACCAGTGCTATAGTGCTAGCAGACGTACGGGGGTAGCAGGTCTCCACGCTGAGGCATAGTTACGGTGTGCATGTATGTATTTGAAGATTCGGCGGCACCAGCACACGCGCGTACACGCGCACATAGGGCCGCTGCGCCACGCCAGAGCTCCGGCGTGTCGCAGATACCAGCACAATCCCACGGCTTGTCCGCAGGCAGGCACATTCCACACAGACCACCATCGGTAGTCCTAGTCTGTGTGGCCGACCAAAGGGGGGAGGGGGTATACAGCACCTCGGGTTATGGGTTATAGTCGACCCACACCGCGGATGCTGTGGGTGTCAATTAATTAATCAAAGGTCCTCACAAAGCTACACACGGGTAAAGGAGAAGCCACATCCCAGCACCACCACAGGGGGCAGCAAACGCTGCATCACGAAGTGATGCAGGCTTGGGGGGCTGTGAACGAGTCGCGACAGTACTAGTCTGCGAAACTCGTTCGTTTAGCACGCCTTTTATTTCAGTGGCGTGCAGCCGTGTTACGTGTGACGGGGGCGCGTGCGGGGCAGGGCGAAGTGTTATACAGAGTATGGAGTGATGAGTCTACACCGCCCCCGAGTGGAGTGAATCGTAGCGAAGTAGCGTCGTGTAGCTTGAGCTTGCGTTTCTTATTTTTTAGTGAATACGTGTGTATGTCATTGAATGTGTAAGTGATGAGTATAAGGAGATACTTTTTTGTATGGCTGTGAGAAGGTCGAGTGAAAAGTGGAAGTGGTGGTGGTGAACAAGTATACGCATTGTCCGGTGTCCGGTGTCGTTGTTTATATATAATATTATATATACAAGTAAATTATTATTATTATAAATTACTAGATTCGCCGCGCGGCTACACACGCACGCACGCATCACCCATCACTCACACGACTTCACCCACAACCACAACACCAGCACAAGGACAAGGTAAGCCACACCGAGAAACCGCGGCCCACGCAACACACACACACACCGCACACGCTCCGCGGCAGCAACACGACACACGCCGGAGCAGATCACCACAAGCCATCCACCACCGCATCACAGCTCACAGCACATGTGCCTACTCAAAGTCAACGCCATCATCACCTTCAACATCCCCATCCCCTTTCACTGCTCTACCGGCACCACATCACCAACTTCCCCGCATGCCGAGCGCCTGCACGAGCCACGTACACACACAGGGATCTGGCAGACATCGCGAGGAGCCCGATCCCTGCCACGGCACACAAGCGGGCCAACGCCTGCCACTCCGGTAAGACCACGGTCCTCCCTGCCTTACGAAACAGAACTCTGTTCGGATCGCCCGCCCCTCGCTCACCACGACGCCGTGATGGTCAAAAGGCGCTGCGCAACCCACCCGATCCGCTGTCCGCACACGGCAAGAGCTACCGCAGCGCCTGGCACCGGCGCGTAGGCTGGCAACGTCGCAACTCCGCCGGCTGGGTCGCGCATTTGCAGCTCCCCTCCGGTATTCAGCACACGCGCCGGCGCCTATGTGCAGCTCCCCTCCGGTATTCAGCACACGCGCCGGCGCCTTGGGATCCATTGTTCCCGTGGCAACGGCAACCCACGCGGTCCACCCTCTTGGGTTCCGTAGCAACGCCAATCCCCAATCCCCTCGGCCCACACCTCGTACGTCTTCCGTGGCCGATGGTCGGCCCCGCTTTAAGTGAAGCCAGTCATCCCAGCCCAAAGCCGCGGTCGCCCACCGCCGCTTGTCCAGCACCGCCACTTCCCACGTGCAGTCCTGGCCGGCTGTTCCGCTCGCACTCAAGGCAGGGCCCCGCGCGTTTAGCCGCCGACAGACTTCTCCGCCACGCGGCGCACTCTCCTCGCATACTGCTTCTTGTCTGTCTGGTACAAGTGCGCAGACTCCGGGTTTGCCGGGCTCGCGCAGTTGGGGTCAGTCAGCAGAGATCGGATGGCGATGAGAATTGAGCAGACCGAGTAGATGGGCGACCAGTTGTCCTGGATGAGGTCCAGGCACAAGGTGCCGTCCGGGTAGATGTTCGGGTGGAACTGCGTGCAGAGAGGGGAGAGGCACGCGTCAGGAGGTTGGCGGCAGGGTCTGGATCCCAGCACGATGCTGGCGCAAGCAGTGAGCAGGATCAGACGGCGTCGCAAGCTGGCCGAAGCGAACGGCGAGCCGGCGCAGGCCGCGCTCGCAGCGGCTGGGGGGGGGGGAGCGCACCATCTCCGAAGTGAAGCGCACGCGAGGCGGCTTGTCCGGGTACTGATCCGTAAACGTCAGCCGCATGGAGTAGATGCCCCCCTCCCAGGCCGTGTCGTCGGGTCCAAACACGGTGCCGCCCCAGACGTAGAGGTTCTCGTCCGACATCGGGCTCGCGCTCACGCCGTCGGGAGGGTTCTGCTTCATGGTCTTGAGGTCAGACATCAGGCGCAGCGACGACGATGATGACGATGCCATGGTGCCTGAGAGGAAAGGGCGCGCGTGTGACGAGAGTGGCGCAGCCGGGGCCTGTGGCGCAGTGGGCCGCTGCTCCGCAGCGCGGGTACGCCTTGCTGTGCCGGGCGCACCGATGCAGTACCCGCGCGAAACTGAGGAAAGTTGGCGTTGCCTGGCGAACCCAGCTGTGTCGGTCATAGAAGTCATTTTGTCTACCACCGGTATTGAAAAAGAACTTGTACTGGGATCGGGGAATGATGATGGGCTCCGTGCCGGTGCGCAGGCCGGCTGCTGTGGTGGGGAGGGGGTGTTAATTGTCACCTAGGGCTAAAAGCATCATCACCATCATTGTCCCTACTTGGATGCACTTAGTCGAGGCCGCGAGGAGCGAGGAGAGGTGTGAGGTGGCTTGCTTGCAACGACAACTTACGACAACTCTTGTGTTCAAGTTTGTTCAACAAGCCCCAAGCCGCCACACAACTACCCACACGACACATCGACACGCATCAAGCTGAAGGTCATCAAGCTCGCACGCGCTCACACGAAGTACGCAGTTGGAAGTCACTTCTTGGTGTCACATATTATACAGCAATAATTGTACAATACCAGTCTCCGAAACTCAAGGGGATGTCCAAAGACATCCCCTTACCGAAACCCGAAACATTTTTGTGTACGTTAGCACAGTTCACAGTTGTGTTCGTGTTCGTTGTTTGTGTTCGTATGTCTATATGTATGTACGTAAAGATTCGGCGGCACCAGCAGCACACGCGCGCGTACACGTACACGCGCACACAGGCCCGCGGCGCCACGCAAGAGCTCCGCCGGCCGCACAGCTTGGTTGTTCTGTAGCATACTATATAGCATGCAACAATGCTATATAGCCTCCATCAGATGCTACAGTACTATATAGCATAACTCTACTTTTTGCTGATATTTTATAACCATTTCGCATTATTTGTTTCGAGTTGACCCGATTACTGGTGCTGCTGCTGGCTGCTAGCCCACGCCCCGGCCGGGCCCCAAAATGCTAAAAACTAGGTCAAATACCAAAATTTGCATCTAGGACGGAGTGTAGTACTATAGTGTAGTATACTATATAGCATGTATAGCAGCATCCCCCGATGCTATAGATGCTATATGCTACAGAACATCCAAGTCGCACAGACACCGTTTCCACGGCTTGTCCGCAGGCAGGCATTCCACACAGACCACCATAGATAGCCCTAGTATGTAGTATGTGTAAGCCGTTTTCCAGCAAGAGACGCAATTTTAATTTTAAATGTAAATGTAAATGTACACGAAATTTTCCTATGTCTATGTCTATGTGCATACTATGACTATGTGGCCGTGTGGCCGACCAAACGGTTTCCAAACGACAAGTTGCAAATTGCAAATTGAACAAACTGTATCTGTGCCTATACTTAATGATAATAAACGCATCAGCCAACAACATACAACATGCAAACAGATACAGGTTCCTGCGGCCTGAACCGCTGCCCCTGCTCAGGAAGAGACGCTCGGGGGCAGGTGGCAGGCAACTGCGCAGCCACAGCCACAGCACTCCGGCACAGAGCGACCACGCCATACCAGGCTAGGTGGACGGAGTCACCAGTGGCCACGAGCGACCTCTACACCGCCCAAGCACAGATCTGGCCGGGCGGTAAGCGTGGCTACGGTGCGCGCGCGTGCTAGCGCGCCGCTCCGCATAAATATACATGCATACGTGTCCTCTACCGCTCGCCGGGCTTCCCTTCCCGCAGCCTCCTCGCCGCCTCGGCCGCCGCCTCGACCGTCTGGTCGATCGTCCTCGCAAAGGGCGAGGGGGTGACTCGCTTGCCGTTCACGGTCTTGGTGCCGTTGATGAAGGCGACGTCCGCGCCGCCGGGTCGCAAGCGGAGGTATGTCTGGAAGCAAACCTGGTAAACGGCGTAGAAGGCAAACAGGTTCACGCCGCCGATCGTGGGGCGCATGCCGATATCGCCCGGTGCAGCCGCGTTATCAAACAGCGCAGCACCCTCGGCGATCGCTGCGAATGGCGCCGCGGCGAGCGCAAAGGCGGCCACGCGTGGCACCAGCGAAGGCGGCGACGTCAACGCGGGTGTGCGTCCGGCGGCCGCGCGCGGCACCAGGGAATGCGGCGAGGCCACCGAGGGTGTGCGTCCGGTCGCTCCTCCAGGAGGAGGCGCCTGCGGCACGAGCGCGAGACAGAGAGCAAGAAGCATGGACGGACAGTTCATCGACATTTTTGCCCACACAATTCTTTTAAGCGGCCCCCCTGCGGTATTGCTGCCTAGAGACTTCCTACTCACTACCACCAGCGCCAATGATAGGCAGGGCGGCGGAGGTTCCTAGGGGACGGTGGGAGAACGAGGGATGGGGCTCTGTCGCATCTCCGGGGCCATAGAAGATGCAGTCGTCGAATTTCCCGCTCCACCAGTCCCAGCCACAGCTCGTACGACTGTCGGTCACGACTTGTGAGAGTCACCGCCAGGGTCCTTGCCGTCTTGCCATCCAGCACCTATCAATGGCTGACGGAGGCTAGCGTTCAAGGGTCTTGGTGGGAACCATTCTGCGTCGCGTATTTGTGGTCCGTACGCACCCATTACGAGTAGAGCCAGGTCTTGCTTGATAAGATGATAATTTACCCCTACGATTTTAACCAAGTCAAGTTTTATCGTTTCTTCTATTAAAAAAAAAAAAAAAGGCCAACCTAGTTTTGGACGGATCAGTTAGTTAACACGCCATGCTAATCACTGTCGTCTGCACACTCGGGCTGGTCGGCCCGCCGCTGGGCCACGCCACGTCAACCGGCTCGTCTCGGCTTGGCTCCCCGGTGCTGATGCGCGAAGAACCGGCCGCGATTGGGCGGCGCGCGGCGCTCTTCGCCGCCGCGCCGCTAATCACATCCCTAGCTATGCCTCTTGGTGCGAGCGCTGCGGTGACCGAGGTGGAGCAAGAGCGTGCCCAGGCCAAGGCTGAGCGCGACCGCGAGGCCGCCTCTGTGGCCAAAGAGAAGCTCAAGCAGGCGGCTGTCAAGGAGCAGAAGTTGGCGGCTGCGGCAAAGGCCGCGGCAAAGGAGCGGGTGCAAGCCTTGCAGGCCGTCGAGGAGCACGCCAAAATACAAAAGGCCAAGAAGGCCAAAGCGCAGGCGATCAAGGGCATCCGGAGGGCTAACCCCGGAAGATTCCTAGACAACCTCCTCGTGGCGGGCGTGCTTGGCGTCGGGCTCCTCGCAGCCCTGGACACACGCAAGGAGGGCAGCGACTCGAAGGCCTGACCAGTGGCAGTACACGACTTCTTCTCGCCCTCGCGCGCTCGCTCGTCAATCTCGACTCGCCGCATGGATGGCACACTTGGGCCGAGCATAGGCACGACTAGGCTGTCTTCGAACGGCGCCTTTGCGACTTCTCTCTCTCTCTCTCCCTGGCACGCCCAGCTATCCGTGCTTCCTAAAGGATGACGCGGCTGTCTGTAGCACGCCAGTGGAGCCCTAGCGGCGTCTTACTTATGACTTCGCTTCGCTCTCGCAAAATCTGGACTAGACTCTCCGTGCGGCCCAGGGACAACTAGGCTGCCTGTAGCAGGCGTTCCAGTGGGCTCCAACGGCGCATGGTACGGCACGGCTTATCTCTCGCCCCACCTCACACGCTAGCCTCACCGCTTCTCTTGCTGGCATGGCGTCTGCTCTTTGCTCTCGCTCACACGCGACAGCCTCTTTGCTCGTGTTGGCGCTGTTTCCGGGCAGTCTGCGGGTTAACCTGAGGTACGGCCAAAGCAACGGGACGCGAGCGACCAAGGGAAAGGGGCGTGTACTTTATGTGTGTGTGTGTGCATATCGTACAGCGGCGTCTTGACGCGGGCGGCGGGCGGCAGGGCAGGGGAATAGGCCGCGGCTGGCCGTGAGCAGCCGAGTGGAGCACAGAGCGGGGGTGAGCGGTTGGTACCGCGGGGATGTTGATTTTGTCGTTAGTGCGGCGAAATGTGTCTCGTTTTGTGTGGGATTTGTTAGTGTCTATGTGCATGTATATATGTGTGTGCGCCAAGCTAGTAATCCAAGTATATGTATATATACAAATATAGGAGTATAGGAGTATCGGGTTGACCCAAAAATCTGCCCCTCACCCACGCGTATTTCTTATATTTCTATATGGTATTTATATTTATTTCTCTGGTTTTCTGCTTTCGCTTTAGTTTTAAATTTTCTTCATTGGGCCACATTCGGGCTGTGTTATTTTAGATTGTGATTATAATCTAGATTACAATTTTTTATTTTTATTTATGTATTATAATAGTATTACACATACTATTACTATATTATGATATTGATAATTTGAGTTTTTTTTTGTTTTTGTGAGCGGGGCATGGGGGGGACATCAGCAAAGGGGCTGCATGTGCATGTATGTTTGTTATTGTAAATTATTACTAGAGTTTTTTTGGTGTTTATTATTATATAAAATAATTAGAAATATTATCAAATATATTAACAGCATACACAATTTTTTGTGTGTCTGTGTCCAACAGTATCTTCTTATTTGTACTCGTATAAGTCGTGTATTAATTTATAATATGTATCATGTATCATGTATCAAAATATGTAATATAATATATGTAAATTGAAAGTGTCATATATAATTTTTAATATTTTTTTAATATTATATAATATAAGTATAAGTTTATTAGTTAATATTATATAACTATTAAAATTATTAGTATAGGTATTATGTACTATATATTTAATGCATAAAAATGCACAGCGCACAGCAACAACGCAACAGCAGATTTTATTGTGTGGTTAGTTTTTTTTGTTAGTTGTCAGAAATCGTATTGTGGATTAGAAGTTTTGTTGTATGTTGTATATACGTTGAACATTATGTTGTGAAAACACAAAACACAAACACACCCACACCCACCCAAAAATACAAAAAATACGTGCTACTACTACTACTACTGATTGCTTGCAAATTGTTTGCAAGTTGTGCAATAACATTATAACTGATAATGTTAACGTTAAGCCGTTAACGTTAACGTTAACGTTGCAACTTTATTATTTATGCACTTGCGACAACGACACAGACACACAGACAGCACCAAAATAAAATGCCACCACAATCACAACCACAAAACACACACGCATGCCTGCAGCGACATATGCCCGAAACGAAAGTGGGTGGCTCGGCCCTCCACCACTCATCACTACCCGTTGTCCCGTTATGGTTATGTTGCCAGCCGCTCACATTTCCAAAGTCCAATAATACCCCACCCGCGCGCAGCGAAAACCACAGTCCGCCCCGCCCATGGCACGTGTGAGGCGAGGCACTAGGCCGCCTCCTCCTCCTCCTCCTCGCTGCTGCTGCCCTCCTCGCCCTCGCCCATCAAGCCAGCCAGTGGGTCCATGGCGGCGGACAGCTTTCCGGCCTTGGTGGGGCGCTCCTCGTCCGCCGCAGTGGCCGGCCGCTTGCCGTTGCCGCCGCCCTCCGCACCGTCGGACGGGCTCAAGCCGCCGCTGCTCTCCGCCTCACTGCTGCTGCCGGCGCCGCTGAGTGCGGCCGCCGCGCCGCTCGCCGCGACGGCCTCCGCTACCGACCGTCGCGTCGCCTCGAGCATCTCGTCGTGGGCGTCGTCATCGAAGCGCGACGGCGGCGTCGGTCCCTTTACGGGGTTCCGCATGGCCTTCTCCTGCTTCTTGCGTTCGCGCTCCGCTGCTCCCGCCTCCCACTCGCGCAGCTGCTGCTCCGCATTCACGTGCTTGAGCCGCCGGCCATTTAGGTCACGGCAGGCGTCAAAGTTGGTCGTCTTAATGTTCTTCGCGCCCGCGGTGCGCAGCATCGCGCCGAACCCGCCCTTGCCGCCGGTCAGCCGCAGCGCCAAGCGCACGGGCATCGCCGCCAGCTGGGCCGCGTCCAGCGCCGCCGCGTCGTGCAGGTCGCGCGTGCCGCACTTGAGCCGCAGCAGCGGGGCCGGGATGCGCATCAGCGCCGCGACGCTGGCGCGGAGCTCCGACACCCGCGTCGCGCCGGCGCCCAGCTCGAGGAACCGCGTGCGGCCCTCCAGAGTCACGATCTCGACGCGAATGGACATGGATAAGGTGGCGCGTTCCGGAGTTGTTGGCGTGTCAGACTTGGCGTCAATTTGGCGGTGGACCTAATTCTATTTATGAATCCTGTATTTTATTCCGAACCATAGCAAATTATAGTAAAACAGGATCTATTTCCGTCCCGATTCGACCTCGCTGTTTTGGCCGTTCTTCGACCTCGCTGTTTCGGCCGCTCTAGCGCTGATGCTGCGGCGGTCCCTAACGCGCATCGCGCCGCTGGCGAGGCCCACGCAGCTGGGCTGCGCCGCGCCTGCGCGCACCGGCCGCAGCCTCGTCCAGTGCGTCCGGAGCCGGCTGCTCTGCACGCCCGCTGCCAAGCCGCCAGCTCCGCCTGTGGTGGCCGAGGCGGCGGCCGGCTTCAGCTATGTGGCCTTCGCCAAGGCGAACCCCTTCTTCAACAACGTGCTCATCGCGACGCTCAAGACGTCGGCCGCCGACCTCGTCGCCCAGTGCGCTATCGAGGGCAAGCCCTTCAGCGAGATTGACTGGCAGCGCAACATGGTCTTCTGCCTCTTTGGCGCCGTCTACCTCGGCGGCTTCCAGTACTGGTACCAGGTGCGCGCCGCGTCGGGCAGTGCCTAAAACCGCGCCCTCAACTTCCACCGGCGCCGATGCGCATGTCCGAGGCCGGCCTGCGCCACGCCTGCTCAAACACTTTAAGACGGTACGATTCGGGCCCGTGGAATGACAGGTCAACATTTTCAAGCGCATGTTCAGCGGCGCCGAGCGCTTCACCCTGCTGCCCTGGTCTAAAAAGTTCACCGACATGCCCGGCATCGCGGTGCTCTTGGGGCAAACCGTCGTCGACATCGGCGTGCTGATCGGGATCTACCTTCCCACCTTTTACGTCTTCAAGGTGTGATGCGGACATGCACCAGTGGTATTAGCATTAGTATTTTTTTTTCGTGACCTCGCGCTGCTGGTAAGATAGACCGTCGTTGACATCGGCCTGCGGATTTACGTCTGGTCCCGCAGCTTTTATTCTTCAAGGTGCGCTATCTCCTTCTACCACGCCTGCAGGTGGGGGGGATATACACACACACACATTATGTATATATATATATATATGCGTGTGTGTATACATATATATATATATATGTGTGTGTGTGTGTGTGTGTGTATCTGTATACATGTACATATATATGTTCTTGTTAACCCCAGGTCAGCCCTAGATTTAACCGTACTACCATACCCAGCAGGCTACGCTCAAGTGGTCATTGGCTGTTGACTTCTATTTATAGACTGGAGGCACAGCTCTCAATCAATCACCGGCCCCCGGGCCCAGGCCCTCCTTCGGGGGCGAGCTTGGGTGGCCCAATGTTGGGCCAAATTGGTTGGGGCTGTCCGTCTATGGGCCCGACCCCCCTTTTTGTATTATAGTGGCGTCTCCGTAGTGGTGTGAGCCGCTGTGGGCCGGCTTCTGCTTTGGCTTGGGCGGGTATGTATGTATGTATGTAAAGATTCGGCGGTACCAGCACACGCGCGTGCACACGCACACAGGCCCGCGGCGCCACGCCAGAGCTCCGGCGTGTCACAGGCACCACTTCCCACGGCTTGTCCGCAGGCAGGCATTCCACACAGACCACCATAGATAGCCCTAGTCTGTGTGGTCGACCAAAGGGGGGGGGGGGGTAGGTGTCTCGTAGAGCGTAGGGATAAACTTATCATCATCAATCAATCGTCAATCATGGTGCTTCAGAGCCATGCACGGGCAAAGGAGAAGCCACATCCCAACACTGCCTCAAGGGGCAATCATCAATAAGAAATCCTCTCACAAAACCACACCGTCGAATCTACCGAGGGGGTTTCACGGAATAGTTCTCCGGGGTAATTTCTGGGCTGGGCTACCGCTTTGGGGTAACAGTAAGTTTTACTTAAGAGTTAGGAGTTTACCCGGGGTTATCGTGAAACCCCTCTTCGGCCCTAATCTGGATTCGACGGACGGGCAAGGAGAAGCCGATCCCAGCGCCACACCTCAAAGGGTAGCCGCAAACCCTGCGTCGCGAAGCGACTTGGCCTTTACACGATATTGTTACTGCTACAATATTGTATGGTGTGTGGCATACACAAAGGGGGTCAGGTGAGGGTCGTATATTGCGCATTAGTCGTGCAATAGTATTGCAATAGTGTGAGCAATGCAGATGGAGGGGGCAATATACAGATGATTAACAGGTGCAAGCAAGCGTTTGAGTGAACGGATATCTTGTGAAGGTCAAGAGGCGATGCAGGCCATTCTCCATCCCTTCGGGCTCTTGACCGGGACTGCCGCATGATTCTCCCCTTGACACCTCTTTGTTGGCCTTAACAAGATATTGTTTTCATTTCGAGGCTTTTGTACAGAATCTGTCTGTGTGTTTCTTGTGTGGGTCCCTCTGCGGCCTCTGTGTTGTGCCGCTTTTGGACCGGCGCCCGCCGTTGGCCGCCTTGCCAGCCGTTGGACGCCTTGACAGCCGCAGGCCGCCTTATTTCTGTCTGCGACATTCATTCTCTGCATGTCGTCCACCGCCTCCGCTGCGGTGCTCTCGCACAGAATCAACACTATTATTTGCAGACAGCCTCTTGGTTTGGGCTCCCCCCTCACTGCCCCTCATCGCCCACACTGTTGCGCAATATACAATATCCCCTCGACCCCCTGTATTGCAATATACGCCATAGAATATTGGTAATGGCAATATCGAGTCAGGGCCAACCTCTTTGACCAAGGGTCTGGACTCTGAATTCTCGATTCAGATTCTCCATTCTCCATTCTCCCCTCGACACCTCTTTGACCAAGGGTCCGGGTCCGGACTCTGAAGGGGGGCTGGAAGTCCCAACTCTAGCAGCGAGAGTCGAGAATTGGGGTAAGCCCCAACTCTAGCAGCGGTAGAGAGCATGAGGCAGCAAACCCTAGGGGCAGCCCTCGGGTTAACCGCAGGTGGCAATCAATCAATCAATCAATGTCCTCACAAAGCCACGCACGGCCAAGGAGAAGCCACAACCAGCACAGCCACAGAGGGTTGCAACCCCTGCGTCACGCAACTGCCGCAGGCTTGGGGGGCTAAGGATGAGTCGCGACAGCACCTAGCACCTAGCATGCGCAACTCATTCGTGTAGCACGCCTTTATACAGTGGCAACGCAGGCGTGTACGGAGGCACGACTGCTGTGCGGGTACATTTTGTCAGCAGAGAGCCAAGCGTGTGGTGTTGTGTTGTGTCTGCGACACGCTGGGGCTCTGGCGTCGTGGCGCCGTGGGCGCGTGTACGCGCGCGTGTGCGTGTGCGTGCTGGTGCCGCCGAATCCGAATAATATGTACATACATACATATATATGTATATACGCTGTGGCTGTGGGCTGTGGGTACACAAGTACCACGCCCTCCGTTGTCCTTTGTAGTTGTAAAGTGTAATAAAGTCGACCACACTAGTGTGGGCTTGAGTGTCCTGGGTGTAGGATACGGGAGTCAGCGCGCCCGTTCGGCGCGCTACTCACACATGGTACGTGGTGGGCGCGCTTCGCACGCACTCTGCTCACCAGGCTCCCCTGTGGGGTAGCCCAGTTACTTGTGTAGTAGTGTACTTTTTGTGCGTGCGCCAGTGTTAGGGCTTAGTTTCTTTGTTTCTGTGAATAGGGCGAGCCGCTGACGCAGGGTGTGCGCTGCCCTATCTGTGGCTGTGCTGGGATGTGGCTTCTCCTTGCCCGTGTGTGGCTCTGTACTTTGTGAGGACCTTTGATTGATTGATTGGGGCGAGCCGCACTGGCACTCGTCGTGCGCGGCGCGGCTACAGATACAGATACAGATACAGAATTCCACCTTCTCTTATTATTCGTTGCTGTAGCTGTAATTGTGGCATCGTATTTTTCTCATTCTCGTACGTTCCTGCGGTGTGAGTGTGAGCCGCGCTGCGGGCCATCTTTATGGTTGTGATTGTAGTGGGGGGTCTCGTATATAGGTCTGTATATATTCGCGGTACGTATATAGCGTATGGCTGTATAGCATCGTTACTTACTTACGAGTATTGTCGTCGCCATCAGCCATCAGCCATCAGCATCAATATAAGGGCTTCACCGTCTCGGTCTCGTTCTCTTGTTTTTGTTTTTGCGGCCGTCCGGCACGGACGGATGCGGATTTGGCACGCACAACCATGCCCTGCATATATAAGATATGATACGAATATGAGTGATACGCAGACGCAGATGAATACATGTTAACTAATAGTAAGCATAAGTGTCTCGAGGTCATATTGAGGCCTTCTTCGCCGGTCAGGGAGCGGAGTGGTTTGTTAGCTAATTCGGTCTGTTTTGTTAGCAAATCTGTTTTGTGGTGTTATGCAATGTTTTGCGGTGTTTTGCGGGTGTTTTGCGGGTGTTTTGCGGTGTTTTGCGAGTGTTTTTCGAAAAACAGTGTTTTGCGGTGTTTTGCGGTGTTTTGCGGATGTTTTGCAATGTTTTGGACGTGTTTTGCGAATGTTTTTTGTAAACATTTTCTGAGTGAGAGAAAGACGCACAGCGCCGTATTGCGCTGAATTGCACAAAGCGTATTTTGTTCGTTTGCAGAGGTAGCAGGCCGTACGGCCTCGGCGACCTCGAGCGCGTCAACAGCTTTGCAAACGCTGGCCTCACTTCGGCGACCGCGAGACCACCTGGGCTTTGTAATTTCTCTCTGCTAGCTTTACCCTGTATTCACCGTCAGCCTCGACTTTCGCTTCTGTTAGAGTTGGGGCTTTCAGCCCCCCAAGCCTGTGTCGCTTCGCGACGCGGGGTTTGCTACCCTTGAGGTGGCGCTGGAATGGGCTTCTCCTGGCCCGTGTGTGGTTTTGTGCCCGTGTGCTGCTTTGTGAGGCTTTGATTGATTGATTGATTGATTTTGTTCGTTTTGTGCGTTTTGTATATTTTTTGGTCTGTTTTGTGCTGTTTTGTGAAGAACGCTAAAAACACGCACACAAAACACCGCAAAACACCGCAAAACACCGCAAAACACCGCAAAACACCGCAACACACTGTGTTTTTGAAAAACCGTGACCCCCTGCGGGGGTACGTGACACCCCCCATCCCCGTAATTTACGCGTATTGCGCATTGTGTACTTTTGCGACAGGTCTAAAGTATTTTTGAAATATACACCGAATGCGCGCAATACGTATTGCAGCTGTATTATGACGGCTTTGTGACAATTTTGAGCGTTTTGCGTTTGTTTTGCGGTGTTTTGTGACGTAATTTCACAAAACGCGTTTTGTGACTGTTTTGCGTTGTGTTTGCGGTGTGTTTGCGGTGTTTTGCAGATGTTTTGTGAAGGGTGTTTTGTGCAATACAGCCGATTTTTTTGCTCTTTGAAAACGCCCGCAATACACGAGCGTATTGTGAGTTTTTTTTGTTTTTCAGTGTTTTTCGATGTTTTTCGGGTGTGTCGTGTTTTGTGGAAATACTGCAAAACACTCGCAAAACACCGCAAAACACCCGCAAAACACCACAAAACACCCGCAAAACACCACAAAACACCACAAAACACCACAAAACACATTTGCTAACAAAACAGCCCGAATTTGCTAACAAACCAGCCCTCGCCCCGCCGGTTAACCCCGGTACTTAATAGCCGACACCAATGAAAACTGGAACAAAACTCTCAGAACATGCTGTGAATGGTGATTGACAAACCGGGTTAACCCCTGACCGACGCCTGACCGTTTCGACCGTTATATTATTTTACTAATACTAGTAACAAAACGCTAAAATACTATACTAATACTAATAAAATAAACCTCCATCTACGTATCCACTTACATATATATATAGTAGCTGTAGATATTGATTGTATGCCCCCGAGAGAGACACCTCCCCACATCAGGACAGCACGGGCACAGCCCCGTGCGGCACACACCGCCGCTGGCCGCTGGCACAGCCGCCCCCACCACCACATAATACCATGGCCATAGACACCGGTTTAACCCCTAACCGGTTTTTCGTCGTCGGATAACTCTCTCACACCCTTACCCTAACCGTATCGAAGTACAAATCATTCTCCAAATCAAAATCAGCGAAAACGTCAGATAACAGATAAATCTGACGTATCTGTATCTGCATCATGTTCATGTGTGTGTGTGCATCTAAATATGTATCCTCCGCGTCCTCCGGTTCCGAATACACCGTCGAAACATGTATGCGTATCCATAGGTGTGTCTAGTTGTGTGTATAGTGTATATTCTCAGAATGAGCATTGTATCACGTATGTATCACAGCACGAATCAGCAAAAATGTCGGATTCATCATATTTTCTACGTATCTGTATCATGTATCATGTGCACGTATCTGCACCACACATATAACCGGTTTAAAAAAGTTCAAAAAATACGTATGTCCGTAATTTATTCGTGCAACCACTAACCACAATTATGTATTCTGTATATTGTATATAATAGTATATACACTGTATCAGCACAAGATGCAAGATCAAGATGCGCGTTTTCGTTTTACATATAATAACAGGTCAGTTATTCTAGGACACCGCGCACTATAAGCTATCGCACGGTAAGGGGGGTAGTGCATAGTGCGCACGGTAGTGCGCACTATAGTGCGCACCATGCGCCGAGTTTTGTTTTTGGTTTAAATTTAGCCTCTGGGGGATTTTGTTTTAGGGCGGCGCCCCCCCCCCCCCAACACGCATGCACAGAGTCTGGGATCCAAACAAATCCAAAAGGAGCACACGACGAAGAAGACGAAGGCGCAGAGACCAAGACCACACCCCATGCGCGGCCACCCACGCCCACCAGCGCGCCGCACCGACCCTAACCGCCCAACGCCCAGACCGCCCGCCCGCAGCAGGGATTTCATTTTAGATTTATATATACAGCTATATATATTATATAAGGTTAGTAACTAAGTTTAAGTTACTTAGTAACACACTGGGGCAGAAATCACCGTACGGCAGCTACTGCACTACTCCCTGGACCGTGCGGAGCACCGCACTATAGTGCGCACTATAGTGCGCGGCATCCTAGCAGTTATTATATATATATATTATCTATATATATATATAACAAAACTGATTTCAGTGTGTATGTACAGAGAAAAACAAAACTCTAAAACAAAACTACCGTAAGACTTACGTAAGACTTACGCGTAGGATCGTACGTACGTTTTCGGGCTCCTGGACCTTAGTGTACGGTCTTACGGGCTCCTGGACCTTAGTGTACGGTCTTACGTCTTACGGAACATCCAAGCATGTATAAATATATATATATTTCCAGAAATCTCTAAGCTTATATATATTTGTATTTGAGCAGATACCGGTGGGTGATTTCTAACTGACTTATAGAACCGACCTTCGCGCCAAAATGGCCGCCGCCTCCGTTCTCGCCGCTCTGCGCACCATCGCCACGCACTGTCAGATCGCCGCGTGGAGCTTCACAGACGAGCAGGCCGCCGAAGGCCTTGTTGTCGCCGACAGACTGCGCGATCTCTTCCTGCCGCCTCCAGCCGCGACCGCCTCGGCCGTGCCGCAGCCGCCTTTGCTTCACTGGCTGCAGCTCCTACCAAGCGAGCTCCTGTCGGTCGTCCTCTCCTACCTCGACACGCACGACCTGGCCCGCTTCGCCGCAACGTGCCGGCCGCTTTGGCGCGACGCGCCCACTCCCCCGCCGCGGCCGATGCCCCTTCTGCGGCCCATGGGGCCGGTGGAGACGGAGCTCCGGCGACGCGTCACGGCACGCGGCCTGCGCATCGGCTCTTCCCTGCCGGAGGGGACCCTGTCGTGGGTGCCGTACCTCCTGAGATGCGTCCTTCGCGACATGCTGAGGAAGACTCCGCTCGCAGCGGGACACGGTTTTAGCGTCTTTCTGGATACCGAAGGCCGCCTGCTGACTCGCGGCAGCGAGAATACACAAGAGGGGGGACAGCACCTCTTGGGGCACGACTGGGGGGCCGATGTCGACCCCGACGAGCTCCGCTCCATCGGCCCGCCCACGCTGGTGCCGTCGATGCAGGGCATGCGCATCGTGAGCGTCGCCGCAAGTGACTGGCACTGCTTGGCGCTGAGCCGCGAGGGCGAGGTCTATTCGTGGGGCGACGGAATCGACGGCTCGCTCGGCCATGCCGACGGCGATGATAGGGCCGTGCCGAGTCGCATTGAGTCGCTGAGTCGGATTGAGTGCATCGCGGCCGGGGACAACCGGACGAGCGCGGCGGTCGATAAGGACGGCAGACTTTTCACGTGGGGTGGGGCAATCAATCCGCGTGATGACACGATGCCTTCCGGTCTGGGCTACGCTCTTGACTCGGAAACTGAGTCTCAGCTGACTCCAAAGTGGGTCGAAACGCTGTCGGAAGATCGCGTGGTGGGCGTCGCCCTAGGCTACGCGTTCACCCTGGTGGTGACCGACGCCGGCGCCGTATTTTCTTTCGGGAACGGCGAGGATGGCGCGCTCGGCCACGGCTCGTTGGAGGCCGAGGTGCTGCCCCGGCGGATCGAAGCTCTGGCGCAAACGGGGCGCCGATTCATCGCCGTGGCCGCTGGCGACCGCCACTCCCTTGCACTGACCGAGGGAGGGGATCTTTACGGATGGGGCAGCGCTCGCACCAATGGCCACGGGCGGGATGAGCCCATTCCACATCTGGTGGCCGCGTTCGTCGGCCAGCGTATCAAGCACGTGCACGCAGGCGCCGTATCTTCGTGCGCTGTGACGGATCAGGGCGAGCTCTTCACCTGGGGAAGCGGCCTGCATGGCCAGCTCGGTCACGGGGACGAGGAGCCACAGCAGACGCCGAAGTGGGTGGAGGGGCTGAGGGGAGTCAAGGTTGCGGCGGCGGCGATGTGTTACACACACACTCGTGGCCGACGAGGACGGCGTCGTGTGGGCATTTGGCGACCGCTCGGCTTTGGGCCTCGGCGATTCGGATGCGGCGCCCCAGGATCGAGTATGGCAGCCCACTCCGATCCTCACTCTGCGCGTGCGCGCTCGCAGGTCCCCAGACGTTCTGCCATTCCGTTGATGAAGCGTTTTTTGCGCCGCGTGGAGGTGCGGTGGGCTACTGCGAGGCGACGAGTTTACTCTTGCGTACGCCTCGCTCTTCGCCACTTTGGAGACCAAGAAAAATAACACGCGGTGGAGTTTTTTTTCGGCAGGCAGTAGGCAAGAGCCGCGGCTTCTGCTGCACAGCTGCGCGAGTTGAAGACCTCCGGTGTGGTTATCTTCCACTCGACGGCTGGTGATGGGGTCTCGCAGTTGGGGGCGCGAGGGTGGCATGAGTGACGGGCGGCTGCGGCTGTTGGTCGAGTGCAGGGTTGGGGTAGGAGGCCGGAGGCTGCGGCACGCAGAGACGGGGGCGTGTGGGCGGCCGGATAAGAGATACGCAAGTGGTGGTGTACGTGCGTGTGCGACTCGACCGGTGGCTGGACACTTGGCCACCGTCGCGGCCTGCCCGGCCTGCCGTCTGCTGCCCATCGGGCTAAACCCAATATCGTGTCTATTAAAACACACGCTCTCCGCTCTGCCCTCCCGCTCGCCCGCCCTAAATCTAAATGAGGCTATTTACTATTTATATTTATATTATCATATATATATATATAAATATATATATATATATATAGTCTAATATAGTCTAATATACTATTTATATAGAGAAGTTTGCTGTAAGGGGCTGGGGCCTGGGGTAATGGGGTAATAATGTAACACAGCTAATACTGTAGTTATGATCATTTTAGGTTATTATAGTTATAGTTATATTTATAGTTAAATAATAAGTTAAAGAGTTCTTAAAAAAAAAAAATCACTTCCGCATCCATCCGCATCCAAGAAAGAGCGAGATAACGATCGAGCAGATGATGCGATGATGGTGATGTATGATGTATGATAATTATATTATATATAATGTAATATATATATATATGTATATGTGAGTAGTGAGTGAGTAGCAGTGGTAGTGGAATATATACTGAGCTGAGATAGTAAGCTTACCTACTTATAGACTGGTGGGCTGCGGTTAACCCAGAGGTTAGCCCT
>Ga0209491_10005368_pt1 | contig 18826 bp, 14 predicted proteins | sample BON02_FD_187213 | JGI IMG/M metagenome (GOLD analysis project Ga0209491, IMG submission 187213) | Freshwater microbial communities from Lake Bonney liftoff mats and glacier meltwater in Antarctica - BON-02 (SPAdes) (version 2) | ecosystem: Environmental > Aquatic > Freshwater > Ice > Glacier... | reverse complement strand
AGGCGGCGGCGACGATGGCCGATCACTGAAAGGTGTGTGCGACACCTCAGTGCTAGGTTGTAGGTCAGCCGCGTATCCTCTCGGGGAATGGGCCACGGCCCTTTCCAGATCTCGCAGTGACGAGGCATCAGCTTCGGCAGCGCGCCTCGAGATCAGCCCATTCGCTGCGCGAATAGGGCTTTCCCACAAGGAGAACGCTAAACGCTGCGAGAGCGCTACACGCTACGAAAGCGCGACATGCTACGAAAGCGCGACATGCTGCGAGAGCGCGACACGCTCTGTGGGAGTGCGCTATCGCCCGCAGGGCGATGCGCCGATTGGCAGGACATTCAGCGAGGCGCCAGCCTCAGCGGAATACGTCCTCGACAGACTCCGCCGTGAGCACGCGCTCGGACCAACTCAGCAGCTCATCGAGATCGCCAGCTTCCACCCGGCTGCGAACGCTGGCTGACGCCTGATCACCAAAACGCAAGCTGAGCTGTCGCAGCAGCATGCGCGCAGCGGCCTCGTGTGCGCCTTCCTGGCGACCTTCCTGGCGACCTTCCTCCCGGCCTTCCTCCCGGAACTTCTGTTTGGAGCTGAACACCATGTCATCCTCCTCCGCGTGCCTGGCGCGATAGATGGCCCATTCATTGTCGTCCAGGTCTGCATACATGTCGATGAAGTCAGCGTACTTCTCCCGCCGGCCGGGATCGGCCTCCAGCATCAGCAGGCCCAGGACCGCCTGGTCATAAACCTCCACCTTCGCTTCTGGCGGATACGCCATATTCAGCAGGTTCAGCCTTGCCACAACGTTGCTGCTGTCCAGGTGGCGTTCCGCTGGTTCGTCCGCCAATGAGTAGGCGAGAAAGGCAAAGTGCAGATAGTCCCGCGACTCCGACCCCAGCCGCAGGTCCTGCCGGAACCCACCGCGGTGCAAGAACACCACCACCGGCACCACCCGCTCCGTATCGCACAGCTGCGCCAAATCCACGCAATAGTGCACCAGCCGATGAATGGAGAAGTTCCGTGGCTGCGTCTCCTCCTCGATCACGAACAGAATCGCCTCCCGCCGACCGTCGGGCCACTCCACCTGCAGTGGCACATCGAGTTCCCGGTAGCGTTCGCCGAAACGCTGCTTGAGCAGTTCCTGGCGCACCGGCGTGATGCGGACGTCAGCATCGATCTGGCGGGCCTCGGCCGCTGCGAACAAAGCGATCGCATCCCGAGGGTAATCGAGGATCAGGTTCTTGAAGTTCTGGTCGTGATCCATCGGCCAGCAACCCAGGATGGATGAGGTTCCATCCTGGATCAGTCAGGCTGCGGCGACGATGGCCGATCACTGAAAAGCGCGTGCGACACCACCGCGCTCGGTTGTAAGTCAGCGGTATCTGCTTCGGCACAGCGCCTTCAGGTCGGACCATTCATTGTACGAATAGGGACCTCCCACCAAGGCGCCAGATTCAGAGGGTCAGAAGAAGCTCTCGCGTACCGTCACGGTATCGCCGGGATGGATAGCGTCGTTGAGCCCGATGGACCGCTCATTGCGGGAGGAGTCGCTGTCGCGGACGACTTCGATTCTGTTGCGCGACGCCCGTTCCGTGAAGCCACCGGCCAGCGCCACGGCCTGGCGGACCGAAAGGCCGGGCTGGAAGGGATACCCGCCCGGGCTGTTGACGGCACCGAAAATGAAGAAGTTGCGGTACTCGAGCAGCGATACCGTCACCGTAGGATTGACGAGATAGCCCGGCTTCAGTCCGTTGACGAGGCGACTCTCGAGTTCACGGGCGGTCATGCCGATCAGGTTCAACTCGCCCAGAAACGGATAGACGATGATGCCGTCATCGCCGATGCGGGTCTCCACCGATAGATCCGGCTCCCCGAACACCCGGATCTGAATGCGATCCCCCGTACCCAGCCGGTAGGAAGAGTCGGTGATGACATTCGCCTCTTGGGCCTGGGCGTCGGCTGCAAAGCCCAGCGCCGCCAGCAAGGCTGCCACAAGCACCCACTGCCTGAACCCGCTGGAACCGGACGCTGCGTTACTCATCGTCAATCGCCACTCCCTCAAAGTCTGCACGATCGCACCGGGGCTCCCTCGGTGATCGTTCATCATGGCTGCGCGCCGGTGAATCATGCCTGAACCCGCCAGCCCTCGGCTCACCGGCCCTCGGCCCACCGACCCACCGAAAAAGCGCCTACCCCAGAAACAGAAAACCCCCGCGGGCATGCACCCGTCGGGGGCTTGTTGTTGCCGGTGCCTGCGATCAGAGACTCATCATCGCCCTCAGGAAGACGATATTGCGATCGAAGTCCGCCCGGCTCTGGTTGGAATCCCGCGAGCTGATGTTCACGCCGGCCGCCAAAGTCATCCAGCGGCGGAAGTCGTAGTCGAACTCCAGCCTGAAGCGGTAGAAATCGTCCTTCCGGGCGAAGTCTTTATAGTCTTCACGCACGTACTCGAGACCGGTGATGGTGGAGAGGCGATCGCTCCAGCCGTGTTTCCAGGCCACGCCCGCCGTGGACGTTTCCTTGGCACTGCCCACGTTGTCCGCTTCCGTGAACGAGTTGCCCGTCTTCAGCGTAAACACGGAGTAGGTACGCGGCGCCCAATCGATCGAGGCAGCCCAAGCAAACCCATCGGTCTTGTCCCGAGTCGGAGCGTCGAAATCCTTCTCATGCCAACCAAACTCAACGCTGCCGGTGGTGCGCGCGGTAGCTTCCCAGCGTAGTCCTGCCGTGATCCGGTCCTGCTTCGAATCCAGCGTCGCCGCGCCGGCGGGCGTGAAGTCGTAGTCGATTTCGGAGCGCGACAGATTCAGGATGGCGCTGGTCTTGCCCGTGAGCACGTAATCGAAGCCCAGGCTGTAGGTGCCTCTGGACCGATCGCGGGCGCGCGTGAACTGTCGAAAATTCTGGTATTCCTTGTCTAGAAAGTCGTAGCCCACATTCACGCCCAGGCGTCCACCCGGCTTCACGGCAGCCGCCGCACCCCAGCTCCACTCGTCGAACTCGGTGGGCTCGTCGAAGATTTGCAGGGTGAGGGCATTGCCTAAGCCATCGGAGGGTCCGGTGCCGCGGGCATCACTGCCCCGCGCAAAGGCCCCATAAAGATCGAGGCTGCTGCGTGCACCAGTGGCGCCGAAATCTGCCTGCACAACATGGTTGGCGACATTGTCGTCTGAGCTATCGGCGAAGAAGCTGTAATTCCCCGCGTAGCTCAAAGCAGCTCGCGTCCGCTCCTGGCGCACTTCCCACTCCACCGCCGGGGCCACCCGCGTCACGACGCTGCTCTTCTCGTTGGTTTCGGTCTGGAAGATGTTGTCGTCATACTCGAGGTCGACATCCAGCGCGGGCGTCATGAAGAAACCCTCGTCGAGCTCAATGGAGGCGTACTGTGGTGCCGCCATGCCTTGTACGGCCACCAGCGACAAGCCGCACAGCAGTCCGAATCGTTTGCGTTCCATCACGTTCCCGACACCCCTGACTTACTCCAGAAGAATTCTGCTCCCGCCCGCCGCTACATCCGTGCATGGCTAAGCAAAAGACAGAACCAGTGTACACAGCAGCGGATAAAAGAAACACCCTTTTCCCATCCGCCACATCGCCTTGGGAGGGCTGCAGAAGGCTGCCATTTCAGACATTTAGCGTCACCTGCTCCAGATCGTTGTCTAAGCGGCCCCAAGAAATGAGACATAGCGCACAAACCGAAAGGCCACCCCCTGCTATCACCCTCGCGGCTTCGTCTCTCCTCTCCATTTTACCCATCAGACACATTGAACACCCGGTCCACCTAGCCTATGATCCCAACAAGTCCCGAAACCCTTTATGGGGAACACCATGAATGCTTTGAAACCGGCTGCACTTGCTCTCCTCGGCGCTCTGCTGCTCCTGCCTCTCTACGGGCAGGCTTCGATCTCCAGCGACATCGAGGCCGGCCGCTCTGCCGATGAGGTCATCGCCAACGCCCTGGCCGAGGGCCTGACCGTCGATCAGATCGCAGATCAGATCGCCCAGGAGGTCGGTAGCGCCAACATCGGCATGTTCGCCGGAGCCCTGCTGCGCGTGGTGGCCGCCGCGACGGACAGCGACAGCAATGATGCAAGCCTGGGAGCGGCCGTCAACGCGGCCATCGGCCAGGCTGCGGCCAACAATCATTCGGGTCGCGCTTTCGGTCGGGCCTATGCCAGCAACAGTGCAAACTTCCAGCCCATGAGCGTGAGTGCCATTCGCAACATCACGGGCATGCTGGCCTTCTCCAGCGCGGCACCCTGGTTCATCGTGCGCATGGCGGGCGTTCGCGAGCTTGGCGCACGCGCCGGAGGCAGCGGTGGCGGTGGCGGTGGGGCCGTCGGCGACGCACTCTGTGAAGCCGTCGGCTCCGAGCCCGGCTGCCTGGACTGAAGTCGTTGAAGTCGCAATAGCCCCGAACATATTCAAAGAACGTCTACGAAGGCCCCGTTCGGCGGGGTCTTCGCATTTCAGGAAGCCCAACCAGGTGTCGTGACTGGGAAGGTGTCGTGACCAGGAGCAGCCCCAACGTGACGTCAAAGGCCAAGGGCATGGAAGGCTTCTCCCCAGCGGCGTTAGAAAACGATTTCGACGACGACGCCATCGACTTCGGCCGCCTGCTCGCGATCCTGCTGCACTACAAGTGGGCCCTGCTCTCCGCCACCCTGGGTGTGGCCATCATCGCCTTCCTGATCGCCTCGGCGATGACACCGATCTACCGCGCCACGGCCACCCTCATTCTGGAAGGTGACTCAGCCAATATCGTGGGCATCGACCGGCTCTACGACCCCGTCAACACGCAGCAGCGGGATTACCTGCGTACCCAGATCGAGATTATGCACTCGAGCAATCTCGCCGCTCAGACTGTGCACCGCCTTGGCTTGGATCAAGATCCACGCGTCCTCGCTGCCATGCGCGACCCTGGCTTACTAGGCGCATTGCCACTCATCGGCAACACCGAAGATCCGCTAGACCTCAACGCCGACGAGCGCCGCCAGCAAGTCATCGACTGGGTTCGCGGCAACCTCGAGATTCAGCACATCATAAACACGACGCTGATCTCGATACACTTCAACTCACCCGACCGCTCCCTGTCCATGGACGTGGTGGAAGCCCATGGCAACACCTACATCGACAGTGGGCTCGAGGCCCGCCTGGAAGTCACAGAGCGCGCCGCCACCTGGCTCACCGAGCGCCTTGAAGGCCTGCGCGACAATCTGGTGAAAGCCGAACGCGAAATGCAGGCCTTCCAGGAAACCAATCAACTGCTGGATATTTCAGGGGACGAAGGCACCGGCGGCGTGCTGGGCGTGAGCTCCGATCGCGTGCGCAACCTCAACGGCCGCCTGCTGGAGCAACAGCAGGAGCGCATCGCAACCGAGAACGCCATTGCCCTGATCGAGGGCGCGCCCCAGGAACGCTGGTCCAACTCCCCCGCCGTGATGCGCGATCCTGCTATGCAGGAGCTACTGCGCAGCCGCACGGCAGCCGAAAGCCGCATCGCTGAGCTCAGCGGCCGCTACGGTCCGCGTCACCCTGAGATGATCGCAGCCAACGTCGAACTCGAACAGATCAGCCAAGCGGTCTCCGACAAGGCCGACAACGTCGTCAGCAGCCTGCGCGATCAGATGCGGCGCGCCCGCGCCACTGAGAGCGACTTGCGCAACCAGATTGATACGGCCGAACGACAGGTGAGGAATATTCAGCGGCAGGGCACCGAACTGCGCCAGCTTCAGCGCAACGTCGACACCAATCGCCGCCTCTACGAAATGTTCCTGCAGCGCTTCCAGGAAACCCGGCAGGCCAATTTTCAGGAGGCGACGGCCCGCTTCATCGAACTGCCAAACGCCGCCGAGCAGGTGGCGCCGCGCCGAACCCGGTCCACTGCCATTGCCGCCATCCTTGCGCTCATGCTGGCGGTGGGCGCCATGTTCGCGAGAGAAATGCTCAACAACACCCTGCGCGCCATCCACGATGTAGAAGACCGCCTGGGCCTTCCCCTCCTCGGCCACATTCCCGAAGACAGGCAAAACCGCAAAACGAAAGGCAAGATGCGGGCGCTATTCGTCGATTCCGACAAGGGCGCTTTCGCCGAAGCGATCCGCAGCATTCGCACCAGCGTGGTACTTTCAGGCCTCGACACGCCGCACAAGCTGATCTCGGTCACCTCCTCCGTCCCAAGCGAAGGCAAAACCACCGTGGCCGCCAACCTGGCACTGGCCTTCGGTCAGCTGGAAAAGACCATCCTGCTGGATGCCGACATGCGCCGCCCGGATCTGGCGCGGGAGTTCAACGTTCCCCCCAGCACCGGCGGCATTTCCAACGTCATTTCAGGCACGGCGACGCTCGAAGAAGCGATCCACCACTCCGAGCACGGCATCGATATTCTGACCGCTGGGCTCATTCCCCCGAATCCGCTGGAACTGCTGTCCTCCAAGCGCTTCAAGGCCATGCTCGACGCCCTGGCCAAGCGCTACGACCGCATCATCATCAACACAGCGCCGCTGAATGCGGCGAGCGATGCTCAAATCATCGCCACGCTGTCTTCAGCCGTGATCTTCGTGGTGAAGTACGAATCCACCCCCTTCCCCGCCATCCGCAACAGCCTGAGCAGCCTACAGCACGCCAACGCACCGGTGATCGGCGCGGTGGTCAATGCGGTGAACACCAACAAGCCCGACCGCTATGGCTACTATGGCGGCTATTACTACGCCTACGGTTCCTACTCTGAGGAAAACACTCAGAAGTCGTGACCCCTACCGTGGGAGCGGATTCATCCGCGAACCAAAGCCCCCCACCGCGCGAGCTACCGGTTAGAGAGCCCCTACTCCCGTAAATCTACAGAAACGCTGGCCGACGACAGGGCAATGAGCCCGACCCCAAAGTCGTCATTCACCAGCCAAGATCAAGCCACCCGCAACTGTTCCCTGTTCTCCAAATACCAGCGATACGCGTCCTGAATCCCCTCGCGTAATCCAATCCGCGCGCGCCAGCTCATCGCCGCCAGTCGACTTACCTCCATCAGCTTGCGCAGGGCACCATTCCTCCAGGTTCCACGCTTGTGGGCGGCAGCAAGGCGACCCCCTGAGTGTCAACCTCTGACCCGACAGCTTGTTGCTGGTTTTCTCCGTAACATCAGGGCATCGCTCAGAAGGATATCCAATGAACGATTCCAAAGAGGTTGTGACCCATCCCGATCTGGAGGTTCTTCCCAACATCGTGTGGGTTTGCGCTCACGATGCCTGACCACAACATCTGGTGGTGTAGGGGTTGGCCGGCAGAGCCGACAGTTTGCCTCCAATCAGGTAGCTCATGGTGATCAGTGATCGAGCGGTGCGATAGCCACGCGCCCTGGCTTTGGCAGCCTGGATCAAGCCGTTCATGCCTTCGACCGCGCCATTGGTCAGTCGTGAGCCGAAGACATTCAGGACCCCATCCCAATGCGCCTTGATCGTCGCGGCCAAGCGCTTGAAAGGTTCCAGCCGGCAGCGCCGGGCCCAGCTGACCCAGCGCATCAGTTCGTCCTCGGCCTGCTCTCGCGACGGTGCGTTGGCATACAAGGCGCGCAGCGCTTCCTTTAGCCGCCAAGCTCGGCCAGTCTCGAGGTTCTCGCGTGACAAGCTCTGGAACTGCCGGGCCTGTTTCGCTGTGAGATCACCGTGATCCTTCAGCCAGATCCAGCGCGAACGCTTCAGCGACTTGGCCCAGACCGATTCACGACGCCGAACCTCATCCACCGCCTGATTCGCGAGCTGGATGACGTGGAACGCATCGAAGGTGATGGCGGCTTCCGGAAGGACTCGGGTGACGCCCGCGATGTAGGCCTTCGACATGTCGATGCAAACGGCTTCGATCCGATCAGGATCACCGCCATGTGCCCGCAGATCCTCGGCGAATGCGTCCACGGTGCGCTGGTCTCTGCCTTCGCAGGCATACAGCACGCGCCGTGCTCTCATGTCATGGAACAACGTGATGTAGTCATGGCTACGCCGCGCGGCTGTCTCATCGATCCCCACCGCGGTGACCTGGCTGAAATCCTCTTGCGCCCGAGCCGCGTCGGTGTAGTGGTGCAAGACACGCCAGACGGCGTCGTCACCGATGTGGAACATCCGCGCCACCGTGTTGGCCGGCATGTGCCTGGCGAGGGTCACCAGCATGGCCTCGAAGAGCTGGGTGAACCCGCTTCCTGGCCGCGCCCAGGGCACGCTGACCTGGCTGGTCTTGCTGCAATCGGCACACCGTACGCGCGGCACCTCGGCATGGATGAACGCCCGGTGCTCGAAAAAATGCAGGTGCTGCCAGGCCCGCCGACGCCGATCATGGACGGGTTGGTCCGGGGCGCCGCACGCTGGGCAAGCGAAGTGAGTGCCACGGCCGTATCCGACGTTGAAGTCGATGCGCTTGGCAGCCTCATCGAAGTCGATGTTCGTGACCTGCCAGGGTGCCGACAGACCAAGCGCGGCGGTGAACAGGGACAACGACGGATCGTTCGGCATGGCGGCGTGGCTCCAAAGCAGCTGGGTGGCCACCACAAGATAGTGTGGTCAGGCCACGCACCGCCAGCCCGCTGCGAACCGGCCAAACCCACACAGATCGCGAAGGAACCAGGTCTGGACAACGCCCGCGACCTGGTCGCGCATGCCGAACGCTGGGGCGACACCCGCTACTGGGCCCACGCCCAAACGAGGCTGCCGTACTCGGTGTTCGGGGTGTGGGGCCGATCCGGGACGGCGTGGCGCAGCTACAGGAGCACACGCAGTCCGGCAAGCTGATCATCGTTTCGACGTGCATGCGGACGCAGCGCGGCTGTGGTCATTCGGTTGATCGCGCAGGCGTGGCTCCAGAGGCATCAACATCCACACAACAGCCCAACACAGCGCTCAAGAGTCATGCTTCACGGACACTCTGAAACACAAGCTTTCGCGCCCACCGGCGTCGCCCGATCAGGCCACTTGCTGCAGAATCGTCATCATCTCCCCAGCCAATCGCTCGCGTGCGTATGATGGTGCCGCTGCCAAGGCCGACTGCCTGAGCGCCTCCATCCGGGCCTTATCCGTAGCCAGAAGCTCGATAGCCTTCGCCATGGCATCCGGGTCCTCCGGCTCCACACAAATGCCCGCACCGCTCTGCTTCACGATCGCTGTCGCCTCACCCTCCGGCAAGCTCATTAGAATCGGCACACCCATACCCATCGACTCGAAGATCTTCGACGGAATGACCGTCCCGAATACAGGCGTGTTGCGAAGCGGAACAATTGACACGTCGCATATGCTCAACAGCGCCGGCATGCGTTCCTTGGGCTGGCGCGGGATCAGGCGGACGTTGGTCAGGTTGCGCTCGTGCACCAGCCGTTCCACTGTGGCGCGCTCGGCGCCTGAGCCTGCAAAAAAGAACGCGATGTCCTGCCGGTGCTTCAGCAGTTCGGCCGCCTCCAGCACCTTAGGCAGTGCGTGCGCCATACCGTGGGTGCCCATGTAGCCGGCCACGAACTTGCCTTGCAACCCGAATTCCTGCTCCAGCGCCACATCGCGCGGACGCGGCTCGTAGCGATCCAGGTCAACCCCGTTAATGACCACATGGATCTTTTCCCGCGGTACCCCGCGCGACACCAGATCCTCGCGGAAGCTCTCGGTCACCGAGACTATCGCCTTGGCGCGGCGATACAGGAACAGCTCGATACGCTCCAGCATTCGAATGACCAGGCCCTTGCGCATGGCGCCCACCGCCATGATCGACGCCGGCCACAGGTCCCTGAGCTCAAAGACGAAAGGACGCCACTTCGCCACCGACAGCGCCCAGCCGCCGATGGCGCAGAAGAACTGCGGCGACGTCGCCACCATCACATCAGGACGACGCTCAAACAGGCCCGCCAGGAACCCCATCAGCATGAAACTCATGTAGTCCAACGTGCGCTTGAGGAAGCCCTCGTTGGCGGTGATATAGGTTTTCACCCGCACAACGCGGATGCCCTCCATCACCTCCACTAGCCGCCAGCGGTTGCTGTAGCCCTCGTACAACTTGCCCTCGGGAAAATTCGGCGCGCAGGTGATGACCGTGACTTCGTGCCCGGCCCTGACCCAGCGGATCGCGTGTTCCCACAAGCGCGTAGCGGGGGCATTGCCCTCGGGTGGAAAATTATCGGACAGAAAGAGAATTCGCATCAGTTGGGATCACCAGAAAAATTCAATGCGGCGCTCACCGCGCAGCACCGATGCCACCAGTACGTGGCACAGCTCCGCCGCTCCAAAACGAGGATGCCATTGGCCGAGCTCGCAGCGCACTCCAGCATCGGTTGCCCACCGCACCAGGCCCTTGATGTCGTGGAATGCCCCGCTCACTTCATCGCCGGCTTCGCTGGCCAGCGCAGGCGCGAACCGGAAGTACGCTGAGGCCTCGGCGTACCGGCCGATAAGACGATCGACCACCACCAGCCCGTCGTCCGTCAGACTGAGCTGCCTCTCGTGCGTCACCCGTCCCGGCAGACGCTGGAAACCGTCGTGCCGGGCGAGAAGCGTTACGTTGCCCTCTGCCACGTCGGCCACCACGCCGGAAACGCGAGCCCGCCGCGCGACCCGGAAGCTCGACCATACCTCCGACGAATCCGCGCCGTCCACCATCACCGCGTTGTGCATCGCCGTGCCACGCTCCTTCAGCCGCTGTGGACCGGGGGCGTAGGTCGACGTGCCGCCATTGACCAGCACGCGGCGGCCGTCGACCGACAGCTCGAGACTCAGCGTGTCGGCATGGGCATGGCCTGGCAGGTAGTCCGGCCCCACCGGGCCGATATCCACAATCGCCACTGCCCGACTTGTCTGCAGCCTGGCGTATCCCGAAGGCTCCAGCCGGGTCACCTCACCCAGCTCGCGAGGCTTCCACGGCACGCCCAGAGTCTCGGCGTACCTCGCCAGATCATCCAGATTGGCCGCGATGCCGATGGCGGCGTCATTGAACAACCCAATGTCTCCATCCGGATGTGTCATCACCTGCAGCCAGTCCAGCATGCGCTCCGCCGCTTCGTGCCAAGCGGTTGGGTCCGGTGGCGGCAGCACACCCGGATACACCCGGTCGAGCTGGATCAAATCGAGCAGGTCTTCCAGGACAATGGCGTGGTACATGGGACTGCGCTCGAAATGCCCGCCGTCGGAAAGTACCTGCTCGGCGAGTTCGCGGCGCAACAGGTGCAGTCCCTGCGTCCGCCAGCGATCGGCTTCCGGGCCTTCGAAAAAAGTCCCAGCAAACACCAGCGCCTTGAGATTGGCCCACAGGTGGTTGCCAAGCAGGTGATGCTCCAACCGCCGCCGCAGGAACCGCGTCTGGATGGCCATACTTTGCACCATGCCATCCACGACAGGGTTGCCCATCCCGATCCATTTGATCCAGTTCACCAACCGAAGCGAACTGGGATACGGCTCCCAGCCATTTCCCTTGCCGGGCGGATTCTCCCCCAGCCACCGCCGGATCAAGTCCCGGTGCCATTGGCTGCGACTGTCGGCACCCTCGGCCACCAGGTCATCAAAGTAATGCAGGTTGTACAGCCAGAGCTTGGGCCAGTCGGCGCGGTTCCAGTCGGCCGCCGACGACAAGGTTTTCACTTCGCCGATGAAACAGAACCTGTTTGCTCCATGCTGACGCGCCGCACGACGACACGGCACCCATGCCATCGCCTGTCCGCGAAGCGCGGGCGTGGCACGGCCATCCGGCCTTGGACGATAGAGCCTGAACCAGATGCGTGCATAGAACTGCACCGGCCTGAGCCAGCGCAACGTATGCCAATAGCGCCCCAGTGACACCCGAATGCTCAAGCAAGTACCAGCAGCCGCTCCAGCGTCGCGACGATCCGCTCGGCCGTCTTGCCATCCCAGAGCTCGGGGATACCGCCCTTCTTCCACTCGCCGGCAAACAAGCGGTCGAGGGCAGGCTTGAGCCTGGCTGGATCCGTGCCAATCAGCTCGTTGGTGCCCTGGGTGACGGTCTCCGGCCGCTCGGTGTTGTCGCGCAACGTCAGGCACGGCACGCCCATCACCGTCGTTTCCTCGGTGATGCCGCCCGAATCGGTGATCACCGCCCTGGCATGCTTCACCAGCCAGTTGAACTCCAGATACGGCTGAGGATCGACCAGGCGGATGTTGGCCGGGAAATCCAGCAGCGCCTGCAGCGTCCTGGCCGTGCGCGGATGCACCGGAAAGATGACCGGCAGTCCTCGCGCACCCTCCCCGATCGCCGTCAACAAACGCGCAAAGCCATCGCTGGCATCCACGTTGGCCGGTCGATGCAGCGTGGTGACGAAGTACCCACCAGGCGCCAAGCCAAGCTCGCTCACGAAGGCCGGTGCGCGCAAACGGGCCGTGTTCGCCAGCAACGTGTCGATCATCGTGTTGCCGACGAAGAAGATCCGATCATCAGGAATACCTGCCGAACGCAGGTTCGCGTTCGCCACCTCGCTGGTCGTGAAAAACCAGTTCGTGATGGCATCGGTGACCATGCGGTTGATCTCTTCGGGCATGCTCCAGTCACCGGAGCGGATGCCCGCCTCCACGTGCGCCACGGGCACGCCCAGCTTTTGCGCGGTGATCGCACAGGCCATGGTGGACGTCACATCGCCAACCACCAGGCACAGGGCGCTGCGCTGATCAAGCAACAGCGCTTCGTAACCAGTCATGATGCCTGCGGTCTGCTCGGCCTGGGTTCCGGAACCCACTTCCAGATTCACCTGCGGCTCCGGAATGCCGAGCTGTTCGAAGAAGTCACCGGACATACTCGAGTCGTAGTGTTGCCCGGTGTGCACCAGGCGATAGCGCAGGGCACCACCACCCGTCTTGCGCTCTTCCAGCACCTTGATGATTGGCGCGATCTTCATGAAGTTCGGGCGGGCGCCCGCGATGATGTCGATCAGAACGTCCGCCACGCTCAGGCCCCCAGCCGCTGTTGCACTTCAATACTCACGCGGCTCACCTCCAGCACCTCGTCCAGCGGAATCGGACAAGCGCTGCCATTCTTCACCGCGTCCACGAACGCCCTGGCGCACGCTACCTGCCCCTTGTCCTGCCGCCACAGGTTGAGCTTCGAGAAGCCCTTCCAGCCCCAGCCACGCAGCTTGCGAAAGTTGTCCAGCTGCAACACGCGCCCGGCACAGAACACCTCCAGGCGCTCCTTTGGAAACCCCTTATCGCCATTGGCGAGATAATGGATCGTGCCGACGGAACCGTCGGCGAACTGCAACGTGATCGTTGCCTTGTCATCGGTGATCTGCAGCGCCGGATGGCGGCCCAGTGCCACCGCATGGTGAGACACGATCGCCGCGCCAGCGAGATGCCTCAACAGATCGATGAAGTGGCAGCCCTCACCGACAATGCGACCACCGCCCACCGACTTGTCCTGCGTCCAGTGATCAGCGGGAATCGCGCCCGCGTTCACCGTCATCACGAAGCTCCTGGGCTCAGCGACAGTGGCCAGCAGTTGCTTGACTTTCATCACGTGTGGAGAGAAGCGGCGATTGAAGCCCAGCATGAGCATCGGCCTGGGACCATCGCCTTCGAACGTCTGCTCTATTTCCGCGAGCTCGTCCAGCGTCAGGCAAAGCGGCTTTTCACAGAAGACATGCTTGCCAGCCTGCAGCGCGGCCAGCACCTGGCGTCCATGGGCGTCATGGCGAGTCGCCACCACCACCGTGTCCACGGCTGAATCGGCCACCACCGCAGCATCATCGGTCGAGGCCTGAGCAAAGCCGTGCTTCTTGCCGTAGTGCACCGCACTGACGCCCCCGCCGCTAACGACGGTATGCAGTGAGGCACCAGCGGCCTTGAAAGCCGGGATCAGCACACGGCCGGCATAGTTGCCCGCACCGAGGAACGCAACGCTCGCCTTGCTGGCCATCGGGACACTTTCCAACACCCTGACCGTGCGGCGCTCCAGCGCGCCCGGGGGTTGCGCCGCCGCACCGGGGTACTGCAGCAGAATACCCAGCGAAGGCTCGCCACTGGAAAGGAGCTCGTAGGCCTTGAGAGCCTGCGCCAACGCAAACCGATGCGAGATCAGCGGTTCGACATCCAGTTGCCCGGCAGCCATGAGGTCGAGCACAGCCTCGAAATTGCGCTGTTCGGTCCAGCGCACGAATCCGACAGGATAGTCGTGGCCACCCTCCTCGTAATCAGGGTCGTAGCGCCCAGGACCATAGCTGCAGCTGACTTGAAAACTCAGCTCCTTCTCAAAGAAATCGGCACGCGACAGCTCCAAACCCACCACTCCGACCAGCACGATGCGCCCGCGCTTGCGGCACATTTGCGCGGCCTGTGAAACCGGTTCGTTGCTCTTGGTCGAGGCGGTAATGATGACCGCGTCCACCCCGCGCCCGCGAGAAAACGCCTGCGCCACGGCCAGCACGTCCCCGCCGGCGCCGGGATTGACGACATCAGCGCCGAAGCGCCGCGCCATTTCCAGCCGCGTCGGGTCAAAGTCAATGCCCAACACCCGACAGCCCTGGGCGCGCAGCATCTGCACCGCCAGCAGGCCGACCAGGCCCAGACCGGTCACCACCACGCACTCGCCCAAGGTGGGGTTAACGAGGCGGACACCCTGCAGACTGATGGCAGCGAGTACCGTGAACGAGGCCTGCTCATCGGACACTCCCTCCGGAATGCGAGCGCACAAATTCTTCGGCACGCACACCACTTCGGCGTGCTTGCCGTTGCTGACCACCCGGTCCCCGACGGCGAAGCCTTCAACTCCGCCGCCCACTTCGGCAACGACGCCGACGTTGCAGTAACCAAGCGCCAGTGGCTGGTCGAGCTTGCTCTGGACGGCTTCGAACGTGGTCGCCAGCCCGTCGGTGCGCACCTTGTCCAGCACCATGCGCACTTTGTCGGGCTGTTGGCGGGCCTTGTCGAACAACCCTGCCTTGCCGAACTCCACAAGCATTCGCTCGGTTCCGGCAGAGATCAGCGAACGACGAGTTTGGATCAGCAATTGCCCTGCGGAAGGGCGAGGGCTTGGTGCATCCAGCAAATCTGTGGTGCCGGATTTAAGATTCTGGACAATTTGCTTCACAGTTCTATTTCTTCGCCTCGATCAACATAAATAGGCCAGCATTTGAAAGAAAACGGCGGATGAGCCAACGAGGCCAAAGCCTTTGCGCCACGGTGAGAAGCGGTCCACGGTGTCGCTGTCCTGCACCGGATTCCAAAAGATCCCCGTGGGTCAGCACGGTACGAATGTGGACTTCACTGAAGCGCCCAACAAGCTTCCTGGCCTCAGCTACGGAGTAGGCCTTTGTGCCGGGACTCTCCATATATCGCGCAAAGATCTCACGCAAGGATAACCAAGGCTTCAGCCCAAGCAAGGCATAGCGCACCCAGAGCATAAATCCGATGAGACTCCACTTGTGGTAAATCATGATTTTCGCTTTACCCCCAAGCTTCAACACGCGCCACACCTCGTCAATAGCCGTAGGTGTATCAGGGCTATGGTGCAGCACGCCCCAGGAATAGACCAGGTCGAAGGATGCGTCAGAAAAGTCCAGACACTCCGCATCGCCCACAGCCAAATTCGACGACAACCCGAACGCGGCCAGCCGTCGCCGCGTATGAGCTATCGCGCGCTCCGTGAGGTCAATGCCCCAAACCTCTTCGGCGGCCTCAGCAAAACGGAGATGATCGGCACCAAGCCCAACGCCAATTTCCAGAACTCGCAGCCCGCCTGCGTTCCTGAATCCAGCGAAACCAGGGATGTAAGGTTCCAACGAATAACGTATGTCGGCCTGAGCTCGATAGTGATCAATCTCGTGTCCCGATAGATACAGTTCTTCTCCGCAGGAAGCACGCTCCCAAAACTCATAAACGTGATTCTTTTCTTGACTCATTGAGTATCTATTCTCGTGACTGTTTTGACGGCACAGCGGCTCGGTCTAGGAAAACGCGACACCAGATTTCGATGCATAGAAGCGACAGCAGCGTATAACTTGCATCGACGTTACCGGAATCGTTATCAGAAATCATCCGTTGTACTGCATGCGGCTCGAACAGCCCTCGGCGCCTCAGGCTCTCGGCCGACAACAGCTCATCCAGAAGTTCGCGCAACTCATACCGCATCCAGCTTCTAAGCGGTGCACCAAATCCTGTTTTTGGTCGATAGATCACATCGCGGGGCAGAAAGGGCTCCATTGCCTTCTTCAGCACCCACTTGCCTTCTCTTCCCCGCTGCTTATACCGAGCGGGAATACTTGCCGCGAACTCCATCAGTTCGATATCCAGAAAGGGCACACGGACCTCGACGCCCGCAGCCATAGACATCTTATCGGTGTAAGTGCGATTATGATCGGTCAAGAAAAAGCGCTGTTCGAGCGCGAGCATGCGCTCCAGACGGCTCGTGCCTTCGGGCAACTCCTGAAGAAAATCCAGCATCGGTTTTTCTGCTACGGAATCAACAATCGCGGCGCGAAATTCCGCCGTGTAAATCTGCTCAAGATCCTGGCGCCGAGCCCAGCGAAAGTAATTCACCAACCGCGCGTCACCATCCAGCCCGGCACCGCTGAATAGTTTGGCCAGACGACGGTTTAGGCTGCTTCGCTGGTCCAATGCACGGCTGGTCCTCTCCAATAACTTTCTGACAGACCTAGGTGACCACGCCCACCATCTCTCCGCGATCAATGCCCGATGACGCCGATAGCCGGTGAAAATATCTTCTCCACCAGAACCCGAAAGCAGCACCTTGGCTCCTTGCCGTCTAGCCAACTGGCTGATGTAGAGCACGTTCAGCGCAGCTGGATCGGCCAGCGGCTCGTCCAGTTGTAAAACCATGCGTTCAAGGTCTTCTGCCATCGTGCCAGAATCAATACGCACCACATCAAGTGCAACATCAAGATGCCGTGCAACCTTGCGAGCATAGGGTAGATCGTCAGTTGTACCCGCCTCCTGCCTGCCAACTGTCTCTATGGTGAAACAGCGAATGTCTGGATTGATCTCTCGGGCAAAAGCCACTACCGCGCTGGAATCAAGTCCACCGGAAAGAAATGCGCCAACCGGGACATCTGCAATCATCTGCCGATGCACCGCCTTTCGAAGGTGCTGCTCGGTCCCGGCAATCGCCGCACCGCGGGATACAGCTCTGTGTTGGCGGAAAGCCGGGAGCCGATACCAAGTAGTCCGAGCCTTGATGCGCCCATCGCAAATTCGCAGGACTTCGCCCGGCCCTAGCTTGCGTACTTCTGCAACGGGCGTCAGTTCTCCCGGCGACCATTAGGAAGCTGAGATAGCGATCTAGTGCATCCGGGGATGGCGCACTCCAAGCTGGCGTTAAATGCAGAAGCGCCTTTATTTCGCTAGCGAAGGCTACCGCAGAGCCAGTAGAGCTGTAATAGAGCGGCTTGACGCCTAAAGCATCACGAGCAAGCCAAAGCTCCGCGCTGACTGAATCCCAGAGAGCAAAGGCGAAGATGCCATTCAATCGCCGGAGTAGCTTGCCTAGATCTTCGATTTTCCGGTTTTCAAGATAAAGCCTTAGAAGAACCTCCGTGTCGGAATGGCCCTCGAAAGTGTGGCCCGCTGCCTCGAGCTCCGCACGCAGCTCGCGGAAGTTGTAGATCTCGCCGTTGAGCACCAGCACCACGGAGCCATCGGCGCTCTCCATCGGCTGGTGGCCGCGCGATGACGGGTCAAGAATGGAAAGGCGACGGTGGCCGAGACCGATTCGAGAATCCGCATCTTGGAAAATCCCGGCGTCATCGGGACCACGATGAGCGATTGCATCACAGGCCGCTGTGAGTTGCCGGGGATCAAGCGGACCACTAAACCCAACGATTCCACACATCAGTACACCGCCCATTCACGCAAAACTTTTTTCCCAGGTCAGGCCAAGATCGCGCAATACAATCAGTCAAAATTCCGCACCCTCGGATCAGGCTTCCCGACACCATAAATTCGCTTGCTGGGACGACACCCAGTTAATTCTATCTCGCGATGCTTGTACTGCCTCAGCCGCATAACATCAGAACGCAGTCTTGCCCAGACATAGCCAGGCCACCCCGCTCGCCAGGCACCTTGTAAAATCCAATGGTAGAAAAACAAAAAAGCGTAACGAAAGGGAAGTCGTTGAAAGTTGAATTTCAGCCACATTCGTCGCTCGAAACTGCTTCCAAAAAGCCGCGGATTGCCTGACAAGGGATGCCCATCGGCACGAGCAATCGCTTCGGCCGTTGAATACCGATTCTGCTTGTCGAGCCAATGCTCAAGATCTGGACTGTCATGATGTTCAATTTCCCCATCTACGTGCGAAACTTGGCCTTTGACGATAGGGTGCTCATTCACCAGGACGTCGGAGAACCGGCAGTATCCCGTTTTCCAGACTCGAACTATTTCCTGACGGATCGGAAGGGGTTGGCTCATAAACCACAAACGTCTCTGCATAGAGAAGCCGTCTGCTTCATCCATAGCGATGCCTTTCGCTAACTGTAATTTAAGCTCATTTGTCAGGCGCTCATCTGGATCGAGCTTCATGGTCCATGGAGCCGAAATCGGCATATTCTCCAGGGCAAAATTCCACTGATCGCCAAACCCCTGAAACCGTCTCTGCACGACATGGGCTCCGTGCCGAAGCGCGATATCCACCGTGTCGTCTCTGCTGAAACTATCGACAACGAAGATTTCTTGCGCCCATCCTTCAAGATTTTTTAGAACCGCCTCCATGTTGTGGCTTTCATTGAGGGTAATCATGACCACCGCGACCGGCGCTGGCACGGTCAGGGGCTCTGACGTCAAGGGACTCAGCGGCTCAAGCATTCTCCGGGACCTTTGCAGTATTGGCGGCCAAGTAGTCAGCCAGTTTGTCCTGTGGAATCGCCACCGTA
>Ga0209491_10005366_pt1 | contig 18831 bp, 18 predicted proteins | sample BON02_FD_187213 | JGI IMG/M metagenome (GOLD analysis project Ga0209491, IMG submission 187213) | Freshwater microbial communities from Lake Bonney liftoff mats and glacier meltwater in Antarctica - BON-02 (SPAdes) (version 2) | ecosystem: Environmental > Aquatic > Freshwater > Ice > Glacier... | reverse complement strand
TAAAAATACTTTATACATTGATGTTCCTCTCTCTGTATCACCAAAATGATCTCGCATACCTACCAAATATGTCTGCAATAGTATCCTCGTATTCGTACCACCCCCAGCAAAAATGTTGATGTCATTAACGAGAGAGTTTCTTTTTTACTACTGTTTTTTTGAACGGGTAGACCATAGAAATAGGCTGAGAAACGAAATTCGCTTGTCACTACACCTTCTCAACTTGATTCTATAAAGTGAAAATAGACTCAAACTGCAACATACTTTGAAATGTCAACCTCAAATCAAGATTTACAGTCACCTTCGGATTTAGCCCAATCGATAAAGACGCATGGCTATTGCGTCATAAGCTGTATTAATGCAGATTTGGTTCCTGGATATCGCGATGACATGATGAAAGAATTCGCAGCATCGCCCGAATTTGAGCCGGAATTTCAAGTACAATTGTATTCCGAATTAATTAGCAACAAGTGTGATGCACTTGAATCGGTCATTGGTGGTGGATTTAGCGCTCTGAGTCTGCCTTCTTCGTTTCATAACTTATCTGTTCGAAGTATACGTAAATTAGCCCATCCGGTGATTATGGCTGTTTTGAAACACTTGGCACCAAGTGACGACTACAACTTCGAACAGGTCATTGACCGGCTTATGATACGCCCCAAAAGCCGAAAGGCTTCAGCTGAGGCTTGGCATAGGGATATAGCAAAAAAGGCTATGGAAGATGATATCATATTTGGGGGATGGATTAATCTGGATTCAGAACTTCAGTACTTCAGTTGTGTACCCGGATCTCAACTTGATCGAACCGTGGCTTCAGAAAATGGAACTGGATTCGCACCAATAACTAAGTCAGAGCACAAGCAGCTCAAAACGAAATCAAAACAAGTTACAGTTCAACCCGGTGGTATTCTTGTGTTTAACGAAAGTCTGATTCATGAATTGAAGTCTATGAAACATACTAACAATGTTTATAGACTATTCCTTGGATGGCGTTTGACTAAATATAAAACTCCACTTGATCCGATTATTTTTGAAAAGTTGGAAAAACAAGGCGTGATTACTATCAAAAGTAACCAAATTCCGGCACTTTATCCGAGTACATACGTCAATTATCCAAAATTTCACCCCCTACTTCGTAAACTTGGACTTGGTTACAAGAAACAGCTTCTTCGTCCAAAGATTATCAATGTTACTGTGAACAAGGAAACAAAACAAAAAAAGCAAGAACATTTTTATATTCCAGACAGACATATGAAGTCGCTAGCGGAGTACAACTTGCCATTGTATCCAGCTTACTCGCCTACTGAGATGGCAATGCATGTACCTCAACCTTTCTAAGTATTTGAACTCTTCCAGATAAGAATTAAATATCTTAGTATTCTGAAATTGGTAAAACACAAACCAAATTCGACAATTGTTGTCAGTAACCATTCGAGATGCAACTGGATATCCTGTTTTCTGAACGGCAATTTGTGATCAAGCAACGAAGTAGTGGATATATATTTTATTTTGAATTTTAAACTCTTTTATCGGTACCGGCAAACCTAATCGATGCAGATGGGACCAAGAACATTATTATTGTTGTTCTGGGTCAAATTTTCCTTCTTCACTAGTCCAACCCTCTTCACTTTTATTGGTGAACTTGAACCCGCAGTCTTTGTCACACCATTGCCTACTTTATTGAGAATTGGTTTCAATCTCATTTTCCCACCTACTTCGTTTCTTGGTTCCGAACCATGCACTTTGGCTGGTCCCGATGCAGGCAACGTGCCATGGGATGACTTCAATTCAGGTTCAACAGATTTCTCTGTACAAGATTCATGTACTCCTGACTCTACGACAGCTTTAGTTTTGTCGGCAATGACTTTTTGAGGACAAGGAACAATGTCATCACTCTTTTGTTCGCGATCAACAACTTTCTCGCAAGGAGTCTGGACACTGTTGGATAATACAAGAGTATCTTCTTCTGCATCAATCGGCATTTCGTTGGCAAGATCAATCTGTCTCTTGAATTTAAGAGGCACGTCAGGTTTCTTGCCGCAATCATGTCGCTTCTTTGGACTTTCATATTCATGGCCAATACATGGGTCGATCGCACGCTTCTTCTGAACGGCTAGTGCCAGAGCAGAACCTGCAACGAGCACGAATTGCGCTACGAAAGGAATGGACATCGGGGTTATGACAGACATATTTAACTGGTTTGGATTAAGGTTATGCTATTCCAATTAAACACTTTCTCAATCATCAGGAAGGAAATTCATTGAGGAAATGCTTTGCTTTCCTCAATGAATTGCATTTCCTCAAAACAAAACTGAAAACTTGAAAAATTCACGAAATTTAAATATTCACTTCATTAAAGTCATAGCACCATAAATTGGCAAAATTAGCAAAATCTCCCAGTGGTGTTTATTTTCTGAAATTAACAGTCTTCAAATTGGATGTTTTGGCTTCGAGGTAACTAATTAATGGTAGAGCACAATGCAGTGAATATTTAAATTTCGGGAAAAATAGCACACTACAACGAATCAAAACTCATAGTTCCATGAAATCAATAGTACTAGGGTCTACGGTTTAGGGAAACATGTGAGCCAATTCAACATGTCAACGAGGCATCTTCCTTTGTTATCTTGTGCAATTGTTCATTCTCAACTCGTTCCGGATACGATTGTTTCGTGAACATCGAGTATGTCGTCTTCGCTGAAATTAAAACATTGAAGGATTAGAACATAATTGTTTCGTTTTAATAGCTAAATATAAAAGGAATCAAGAAGGCGTCAAGGTGGTGGTGGACAAGGATACACGAACCCATCGATATAAACCTTTCCAGTACTCGGATTAACTTCCTGGTATAGTTTTGCAGCAGAGATCCCTCCTGCGTATTCAATCTGTTTATTGATAGCATGAATCGCTTTCTTGGCATTGCATCCAGTGTCATGAACTTTTGTATTTTGGTGACTACTTTCAAGCGTCTCGTATAACGTGACTTACTTCTAGAATCCTTTCTCCAGTGATGCTGAAAAATCCTATTAAGAGGCTCCAGGCTTCGCTTTCCTGGAAACCCATATTGGTATTCAACCCAGATGTGCTCTACAGAAAGGGGTTCCGAACCATTGCATCTTGGAATTCACTTGCCCAGTTCCTTTCGTCACACTTAGAAGTTCTATTAGTAGTGGGCTCGTTTGAGTTAGAACTTAGTTGAGGTAACGAATAGCTTGTAAATACAGTGTCAGCAAAATCATTGGACGTCGAATAGGAATTTCCAGGCACAAGAGCAGTAACTTCGGATCTCCGCTACAATTCGTTGCATAATTGTAGCATCATGATCTGCTGTTGAATTTTTCATATCCGTCAGCAAATTCAATAACATGTTCATTTTGGTACCGTTCTGCTGCGAGCCAGTAGCAATTGTCGGAACTATACTTTCAAGTTCAAAGCTAACATGATTTTTGGCCACACCAGACTTCATCGTGTGCAACAGGAGTTTTTCAAATTCCGAATATTCTGAACTTGGGAATACTGGATGTTGCCATATTTCGAGGCTGGAATAGAACTTTTTTAAAATAACGTTATCTTGTAGAAGAACGGTACGCAGCTCTTTCAATAGATTGCAAAATCCATAAAATGATATATTTCTCTCATTTGACTCGCTTTCGATCGCAGTTTTGATAAAAGGAAATATGCTCTCCATAAGAATATCAGGAGGAGCCAGGATGGCCCTCTCGTGGAAATAATATCTTCCATCTCGCCTGAAACCAGCCATTGAATACATTGCCGAATAAGGGATTTGTGGTTTACCGAACCAGACCAACAGCCAAGTTGCTTTAGATCTTCATCAAGCGCTCCGTTTACCATTCCCTGGATAACACCAGCTTTCTGTTAGTATGAGTTGCTTTTGTTGTTGATATTTTCATCGTTTTATGGACATCATTATATGCATTCCGTTCTTTGTTGTAGCCCGTATCGGTTGTTTAAAGTTCTATCTCCGTTCGCAAAGATTTCCTCTGGATCTACAACCATAAGTTGAGCTCCTACTTGATCTTCTTGTTCTGTTAATGATCTATGAACTATCTGATAAAGAGGCTCTTTTTACCAATTCGAAAATGAGGTCCAATCAATGGCTTCAACTGCATCTTCAACTTCGTCTGGAACCATGAACCGGTAGAAAAGATGCAAAGCCAGATGGGAATGTGCACAAAGTAGAACGTTTTTGGCACGGAGAAAACCTGTAAATTCCCTCTTATCGTGTTTGTTCGTCTTCCCGTCATCTGATATAAGCATTACAGCTGTAGGTTGGTGGACATGTTGTATCAGTATTTCTTCCCGCTCGACATCTTCAATCTCTCCTAAAGCAATCTGATGGACTTTAGAAACCGACCTGGGTGGTTTTAAAGAAATTGAAAACATGTCGCTAAATTCAATATTTCGGCTTGGCACCGCGTAGGAAAGTATTATGACCAAGCGAATATAAACTCTCCTTGTTTTTTACGATAAGATGAAAGAAAGTGCATATATATTCCCTCCAATCGCTCTTCGGAAATTAGACCGTCCAGGGACCATCTACCTGGCGATCAACTCCATGGGCGCGATTACGCTCGGAAGCTCGATTTCGAACTGCCTCCATGAATTCATTCGTTAGTTTCTTGTTTTCAGGAGACTTTTAGAGAGTCGAACGAATTGATGCATTTCGCAAATTGAGTATTTTGCAAGCTGATGAGTGCGGGCAGGCATTGCTTCAAGACCTCGTATCCACAAACACCAGAGTTGACATTACTTATCGGAGAGTGAACTGTTGGTATCCAGCTTTCCGTTTCAGCAGAGAAATAAGTATATTTAGGTTTTGTAAGGTAGAGTTTCAAAAAAGTCACAGTCACAGCTTTAGCGATTGTTACTTGGTATTGAATAGGTAGGTAACCCTGCACGTTGTACAATAGTTCATGAAATTTGTTTGGTGAGGAACATACTTGGAGTGAGTGGACTCATGTGCATAGAAAGTCGCCATCTGTACTTTGTGTCGCAATTCTTGACGTGTCGAGACGTTGGATGCCAGGACAGCTCTGTCTACTCGATCCAGTCGACGAACTGCAGAATGAACACTTTCATTACTATTTGCATTGGGTACTACCTCTCCAGTCATTGTCTCGGGACAAACTGATTCGCTTTACATGCTATGTACTGCTTTCTGAAGAAGTAAAAAGCTGCGAAACTTTGATACGACTGTCTAGGGAAATCAGTCTAGGAGGTATCGCGATTTCATTCGATAAAACACCTAATATCAAGATACACCTCGAATTATTTGGGATGCAGAAAGGACGTCAATGTATAAAGTATTTTTGAATGCTTTAGTGGCTACTTCATGGAAGGCGTTTGAGGCAGGCAACAAAGTGGTCAAGTCGAGGGATATAATTAAACTACATCAGGAGAAATACAATGTGAATTCAGTGATTCCACATAATGTTGTTGCTTCCGATAATCGGAATACGAAGCTCTTTTCTTTCAACAAGACACTCTTGTTTATTAAGAAATTAGCATTTGATGGCTTTAATCCACTACTTGTAGCGCTTTAAAATATCAATCTTTGTTGTTACCGGTTTAAAAATATTGAAATCACGAAATTCATTTCAATTGTTTGCGTGTTTTAATGGAATAGGAGTTTTCTCGAGTCATCTTAAAAAGAACCTTCTAGACATGAATGTAAAGGAACTCTTTCGTTAGTAATAATTTTGCTTGCTTGATAATTCAATTAATTAATAAAGTTACTCGAATGATCTGGCGAAGCAAAGTTTAGGAGCCACTAGCGTCCAGAAAAATAACGATATCGTAAACCATTGTGCGATAATCTTGATCCACATAGAAGCTTTTCCAGAATCCACATCACTGCTAACTCCCCAATTAGTCAACAACATTGACATATACATGGAAGCAGTAACCATCATAAAATGAAACAACCATGCTTTATCCTCAAGCTTGTCGTTTCTATTATTACCATCCGCAACAACCAGGCTCGATGATTCGTAGCCACCTAAATCCCGTGCGAGGATTTCCTTTCCGTTTTCATCTTGTCCTACTGCATAAATTCCAGCAACTTGATTTTGCTGCTGTTCATGATCCTCGGGGATTTTAGTGTCTCCTTGAAGCAACATCTCGATTCTCCTGGAAGCAGAATATGCTGTCCACATGAGAGCGATCGTGGCAAACAATATCCCTACTAAAACGAGACCATTGGAATCGTCGCTATAAGGCTCGCAGTTTTCATCGTTTTGAATACTCTCGGACGCACTCCATACCAAATAGGTGGAATATATACTCACCACGGATGCAGGCAATATAGCACCGGGCTCGCCGATAAGCTGTTCGCGGAACAGAGTGATCGCCGTATAGACGACATATGCGATGAGCGTGATAGACGTAAATATCATAGCTTCTTTGCATGCAGAATAATGCACAAAGAGCAAAACAATCCCTGAAACGGAAAGGAGGTTCAATATGAGGGCAATGACAATGACACCAATAGCCCAACCTTTCTGTACATTTTCTCCGTCATAGGCTCTACTGACCCAGTCTTCATTCATCTGATAACCAAAATCAACCAAAGATAATACTTGAAATATCAGAAAGAACACGGACACGATTCTTGCAACCCATATATACCCGTCGTTGCTGAACATAGATGCCGGCATAAAAAACGAAGCTACAATAAAACCAACGTATGCTAGAAGCTTAAACGCCCAGAATCCACTGTGAAATCCTTCCCCCAATAGAGGTCTCCACTTTCGATCTCCAGTACAAGTGGGTACATTCATCGTGCCCAAGAACATCACTGCGAAAAACACCGTCATAATAAAACTTATCCGGTATACCACAGCATCTCCATTGCATGTCACATTACCTGTCCCGTCACCGCATTGGAAGGACACGTTCCCAAACTCAAAATTCAACTCACCTCCGAAATTCTGCAGAGTCCATGCAAGCAACGTGGAGATACCAAGTAACGCCACATAGGATCCTTTGGCAGATTGCCTACCCAATCCACTCGCGTTCTTACCGACAGTGCAACAACATGAAGAAGCGCTCGATGCACACGAGCAGCAACATAGAACAGAAGAAACAATACCCATCGAAAGAAGGTGTGATTTTGTTGGGAGTGTGTACTGTTTCAGTGTCTACATTATTTTGGATCATATGTCGTCCTGTGAAGAAGAGCTGGCCAAACCGGGCTCATGGGAATTTTACCTTAATATCGGGCTTGCTGCAGGCTGTGTTGTATTAGCAGCTCTAGCAGCGGGACTTACGATTGGATTGGTGGCAATAGAACCATTTCGATTACAGATTTTACTGGAGACTCAAGAAGAAGATTGTACAAGTGCTCGTCAAGTGAGAGAATTGCGGGCTGAAAAGAAATACGCTCAGACAATTCTCCCTGTCGTGGTGAGACATCATCTATTACTGGTTACTTTGTTGCTCATGAATTCCGTTGCCAATGAAGCTCTTCCTTTGTTTCTTGATGAGGTAGTGCCGACTCCTATTGCTGTTTTGCTTTCTGTTACGTTTGTTTTGCTTTTTGGAGAAATCATTCCATCTGCCATTTTCACGGGGCCTCATCAACTTATGATTGCTTCAAAACTTGCACCAGTCGTAAAGGTTTTCATGTTTCTGTTGTTTCCAATTGCCTTCCCTATCAGCAAAGTTCTTGATTATCTATTAGGCGAGGATCATTCAGACAAGTATACAAAAGCAGAGCTACGAGCGTTGGTTAAGCTTCATGCCCATGAATGCAAAGGTTCGAAGAAAAAGGGAATAGGTCCTCGAAGGAACACAGACATTGACCCAATACAATTACAAGCGAAACTGGAACTTGCTGGTGTGGATGTGAAGACGGCTCACATGGCAGCTGCAGCTACAACTGTTGCCCAAATCGCCATAGAAGAAGAGGAACATGAATTCATTCATGGGCGCTCACTCGATGCTGTCAACTATGTAGCTGGCGTACGGGATCGGTCCGGCAGCGTTGCTTCAACAGAAGCGGGATTAGAGCTAGACGAGATCAGCATCATGCAAGGGGCTCTGGATTTAAAAGATACTGCCGCACAAGAGAAAATGATTCCGATTGCTCGAGTGTATATGCTCAGTGCGGACGATGTTCTTTCCGAAAACAAGCTTGCAGATATAGTCGCATGTGGTCACAGTCGTATTCCAGTGTACGATGGAGAGAGGACCAATATTAGAGGTCTTTTATTGGTCAAGAAACTTATTGTACTGAACCCTACAGATAGACGCACCATTAGAAGTCTATTCGTGAGGCCTCCTTTGTTCATTAAACCTTCTACTAGTCTATTAGACTTGCTTAACCGGTTTCAAGAAGGAGGTAGTCATTTAGCAGTGGTCACAAGCAATCCTCGTTCCGTTGTTGAATCACTTAGAGCTGATGTTCCATTTCCAGACGAACTTGAGGTGCTTGGGATCGTCACTATTGAGGATGTAATGGAAACTCTTATTAAAGAACAGATTGCAGACGAAACAGATTTTAGTGGATTAAAACAGAAACTTCTGACGCAACAACGCGGGAAACGACTGAAGCAACTGGCTTTGAAACAGATGAATAAGAGGAAATTAGCGGCTTCAGGATCGGCAGCTTTAGCTTCTGCTAAGAATAGGACAGCCGCATTTCAAAACCCCAGTAGTTATGGATCGATTCCTTCTCCGACTACCCCATTATTGCATCAAGTGTAATTGCAACTATTGATTGTTTTATTTCAAATTTATATTTTTAAATAGTTTGTAATGAGGAAGAAAATAAACAGGAACGGTACGTAGTTTTTCGAAGCTAGAGAATAGGAAGTCTCCTCATAGCATATTCCGCGATACCTGTCATAGCAAATGGAGTCCAAACTGATTCGATTTCCTTTTAGATCAAAGTTCTTCAACCAATTTCCCTCTTGGTCATATCCCCAATTTTCCATCTAACAGAGTTTAAAATGATTTCGAAAACGAAGGGTTTGAACTTACACTGTATTTGGTTGTACGGGCTTCTCCTCCACATCTAGAGTTGAGTTTCCAGCAGGAAGTAAATCCTCCAGCGTGAGTACAGTGAGAGCAGTCATTCGTGCTCCCAATAGGTATACAGAGTTTTAATGCAATGTTATCTCTATTATCTACTGCTTCCCCACTTTGTAATTGGTTACAACTCATGCTGTTGCAACGGACACTTTTTTTTTGAACTCTTCTTACTTTCTCGGTATGAAGGTGTTGACCAATTCGTTCGTAATATCGCAAGGTAAGATCCTGCTGGGAATGAAGAAGAGAGGATTTGGAGCTGGTAAATATAATGGGTTGTAAGTGCTTGTCGTTTCGTATTTAAAAAGCATTCATCTTCAAAAAGCGGGGGGAAATTGTCGCTAAGGGAAACGGTCCTTGAAGCCGCCCAGAGGGAATTTCAGGAAGAAGCCGGAATAACAGTAAGTTTGTCAATTTAAAAAATTAGTTTGTTAAATATTGAAGATGTTGGATCCAGTTGAATTGGGTCAAGTGAACTACAAGTATGAGGGCATGGATAATGAACTTGAAGTACATGTATTCAGGGCAGAAACGTGGAAACCAGACAATTTCATCGAAACAGAAGAAAGTAAGTGACGTTCTTGTATTTATTTTGTCCTAGTTTATGCTTCTAGTGACGCCTCAGTGGTTCTGGATAAAAGATATTCCATATGATGAAATGTGGGCTGATGATATTCATTGGTATCCCTTACTCCTAAAAGGATGCAAATTTAAAGCTTCTTTCTCTTTTGCTGCCGATATGCAAACTATTTTAGAATATAGTGTCCAAGAATTATGAAGAGTATTCGTTTTTTTTTTTCGTGTGGGACATTTTTTGTTGGTGGGTTTGGAATCGTACATACATTGTTCATGATGGATGATGATGGTCCTGTGGATGTTTTATGTGGTCGTCGAATATTTAAGACCTCCACGCTTCTTTTAAAGAAGGATCCAACCAGCCGACTTTGTGAGTTGTGCCAAACTTCTGAACCGAGGGCTGTTCGTATCGATCCGTTTTGCCTTGCTTTTATTGGGCCGGTACTTCGGTTTTATGAAACTGGATCCGTGAGCTCATTTCCATCAAACCCTGAAGACAACATGTCTTTGATGAGGGTCCTGGACTATCTCAAAGTAAATCAGCTGAAGAAAGCACTTGGTATCCTCGTCATTGACGATGAAATAAAGCCTGTAGCCGATTTGGTTGAAAAGGATGTAGTTAAATGCGACGATGATGATGGACAACAGAATCAAACACTGGATGAAATAATGCCTGCAGCCAATTTGGTTGAAAACGATGTAGTTGAGTGTGACGATGTTGCGATTGATGAGGACGAGCAAATATTTTTAGCATTACTCGCCAAAGTTGAAGGAACAGAAGATCATGTTACTAAAAAAGATACAAGGGAAGGAGAAGCTGAACTTGATGACGAAGAGTTGATATTTTTGAAACTGATGGATAAAATAAACAAGCGTAAAGAAGATCCTCTTGCGGATTTGAATCATAGCATCAGTCAGATGGCTAAAAAGATGGAGTCACTTGAGAATGACGCTACTATGTCCCTAAGAACCCAAGAAACATGCAAGGTCGAGTTTCAACGTTTGCTTTATGAAAGAGACCAGATGAGTCTTCAAATGCGAAACAAAGGTAAAAATTTGGCCTATAATCTGCTCGTTGTCGGTGTTACTGGCAGTGGCAAGAGTTCAAGCATCAATAGCATAACGGTAAGTTCAAAGCTGACTTCTTTGTAAATCCCAATTTCGGAATTTCTAATCGTATTTGCAGAATCAAAATCTATGCCGAGTAAGTGGTGCACAGGCCCAAGGAACAAGGGGTTGCCATTTGCAAGATGGAGTTATTGCAGACGATCTTTTTGTTTCATTCATTGACACTCAAGGCTTGGGAGCCGATACCTCTGTCACGGACGAGGATCTATTGTCACAAATCATGATGTCCACCGAAACTATTACCAAGCTTAAAGTTATCAACAACATCCTCATCTCCTTTGATACGAACACGAGAGCTACTCCTGCGACCATGGCTAATCAACTCACGTTGATTGAACTTTTTCGTGACTTGCGAAATTCATGCTTCCTCATACTAACAAAGTGGTAAGTTTCAATTCGACTTCTTAAGGATGGAAAATACTAAATAGATATAAAGGAATTCCAATTCAGTTATGGTTGAGTGGAATCTCCCATTACGTCGATGGACAAAGAAATATAGAAGAGCTCGTACTGTTGAGGAGATTACAGAAGATCCGCCTTCGTACCATACAATGTACAAGTCTTATTGCGACTATATCATGCAAGCTATGAACAATGATGAAGATGCAGGAGCATTTTCAAAAATGGGAACTTTTTTGAGTTTTTTTGGCTCCAAAATCCTTTTCATCTACAATCTGGATGCAGTGCAGATAGAGGATCTTGAATGTGGGGAACTTGAGCCGCATATTGTTCGATTGTATGAATACTATCGGCAACAAGCATTGAACTGTTTGAAGATGGGGTCCACGAACATTCCTGTTGACGATCTTACTTTCTTGAAGGAAGACACTGATACTCTGGCTAGCGTCGCTAAACGTCTAATCGAAGCCAGGGATTCTAAAATCAAGTTTTTAGAGAATATTGGACTGGATGCCGTGAAGAGGTTTGAAATGGGGACCTTGTTTACTGAAATGGCTAAAGAGAATAAAGAACAAATGGAGAAACTATCCTACGATGTGCCTCAGAATAACCACATGGAGAAAATAGCTGATCTCGCAGGATTCACTGAAACCCCAGATAATATAGGTTGCTTAATTCAATGACGATATATTTTACAAACTTCGTTTTTTAATTAAAGCCACCAAAGTGGAATCCAACGTGCTAAAATGGATCATGATGAGTTTTTTCCTGATCTGAAATTTTTGGGCGGGGATATAACGAGTACACACAATAGAATGGATACAAGTGACATGGTTGACCAAGAAATGAAATCAAGCCCAGAAATAACAGCAGAAGTGCTAGCCGCGTGGAATCATGGTGTGGAAGAGAGTGAGCACACCAATTGCTCTTTCCCTGGATGCGTCGAAGTATTCCCTTTTGTGGAGCACTTGAAAAAATTGAGGTCAGAAGGAGTGGTTGACGTCTGTCGAGAATCTTGTAAAATGTGTACTTTTTATACGACGTTAAAAACAAGGGTTATCCCAACATATACTAGCAGACGACAAAAGAAAGAAGCGGCCAAGCAGATTCGGTTGATATGGCAATTTACTAGTCTTCTACTGATGCACAAGGAACAGAACAGTGATCCACAAATTGAATCTTTGTACCATCATGTTATGGGCTGCAGTCTACCAGATGGAGAGTGCGAATTCCGTCAACCTATTGGAAGCTGTTGTTCTTCAAGACAGTTAATGATGCATCTTCAGGAATGCAAAGCAAGAGATACTAAATCATGTACGTTATGTTCCAATCTACCTCCAAAGGTGAAGCGAATGAAGCAATCTCCACGATCTCTTCCTGTCCCAGTAATGGTTCGCCAAACAATTCTTCAAAGGAGAAAAGAGACACAACGGTTGAAAAAGTTGAGAAAACGACAAGAGCTTCAGGGTGTGAAAGAAGAGATTGATCAGGAAGATATTTACTCGGATGAATTGGATGATGTAGCAATGGTGGATGGTGATTCATCGACAAAAAGAAGAATTAGCGAGGTGGAATTCTTTGATAACTTGTATGTACCCCTTGTGAAGAGAGTTCAACTAGACGAATTTTTGACGGTATTTGACTAAGATAGTAGTTTATTCTCTTGTAAAATGGAATTACCATGTAAATAAAAACTAGGTGTACAAAGGAAAAGTGGTCAATCGATGGAATCAATAGAGCATTCATTGCGATAATTAGAATTCAAACACTTCTGAATAGAAATCAAAATTGTATTTACTGCAAAGTCTCTGGCAATTCGAAATTAAGGGTGTTGGACCACAAACAAGGACTGCTACATGCGCGTCGTTACCTTCCTCCTTCATCTCTGCAAATATTGCATCTAGGTCCGGTCTGCCTTTTGAAACCTGTTCCGTCGCTTCGTGTTTGCCAGACACATTAAACGAACACTTCACCATGGAGGACAGCAGCTTCTCAGGAGCATCAACTGCAAAAGGCTTGAGAGACTCTAGAAATTCTGGGTTGCGCAACGCCCACACAAACTGAACTCTGTCGAGTGGCCGCCTCAGAGTGTCATGTTGGTATTGTAGGCTTTTAGCACAACCACCAATCGGAGCGACACCAATACCACTAGCTATTAACAAAAAGCGAGTCGAGTGTATTTACTACCCCAAATATCCGCTTCTGGTTCTCCGTAGGGACCGTCGATATATATACTTATAGCCGATAGATTCATTGCCAATTGATTTAATCGCTTGGTCCAATTCCCTGAAGAATTTATGGGCATTGTTTTATTGGCTTAATTATCAATATTTACCACTAGAAAGGCTAAAAGCAATGTAACCTAAGATCGTATCAGGTCGGCCGTTGAACTATCAACACATTAATTTAACTTTGTTTCTTGTGGGTTTATCAATTCACTAATGAATTCATTCTGTACACTAAATTCCATACATAATAATTCATAACTCAACATTAATCAAGGCTGCTGGAAAACGAAAATGGATGCCATTCAAACATTCCGAGTTTTGGGATGCAAATAAAGTCATATTGACCAGCAACAGAGTCTAAATCATACTTTGACCACTCGAGTTTAGCAACAACGCCTGCTACAATACAAACAGATGCAGATTTGGGATTTTTCATTGCACTTAGGTAAGCATAGCGGAATATCACATCAGCCGCCCAGCAACCAGCACCAATTAGAGAGAGAGAACTGCCGTGTATGAGGCCACTGATGACAGAGCAAACCATCAGCATCAAGTCTAGCGCATGAAAGAACTCGAAAAACAATCCGTCTAATGGGGTAGAAAGCAAGGAGTGTCATAGCGATCATGGATCCCAAGAATACGTAACCAGACATGTGCGATTGAAGAATACTCCAGGTGCAAGTTCGAATTGCAAGATATGCATGCCAGCCACCTGTTCCGACTGTTAAGAGAGCAAATAGCTTATGCCAAACGAGGGCTCGCTCGAAAGGGATGCCTATAAGGTACGTAAATACAGAGTTTCTTCAAGCAGTCATAAAGACAATCATGAGCATCATGCCAGGCAACGTTCCAGATGATTCTACATATTCTTCTTTCTGTTTATTTTTCTGTATGATATGGTTGGTGGGGCAATAGCAGTTACATTGAATCCCGGCCAATCCAAGTAGCAACCGAATCCTGCAGGTATTCACGGATAGAAAATTCGTTTCTGAAAAGGACTCAATACAAACCAGCCGATACTGAGATACGATCTATACTGCGGTATTGAAGTGTAGGCGTACGGTGTCCACGAAGAACCATCGTTTGTCAATCTATGAAGAGGTGCTTCAGGTGATATTGAATTCAAACGTGTTCAGTATTTTGTTTTTGTGGTGACAGGACAAGGTTCCTTAGTTATTCCAATGTTGGCAATGCACGCTGATTCTAGTGTGATATACATTTGAACATAATCAGGAATGGGCCACCAATAGTTATCCTTCTTTGGAAACCGCTTTATTTAAAAGTTAAAAGATGCGAGTAAAAGTAAAAGAGATACAATTACGTCTTGAGGCCAAATCGGCTTAAGACAGTCAAACAGGTCATTGGTCCAGACACTAGTTCACCTAAGCTCCTGGAAAACCTCTACTGCTGCATACAAGCACTTGCTGTCCCAAAGGCAATCTAGAGTGCATGTTGTAGCGGGGGGCCATACTGTTTTCGGCGCGGTTTTGGGATTCAGTGTTGCGAACTTTTAGTTGCTTTCTGTCATGAAATCAGAACCATGCAAGAAGAAGAAACCTGTAGACGAATGGGCACCACCTCGAGGATGCGTGGTAAATCCACTCTTTCACGGTTTCACCAGTCCATATATTTCAATGGAAATGCCTAAACACAGCGAAGTCAGGTATTTAACAAGAACAATAATCCAGCAAACATCATCTAAAGAAAAGAAACGGAAACCAAAAATGAGATCAAGATTGAAGGTGACAGAAAACACAAAAAAGGGAATTATGAACCATGTTATACATCTTCCGTTTCCGGAGTCAATCCCGGTAAATCGTTTCCAATCAAGATTGATTTAATTAATTAGCTTGCTTCACTTAATGAAAGAATAAAAACATGTTGGTATGTTTTAAAAACTTCGTCGAATGTCAACAATTTAAAATTAATGTTACCTGGTATTTGATTCAAGTCCATTGTTCGAAGATCGCGGGGGTCAGACCTCAAATGCCGTTACGTCGTCGACACGTTATTATCTATTTTCTTTATACCTCAGTTATTTGTCACTAAGATGCCGCAGGTGTATACTGAGGGAGAAGAGGAGCAGATGACGGGACATGCACCTCCGCGTAAACTCGGAATGCTGGAGAGACTGAAACGCAAAACCAAAAAGTATTCCGTTATATATGCTGCTGACGATCAAGTGAGAGTGGTGGGAAAACAAGTGCCCAAAGTGAGGGGGCAAAAAATCACCCCCGGAGGAGTAGCCACGGCAGTCAAGGTAGTGAAAGGCAGGAAAATAACTGATTTGTCCATTGGACAGCAGGCTCTTCACACGAAGCACTTCGGTACTACTGGCTCGCATATTACAGAGATGAGAAAACACGTTATTCAAAAATGGACCTTGAAAATCTTAGTTGCGTGTCTTTGTTTGCTTTTTTTGTTTGCGTTGCTGCAGACCATATTCGGAGGACTTGCTAGTAGCAGCTTTTCTGGGGCTTTGAGCGTCGCAGTTGGTGTTGTTCTAATGAGTTGCTCGGTAATAGGCCTCTTAGCATGTCAACGAGTAGTTAAGGATGTGGAACTTGATGATGATGGATTAGAAAGCCCTGGACAACGTTTATTGCAATTTTATTTTCATATATCACTAGCGGTCGTTCTGTTGTTCACTCCTTTCGCAGTGTCAATGATTCGAGATCCTACTGGGCTGGAAGGAAATTATATCTCGAAACTTACGAAATCAGGCGATGTGCTACAGGAGGATTTTGTAGGATTTCTTAGATCTGCAGGAACATTCTCTGTATTGTCTAGTGTTACAATGTTGGTGTCCTTTGTACCCGTTGTCGAAATAGTCACCGTTTTTGAAATAGCTCAAAGTTTTCTGGAAACTTTTGCAGTCACTGTATCAATCGTTGCGTTAGTTTTGGTTTCTGAGCTCCTCGCACTTATGAAACAATCTCAGTTCTTAGCAGAGAGTGATGTGTATGGTGGACTTGACACTGCCATTATCCTAGCAGCGGTTACTTTGATTATTCTAGTGGGCGTTAGCATATTAGGATTTTTTGCAGCATGGTATGAAAACAAGACCTTGTTGGCCATTCACGGCTGTGCATATGCATTCATTCTAATAGTGCTCTTTGTTATTCTGATTGTCATTGTTTCAATGGACAAAGCAGAGTATTTGCGAGAGAATTGCTTCAGGGTTGTCAAGACTATGACTGCCAGTTGGTGGATGGATGTTATTGAATGTACCAAATATGGCGGTACATCCATTGGTGCACTTGTAGAAGGATATGATGCAGCTGAACTACGCTGGTACTATTTGGTGGACGGTGTCGGATATGCTGCAAAATGTCCTCAAGACGGACAATTCGCAAAAGCATGGGAAGTAGGAAGTGTTAGCTTAAAAGATCGAACTGTTGATATGGGTGAGTTTTGAGTGTTTTGAATTTATTGAATGAGCTAACTTCGTGTTTCGCAGTTGGCTGCATCAACACAGCATGTTGTGCCACTCTGATTGACTACGTGCAGTCATTCAACTTCACATTTGTTTTCGGGTATGTATTGCTCTTGATTTGCATGGTAATTACCATTCGAGCTGATTTCTGGTTATACAATGAGACCACACACGATTCTTCAAAAGTAAAGGTGTTTTCACGTACCCGCGCATTTTGGATCATTCGAATCAGTCTAGTCCTACTTGCATTTTTTCTAGTTGTGTTTATCTTATTACTTACGGGTTCCTTCGGACAATCTGATGCGGTCAGTATCATCGTGATACATAACCACTATAACAAGAATATTACAGTTGTTCCTTTGGAACCAGGTGATTCGCTTAGCAGCTGCACCAATAAAATAGTGGATGGCGAAGAATCAGATATTGATTGTGGAGGTTCTTGTTCCCGATGTTCATCAGGTCAAAAGTGTTCGATGAACACTGATTGTGCAGATCCGTTGATTTGTAATTCTGATTTCGGCATTTGTAGTATACCTGATTATGAGGTTCTCTGTGGCAACAATAGAAGGGACTTTGGAGAATCTGACACTGATTGTGGGGGCACCAACTGTGATAAGTGTATTGACGGATATACATGCACTAGTAACTCCGATTGCGTTTCTAGAGACTGTTCTTATGGTATTTGTGTGAGTTGCTACGACGGAATACTGAATGGACAAGAGGCTGATGTTGATTGCGGGGCCCCCTCCTGTTTCTTTCCTGCGGTGTACGACATGATCGATTCTGAATCACCGTCTTATAGAACTAGCAGTGGACTTTGTGATTCAGGAAGTGCTTGCAAAAACAATGCGCAGTGCGATAGTGGTATTTGTTATGGGGGTACATGTGTTTCATGTATTAATGGGGAACAAGACGGTCTTGAAACAGACATAGATTGTGGGGGGATGCACTGTCAAACAAAATGTGGCGAAAGCGAGAGATGCTTTGAAACCAGCGATTGCAGTGCTGAATTCGTGTGTGATGACGGGTTTTGTGTAACTCGGGCCGATACAACTTGCGCGGTTGATTCCACTAAGAATGGGTTCGAAACCGACGTGGACTGTGGAGGTGGTAGCTGCCCTCGTTGCGCTGATGGTAAACTATGTGGAACTGGATCTGACTGTTTTGGTGGATATTGCGAGAGTACCGATGGCGTGTGTTTTAGCTGCAATAACGGCATCCAAGACGGGGACGAAAATGATGTCGATTGTGGGGGGTCTTGTTCCAGGCGATGCGGAGTAGGAAGCACTTGCACAGAAAGTGTTCATTGTGCCCAGGGTCTTTATTGCTGGACTCAACTAGAACAAGATTCTGCGGAAGATCATTTTAAAAATTACTTCCACCACCTTTCGGTGGTGTCCAATTCAAGTGATGCAACTACTGCAGTTAATGCGGTATTTCCTAGTATTGGATCATGTCAAGTCCCTTTCACGCTCCAACCGAATTCTGACCAATCTCGTATGTCTTTCTATATGCGAGACCAAGTGATATTTGATGATCTCATGGGCGTCAATGGAGAGAGTATCATTTCTTCTACTAAAGAGGAACAAACTCAATCAAGAAGGTTATCTGGTACGATTACAATCAATATGCCTGGATCCGGAATTACTCAGTCCCAGGGAAAGTGGCCGTTTTTATGCACTCTCACCATAGTCTCCAAAACCATCGGCTCTGCATTCGACGTCAAACTTCTGAATGATGCCGAGGTCACTGTTAAAGATGAACCAAATTTTGCTCAAACGATGACCATAAAGCTTCGGTATCAGTCGCAATTGCCGCTTGTGTATGTCCGGCCAAGGTAAGTCACTGCGTTTTATGAGAGATTCAAAAACTCACATATATTTTAAGAACTTGCGAGTTTGCAAAGCGGCTGGAAGTAGAAACAAATTACTCTGTGGGAGAAAATTGTGGATATATTGAAATTCCAAGGGAATTGCAACTTGGAGTCCAGAATTTAATGGTAAGTTACGCACG